>WLWI01001078.1_pt1 | contig 23894 bp, 13 predicted proteins | sample 6701501 | NCBI WGS metagenome assembly WLWI01 (sample SAMN12718690, study PRJNA515312) | sponge metagenome | isolation source: marine sponge | host: Mycale hentscheli | place: New Zealand: South Island, Marlborough, Capsize Point | collected 2014-11-01 | reverse complement strand
ACTGACTTTGCTACTTGGTTGCTGTGAAAGATAATCCAATAGTTGTCTAGTTAGCCAGATAGTAGCTGCTACTCACTGTAATAGAGAACTTGTACAGCCAGGCTGCCCGCTCAATACTTGACTGTCTCAGCACTCCCAATTGTAGCACAGCAGCAGCCCTCCAACTAGCACAGCACTGACCTCTCAGTGGTTATCTGTTAATTAACTTTTACAAGTACGCTGACCTCTGTGAAGCCGTATTCACAGCCACAGTCAATTCTATATAAGGCTCTGCTCTGTTATTATTCATTGCTAATGTGGCTACTGTGGTCAGGTGCACAAGTGAGGTGGCAATATTCATAGGTATGTATAATGAGGTCATATGTACAATAGCCATATGTATTTATGTACATTATGTGAAAAGCGGAGTGCTAGGAAGTGTCTTTTATGTCACATTGTGTCTGTTCAGGTACTTTCTCAGTTGTTGTTATGTGAGAGTACTTAACTTGGAACGTATATTAAACATTAGAAATCATTACACACGAAGGAATGAATCTTAAAAAATTATTAGGTCATAAACGTAAAAATGTATTAATCTATACATATGTTACTTTCATACAGAACACGAAAAAATAAGTAAAGTAATTAAAATGATGGCCTATCACATAATAAGCTAAGCAAACAACTGGACATAAAAGCCTCTTTCTTTCTACTTTTAGCCCCAAAGAAAGTGAAATAGAAGAAATAGTTTTAAAACAAAATCCTTTAATTAAAACAAGTTATATACTAAAAAAAAAAACAATTATGGTTTGTGTTATTTGTGAGCTGAAGCTCAGTCTCTAATATAATATATAGCAGGTGTTCAAGGTGGTATTCACTCATTTTACATATCAGATAGATATATATAATTAATGCTCAAGTCTACATTCACAACACATACACAAGTACTGTGTATGTTGTGTGAATGTAGACTTGTACAGTATCAACCCTCATTGCGCATGCTCGATAAGGTTATAGTAGTCATTTTGTCTGTTTGCCTGTTTTGTCAATTTGTTTGTCTGTCTGTCACGCTCTGATTTCGAGATTATACTCACAATTAACCTTTGATTTTTGGTACGAAGATACTCAGAAGGATGATTGAACATCTTTTATTGAGCTACTTTTTTTATTTCGAACTGGTTTTCGAGAAAACTCGAAGCTATCATCTCCGCGTAGGTTCTCGTCTTTGTGGGTAACGCCCCCTACGACCACGTTGTATTCACCTGAGCAATTAAGTTCTTACTGCGCCCGCGGTATTTTGTTTATGCATGCAAAGTTAACTGAGTGGAGTGCTGGAAGCGGAGCCGCGCGTTGAAAATATATACTGGTGAGTATCTCTAGCCCGTTTTTATTCTTCTACTTTTACATCTACCGTTTTCACTACTCCTGCTGTGTTGTTACCAGATAAGAATATCCAATAAATTTTTCTTTTTGCCAGAGGTCATTTTGTGATAGCTATAGCTAATGTATTGTAGCGCTGAGGGTTGCACCTTTGGTGCTTCATTATGTTTATTTTCTATCAGATGTGGGGAAAAAAAAAAGGAAACTTCCTCTAATGCTTCTACTTCAGCTACAATGGACACATCAATGCTACACAAATCATCATGCAGTTACTACTTCAAGGTCAACTCTGAAGTGCCACAGTTGATTATTTTTTCATTATAATTGAACTATGGTGATGTTTCACTGTTAGTTGTTTCTTTACCTATTTTTTTTTTGACAAACATGCTGAAACTCTAGTTTTTCACTTTAACCAAATTCTCAACTCTTTTATGAACTTATTTATTTAAGAGATCATGATTAGCATTATTTTCATTTTCTATTTTGCTATTATTGGATACTAGCAAACTGGCCCTGGACATATTGCAAAGTAAGAATGCAGTAGCACAAGTTATCTTGTTCAGTTATCATTCTCTGCCATTTGTTAAGGCTACATCATAAGTTTCCCTCTCCTGCTCTCCTGCTCTCTTTTTTCTGAACTATCTGAACTTTCATATACCCCACCTCTCCTTTTCATCAGCTCTTCTTCTTGAGTCATGGAGTCCCCTTTTCCTTTGTCTTTCCTGCTTCTGAATTTCTGTTCTACTTTAAGAAACTTTTGTCTCCTATATCGTATTTTAGCATTTCTTTTGAAAATTAACCCCCGCCTTTACTCGTGGATTCAGCCTGCTTTTTAGTGATAATTAATCGCTCGCCTCATAACCTTCCATTTTTTACCTACACCGCCTTACCTCGCCGATTTTCAGTTACGATTAATCGCCTTTTACCTTCTCTTCCGTACTTTCACCTTCCTTTTTTAAATCTACTCCACCTTCCACCGTCTATGCACCACTTTTTAGAAATAACCAGCACTTTATACTGATTGTGACGACACTTTACCTAACCGTACAAAGCTCATGAATTATTTTCATGGTTACATAAACCGTCAGTCGTCATCGTCCTTACTGACACACAAGCGTATTATTATAATAGATTATCATTCCCCAAAATTCTTTAATATTTTGTTACTAAAACCATAGATTACGCTATGCAATGTGTTGTAGTGCAATGAATTCCATTAAACACTCTAAATAAACCACAGGCCAATTAGGCAGCATGATTGAACATTATAAATAATGCTTTGTGATCATTGACAGTTGGTGACGGCTAAGTTAGCCTGAACCGATATTGGGGACTGCTAAGTTAGCCTGAACCAATAACCCCTCAATTTTGTTGGCCTGGCCACCCACCGTAACCTACTTTGGATGCCTTGGCCCTCCCTAGAGATTCTCTTGGTAGAGTAATCTCACACTTTTTTCCATAGACAATCTTGCATGTGTGATCTAATACCAGATGAGTAGGAGCAACTCTCCAGGACGAAGTAATTAGACAAATGCATAGTATGACTAGTTATAGGATGTTCTAAGATGTATTCTGACAGCTAAATTATGGCTAATATTATATATAATTACTTGTCAACAATATCATTGAAAATATTATTTTAAGAATTTTTTTCTTTCAGAGAAAAGCTACATGCAACACTCACTTTAACATGATTGGCTCTCCATATAACCTGCTTTTACCAGCATGGAATATGACAGAATCTTCATTTGCAAACCAAGCTACACCCACGCAGATATATCACTTACAAAAAGCTATTAATCTTTCATTATAAATGCAATAAAGCTTTCATTTATTATCCACAGATTTATCCAACAAAACACTATTTATTCAGCTTACAAAAATATAATGATGATGAGTAACAAATACACACGGTTAGATTTACAAAATTGAACACTTTCTGTCGTAGTGACATGGCCGTCCAATTTTCCTTATCTCAAAACTCAGTGGATTTGACTCGTAGAATTCCAACATTTCATTTATAGATCCAAATACTTTCCCAGTGCCTTTCAAACTAAAATATGGTAAATCCATGTCTATTTCAATCACACAATGCCTCAGTGTTCCTTGGTAAAGAATTGACAATACATACTCTCCAGCTGACTTGCTATAGCGAAGCAAGTAGCAATTGCCTCCTCTCAATTTTAACCTTTGCTCTGTTACTGTGGAAGGTATGGCCCCATGATAAGTAGAGTGATTAGGTAGCTGTTTTTTTGCTGGAGGTAATGGATGATCACCAATACTGGAAAACTCATTTATATGAGTAAAGGCCTGATAAGAAGTTAAAGAGATTATATAAAATTTGATAACACGTACAAAGTGGACAGAAAGATTTTGTAATCAACATTATACTGTTGTAGTGTACAGAGTAATTTGATGCTAAATTAACTAAACTACATAATACAAACCAGTAGGACTATCGAATGAGTTCAATTGAGATTCTGAACAAGGATATAGACAAAAATGAAATTTTGTGTTCTGAAGTCAGAACATAAAATTGTCTTTGTATGAAGAGGGTTATAAATAATACAATAAGAAAATTTGCTTCATGTGTTTAATAGTATGAATGTTGTAGTAATAGTGTACACACACACACTGATATGTATTTATGATTTGTGGTTGCTTGAGTAACACCAAGCACCGGCTTGTCTACACCCATGTTATTGTGCATGAATGGAGCAGAATATAGCTAGGTAATACAACACTAGGAAAAAAATGAATGAAATTTTCTATACCTCCAAGACAGTTGGAAATGTACCTATCCACCTATCGTACTAGGATCAAGTCAAATTATGATAACTGAATTAAATTCACTGCCTGAAAATCATCCAATGAAAACCATAACAAAATTGTAAATCAATTTATAATGTGTTGAAAACTAATCTTAAAATTTTGTTAATATAATTAACAAATCAGTTTACGAATTTTGTTATGGTTATTAATGGATTCTTTTCAGGCAGTGATTTGGCTTTAATCCATCACACGGCAAAAACTCCTGTAGTCACTTATTTTGGGAAATTTCATGTTTCTCCACTCTCTGCATAGGGCTAAATGTCTTACAGTGCAGGGCATTTAGCCCTCCACACTACGGGAAAGGTGGTGAAAGTATGAAATTTCGTAAATAAGTGACTACAGGAAATTTAAAGTTTTCCCTGTGCATGTTCATTTTCCAGGTAACCATTCAACAGAACATAGTGGCAGTACTTGATGTGGTTGTGTTTTAAGTTGTGTCAGATAATTATTGTTGACCTTTTGTTAGCTACACAGAAGATCTGGAGACAGACTACTCTGCTGATGAAACATTTTTAAGCTGGGCATTTAGTATATACAGCAATTAATTATTAGCTACTTGAAACTCTTTTCTTCTTCCTATAATATATATATAATTAATCTCCTTTTATCAATGCCAAGTATCCCGATAATTTTTCTTCATCAATAATATTATAACTGTATTTTCAATGCCATTTAACGTAGTTAAATAAGGTTAACGGCGGGAGCTGGGTCATGGCGGCCCACACCGAGGAGGTGTGGCAACAAGCTACCCGCGTAACGAAGTGCATGCGTACAGGCTGCACGTGACCACGAGTTCAGGTAGCAGAGATTGGCGAGAGGGCTGCCAAATTCTGGTTCCCACCATCCCCCCCTAACGTCCTCCTAATAACGGGGATGGTTAATCCATCACAAAGCATGTGGTGTGAAACTGGGCTGGCTACCAGGCCCCAAATGCGCACGGCAATCTGCGCAAAAGGGGCCTTCCCCCCAAATCTGGGGATTTCCCTGCATGTGAGGGGTTGGGTGAACACACCTACCTCGGGTTAAACGGGTGCCAGCCCAGTTCCTGCCAAACGTATGACAGATAGGTAATAAGAATGCATGGCACTACCTCTTGTTAGCGACTAGAGTTAATACTGGTTACCTATTTTGAATGATACATTCTAGCATACTTACACTATAACCAGCATCATTGTTTTGGATTGTTTCTTCATTACTGTCTGGTTGCTCAGCTTTTTCTGTAATATATATATATATATAATATATATTACCCTAGATATCTTCACAATGTTATCTTTATAGTACATGACCCAGTGAGATTACTCACTGTTATCACATAGTTTTATCTCATGGCTGTATTGTGCATGCCCATTACTAGAGTTGTTAAAGCAACCTGGCCTGTACCAGTTTTCAGGGTTTTTACAGCTACCTTTACTCTAGTGGAGCATATCCAACCAGGTTAGAGCAGCTGAATGTCAGGTGGGGGTGTGGGGAGCCCATAGTGAGTCTTATGGCCAACTTTACACCGAGAGTAACCAACAAATTACTTCAGTGAAGATATCTAGTGTGGAATAAACCAGTTATTACACTTTTCAGAGTTGTATAATGGCTAGATATTTCACTCTCAGGCTTTATTTTCACCCAACTTTGGCTCTTGAAAATAAATTAGCCTGCTCTTGCAATATTTTGCCTTATCACACTCTGACTCATGCAATAAGTACTATATATATACATAGCAAAACTCTTCACAAATTACATTGCTTCCCTAAAAAAATTTCACTCGACTGATTTTCGGTTTTTATCTTTAGTTTGCTCATATTTTTAGATATGTATACTTTTGTGTCTGGCTACACTCTCAATCTATCAATTAAAAGAAGAGCTGATTAATGCAATAAAACTGTGTTAAATTGATAGTTCAAAATTAGAGTTGGCATGCAAGCAATGATAAATGAGTATAGCAAAGATATAATTATGAAAAATTTTCAAGTCAGTTATTTACAATATCTGACATTTATTTGGTATCTATATAATAATATGCTTGTGCATCAGTAACGATAATGAAGATGGTGACCAACAACAATGTGTCTTCATGAATAATTCATGAGCTGATCAGAGTTAGTACAGCATCATCATCATTACCTCAATGGGGAAATGTTTGACAAGGAAAAAAAAAAGAGAAAAAGCATTGTCGGGATTCAAACCTGCAACCGCCAAGTGCGAAGTATACACACAAACCATTAAAGTTTGGAATATCTGGAATTGCCTTATTAACCTATTGTATCCTATAACACTGAGTTGCTAAACTGGCATGGGAAAGAGTGTACATCTATAAAGTAGCTAACCATAATTACTATAAGAGATGCAGAGAAGCAGGAGAATACTTAGGTAAAAAAAAAAAGAAGCATATGAGAAAAAGCTGACTGGATATGTAACTAAATCAATGAAGAAAAGAAGAAAATACACACAAATTACAGAAATAGATACTGAGGAGGAGGCGAGGTAGACAGGAGAAGAGAATCCATGAGTTGAAAAGAGGAATAAGAAGAACAGGGCAGGACAGCTGGGAGAAAAAAAGAGATTAGAAGATGGAAACCATAGATAAGACTAATCATATTCTACTACCCCTAATTTTCACCGAAAGTTAGTACGTCAGGCGCCACTGTGTGGCAGGTACTAGTTAGAATAATATTATATTGTTTATTCATAACTAACCTTGAACTGAAATTTCATCATAACAGGGACATTTACTTTCTAAAAACAATCAACAATAAAATTAAATCTAATTTAACAATTTTAAAAAATTGAAAAACGTCAGAGTTCATACACCGGAGCTAAACAGCAAAATTAATGTGGTCATAGGAAGTCCCCAGAAGCCACATTCTAACGTGGAAAATTATAGTTTGTTTCATTTACAAGCATAAAAATGATTCAAAAATGTTTTCAGGATTTTAGAAACATTGAGTTGATGAAGAGTAACTCTTTTTTCTTAACAGTCTAATATCCCTCTTCAAAGTAAAAAAATTTGCATTTTAATTAACAATCTTGTGGTTTAGTAATAGTGTATTACGAATGCTGCACGGCAATAGGTGCACACAAACTGCTTTCTATAAGCGGCTGATCGAAAGTGAGAGGTAGCGTTATGTTAGTGCTGCTTGGCGGTGTTAATAGCTATGCTAGTGTCAATTCTTATCTGGCCACAGCAGTTCTTCAAAGCTAGTGTAGCCAGAGAGTGGGAACCCAGACCCGTACCAAGTACATCAGGCCTTTTGAGTACATCAGTGCGATCACGCACAAAAAACAACAACCGCTTCTCCCACGCTTTTTTCAGTGACGTAGCCTGAGAAGTAAATTAGCTAATAATTTTGCGTGGCTGCTAAGGATTAAAAAAACAACACGCTTTACTTACTATTACCGCCTTCAGCCATATCCAACGATCGTGGCTCGGGTGCTCTCCAGGGCTAAGGCGGAGTGATAGTGGACTGGTGTGAATTCAACAATGGAGTGGAGGGGTAGTCTGGCGGAGCCGACCCTTTACCATCTTTTTTTTGCCCACCAACAAAGAAGGTAAAGGGTCGCATCTGTTAGACTAGTGGAGGGGCGTGTCAGCTGTAGGGTAACAACAATGAGTGTGGGGGCGTGTACGCTTCTCGCCTATATTATTCTTCACATTATATACACTTCCTGATTGGTTTAGTAAATATTGATCTACCTAACTTGTAAGTTCAGATTGGATTTGACATCTTATGAAATAGTCTCTCGTCCCCTCTGCTTAAAATAAACTTTTTTGGGGTTGAGGTTTGAGGAATCAATTTGTACGCCGAAAATCTATTTTGCATATCCCCACCTTAGGGTAGCAGCGCTCGGATAGAAGGAGAGGGTTGTGTCCGCTGGTTGAAGAATCTCCGTGTGTTATCAGGCAGAGTAACCGGTTTGTTATGGATGGAGCAACAGGTGAACAGATATTCCAGATGAAGTGCCCATTCAGGAATCTACTACAGTAGTTCATGCTAGCACTCAAGTTGAATTTAATGTAGTCAAGGATGCATTCACTCAGACAAGTGATTTCCCAGAAGATTCAGCATCTCAAACTTGTTCAAAGATAGTCAGCTTACCTGCATTCTTCAAAGACACTGGGATACCAGATGAACAGGTGAAATTTTACACTATTCTTAAAGCAGTATTCAATCTAATTGAACCAGCTCTTGCACATCACAAGCATTGCAAGCTTACACCTTATCAGGAATTTATAATGGTACTTATGAAGCTTCGTTTGAATTCTCAAATGCAAGATTTGGCGTACCGGTTTGGTGTATCCTTTTCAACTGTATCCAGAATATTTTCAAAATGGATAAACATTATGAGTCACAGGTTATGTCATCTTAATTTTTGGCCCAATCGTGACGCTCTAATGGAGACAATGCCAATTTGTTTTCAAGAATCTTTTGGAAAGAAGGTCGCCATCATCATTGACTGTTTAGAGATATTTTTGGAAAGGCCATCAAATCTTCATGCCCGTGTTTGTACATGGTCAAATTACAAGCACCACAACACTGTTAAAATACTAGTTGGAATTTGTCCCCAAGGTGTAATTTCATATGTGTCCAAAGCATGGGGTGGTCGCGTGAGTGACAGAAATATTACTGACCATTGTGGTGTACTAGATCATTTGATTCCTGGTGACATTGTTTTGGCAGATAGGGGGTTCAGTATTTCTGATTCTGTTGCTATGATGCAGGCTAGCCTTCACATACCTGCATTTACCAAGGGTCACTCACAACTTTCAGCAATGGAAGTGCAAGACACTCGTAGCATTGCCAATGTACGGATACACGTGGAGAGAGTAATTGGAATGATACGCCAGAAATATTCTATCTTGCAGTCTACTCTGCCCATTCATTATGTTATAAAAGGGAAAGCCAGCCACCTCTAATTGATAATATTATTACGTGAGATGATAATAGAATAGCTTAGTCAATAAAATTTACATAATCTGTGACAATGGTTTTCAGTTAGCTAGCTTTAGTAAATATAAAATGTTACGTTATTCTTTTCTTTTTTTTAGTTAACTGTGGGAGCTTTCGGCAGTCAGGGAAGTACCATTGTGTCTAATTGGAGCATTTTTAATTTTCAAGCATTCAAAATGAAACCATTCAATAGAACAGTCCACGTTGTCGCAACCAATCATATCACCACTTTCTTGTTGGTTGCAGTAACAAATCTAATTTCTCCATGCAGTTACTGGAGCCTTCTTTACTTGAACCAGGTGTATCAAATGCTATGGCATAAATTTTATTTGAGCGAGTGTACCATTTTGCGAGCAATTCTGGAAGAATGCTTGTTCTAATAAAATGCTCTGCTCTCTGTACACAAGTGTCCCAGAATTCTTGATCTTTATTTATACGCTCAATGTACAAATTGTTCTGGCCATCTTGTGAAAAAGTGCATACACAGAAGTAGTCCATGTTTGTTTGTTTTTTTGGCATTATCCATTCACATCTTTGCTGTGTGCAAGTTTCAGTACCTTTCAATCGATGTAATGCTTCCAAATAGAAGAGAACAGCACTAATATGGGTACATGTTTCACCCAAACCTGCCATACAGTCACAATGTGCACAGCATATTTCCCCACTGTATTCAATAATAATCCAGCATTTTAATGGTGGGAGTGACGAACCTAAAGTTGTTATTTACTCATGTCACATAAATTTGTATTAAGTATTCTTAACTTACTTTTCCACTTGCTACATATTTTTCTTCATTCCTCCATACCTGAACATCCTACACCCATCCACACACAAATTGATTGTATGATTCCAAGCCTTTGTAAGCCTTGAACTGCTTAGCAGTCAAGAAACTAGTTGTAAGAACCAGGTATGCCACAAGATCACTTGCTTCTACTGGTGGCACACAATCAGTCCTCTCCCCCTGAGGTCCACAAAAGGGATCCCTGCCTCCTAGAAGGTTTATCTTTTCTAGATATCGCTCTTTGGCACCACCTGAAAGTGTTTCAGCGTACCTTGAAAGTTCCATGGCTTCACTCACCAAGAACACCTGTACACCAGCTAATTTGCGCGTGTGCGTTAACGCCACCGAGGTCACGTGATGAAATAGCTCTATAGGCAATAGAAATTTACAGAATTGCAACCTTCTTTTAAGAAGTGTAGCTAGTTTACTAAGGAGGATTAAGTACATCAATATTCACTAGCCGATCTTCACGGGAGAGAACTTGCTATTTATAATGATTAGCTATGACAAAAATGCAATTGTAATCGGTAGCTAGTCTGTAGCAATTGTAATGACAGTGTATCTGAACGACAATAATAGTTCGTTGGAAGGACTAGCTAATGAGCTGGACACTTGATTGCTTCTTCAAATGCACAAATAAAGTGCATTTTAGTGGCTTACAAAAGCTATTGAACACATTACATCATCATGCCATACATAAAATGACAGTTGACTAGTTTTGGTAACCCATGATAGTGTCACACTTTGCGTTAATTTACCAATGCATCATGTAAATTTGAGTTAAATAATATAAAAGTCATTATTCTTGAATTATGGTAGAGTAAAAATTATATGCACTGTCTACAGGACTAGCTCTTCAAAAAAATGTAATTTTATTAATTCAATTGTACTCAGATATTCAAGGTATCCCTGAAACTTTTTACACCTCTTTTTAATAAAGATTATAGCTATAATTAAATTTCAAACATTGATATAATATTGAGCAAGAAATTATTACATGTAATGAAACGTGTGAAGATCAACTTAGCTACTGAAAATAATATATTGTAGCAGTTCTGGTCTTCACTTTGATAAGACTGAAGACTGAAGACTACTTCCATGAATGAGTGATATTATTATGAATGTGTGTGTGTGTGAATCTACTAATAGATAGTTCGGAATGTTGTGTTGTATGTTATAGCTATGGTGGAATGACGAGTGGATGAGTGCATTGTGTGTTCATCAGCTTGTCATCTCTGATTCTGCCACAGAGCTCCCCCGAAAACTGCTGAATGTGATACCTTAGGAGGACGTCCATGTCGTCTAGGAGCTGTAACCTGGATGGGTCCAGAAATAGAATTATGTTGAAAAAGTTATGTTGTCTAGCAAGTGCTGAGTTGAGGAAGACTGTGCTGAGTCTGAGTCGAGTGCAAGCGAGACTGCTGAATCGAGGAAGACTGCTGAGTCCGAGGAAGACTGCTGAGTCCGAGGAAGACTGCTGAGTCCGAGGAAGACTGCTGAGTCCGAGGAAGACTGCTGAGTCCGAGGAGAACTGCCTGAGTCGAGTGAGACTGGCTGAGTCGAGGAGACTGCTGAGTCGAGTGAGACTGCTGAGTCGAGTGAGACTGCTGAGTCGAGTGAGACTGCTTAGTTGAGTGAGACTGGCTGAGTCGAGTGAGACTGCTGAGTCGAGTGAGACTGCTTAGTTGAGTGAGACTGGCTGAGTCGAGGAGACTGGCTGAGTCGAGGAGACTGGCTGAGTCGAGTGAGACTGCTGAGTCGAGTGAGACTGCTTAGTTGAGTGAGACTGCTGAGTCGAGTGAGACTGGCTGAGTCGAGTGAGACTGCTGAGTCGAGAGAGACTGCAGAGTCGTGGGAGACTGTCGAGTTGTGGGAGCCTGCCGGGTCGTGGGAGAGCTCAACAAATCAAGAAACCGACTTGCTGTGTCTTGGTCCAAGGCTGCAACAATGTAGGCATATTTAGAGTTGTCCACTGTAATGTTACGGATTGCAAATTGTGCTTCGGCTTGCAAATTGTGCTTCGGCTTGCTTGAATCATACTTCTCGTTGTGTGTTCCAGAAGGTGGGAAGTTTAAGACTAACAGCGTTGGCTTCGGCCATGGTCCCAGAACCGTCCAGGACACGTGTCGAGGTCACCAAATGTAGCAGTTCTGGTCTTTCACTTTGATAATGGCAAGACTGAAGACTACTTACATGAATGAGTGATATATATTATGAATGTGTGTGTGTATGTGTGTGAATCTACTAATGGATAGTTCGGAATGTTGTGTTGTATGTTATTGTGTTGTTTTTAATGCACACCAGGTCTATTTACAATAAGCAGCAACCTCTACTATGTCTGCGGCGGCATGGCCTTCCAATATTCCAAATATCACAATTCAATGGGTTTGACTGATAGTATTTCAATAGTGTATCCAATGATTCGAAACTTTTATTTCCATTGTCTAAACTGAAAGAAGGCTCATCTGTATCTATTTCTAGCACTATATTTCCCACGGTGTTATCGTATAGAACTGTCAATTGATAGTTTTCTTTGGAATCACTATAACGAAGTTAAAATCAATTTCCACCTTTGTTTCTCAGTTTTTCTTCTGCTTGTGCTCCTGTTATTCTTCCATGGTAAGTTGAATGATTGGGTAGCTGTTGCTATGTAGGAGGCAAATTAATGATGACAGCAGTTGCTCTTGCCTAATCAGAAACATAATGAAACACTAGTAAATCAATTTGAGACAAGATTAAACAGAATGCACACTAATTATGCACCTTCCACACTCATTTCTTTTTTATATCAGAATATTAACATTTAGTGCTATATTCCACTTCTTAAATTCACTTACTGGAGTACCATTTCCTGGTGGATTTGTTAGACCAGCTTCAGGCTCTTCTGCTTGCACACAGGAAAAAATCTGGAATTTCCTGACTTCAGGAATTCTATAGGACAGTTGAGCGCATGGCCTGTACTTCACATTCCCTGTACCAGGTCAGATGATTTCTGACAGCAGGTCACATATCCTGTATCAGTACAGGTGAACTTTCCTGCACTTTTTCTATGGTACCTTCTAGGTCCACCTGGAAGGTCCCTGGCCTGCATTAGTACAGGTGAACTTTCCTGCACTTTTTCTATAGTACCTTCTAGGTCCACCTGGAAGATTCCTGGCCTGCACCAGTAGAGATGAAATTTCCTGCACTTTTTCTATAGTACTTATAGGTCATCCTGGAAGGTCCCTGGCCTGCACCAGTACAGGTGAGCTTTCCTGCACTTTTTCTATAGTACCTTCTAGGTCCACCTGGAAGGTCCCTGGCCTGCACCAGTAATGGGGTAAAGTAGTGAACAGCTGGGTGAGATGGGGTACCTGGTTGCTCGGGAGGGGGGAAGCCTGAAATATAGCCTTTTACAGTGTCTCTCAATCCAAAGAGATGATTCTTTAATTCAAGATAATTTTATTCAAAAGAGAATCAATATTCTTGCAAATGAAGCAATTCACAGGAGAAGTGTGAAGTGTTAATTCGTGGCTCATTAGTGTATTTCTTATTATTTGTTTACAACTGGACTCTTTTTAGAGCTACCACAAGTCAATTGATTTATCTTCCGAATAAATTGCGCGTTTACCGAGCTCATCCTCACAGAAAAAGAACAATGAATACACAGAAAAAGTTCAATTTGCGGTTACTCACCTCGGTTTCCAGTGGTGGGGCACAATTAACCACATGCTCACCTTAGCATGAACAAACTGCTCAACTTCTTGACCCTGTTTCAGTGTATCAATTGGTAAACGGTCTGGCACTCGAGACTACTTTTAGGAGGCCCAGAATTATTATTCTCTAGCAACAAGTAAAAAGTATTGGAGTCAGCAATATTGGCTGCTATTGATCTAATGGCTGAGAAAGGTAAGTGTAGCAATCAAGGTGGTCGGTGCAAGCAAGTCCTCATTACAATCTTGTATAAGTGTAAATAAACAACCTTAGTGATACTTCTTCTGAAAGTGGATATAATCAAAGATTGCCTTGAAATACCATCAGAGAAGTCAACATGACATCACTAGCTATGTGAATAACATAGCTCCTTTTGTTTTGTATTGAGTAGGAGGGCACTAATTTAGGTTTGGACTCCAATGAGTCTAGGTTCTAAGTAGAAGGCTCTAAGTGTAGTGCCCTGCCTCTCAGGGTATAGAAATGCTAGTGGTTGCTATGTTCTAAATTAGTTAGTTACGCTGTTTAGGGTCCTCTCATCAGGCCCCGATAGTATTGCCTTCCCTCCGCTTGGGAAGCACTACAGCCTTGAGTCCTTCGGGACCCTAAACACCCTGAACACTGTAGTACCCTCTGCTTCAGGGCCTAACTATTATGTGTACTATTAAACACATTTCTGCTAGATACAGCTGCAACAACTCATTATATAGTTTTATGCCCATGTTTACCACATTTAGTCTACTAACTTGTACAAATGAGTAAAACTTTTTAGTACTAACTATATTGAGGATTGAGCGCAAGCCTTCCCTGCATAATGATTGTCAATTTACTTATATACTGATGGTTTATAGACAGTTTACTTTGTACAAACTTACTGCGATGTGGTGAATCCGGAATTATATGGTAAACTGATAGTTCACTATACAAAGTGTTTCGGACTTATGATCTACCTCTTTAGTAAAACATCACTCTTCAAGCAATGTTGTAGTGCATTTACTTATATATAGAGAGAGTGTAGGCATTACATAGCTTTAGAAGTAACTCTAGTGCTCATATGAATAATATTAGTGAAACATGAGTTTATTTTGAGTTCATTTTTCTAGAAGATAACCCTATACAACCACCACCACCATTTATTATGGCAGAGCACATCAAAATGAAGAGACCATGACTTGGAAAGATAAAGGTAAGAATGTTTATATGTATTTATCAAGCCTAAGAAATCTGATAGTTAGTGCCACCCCAAGTAGTATTAATTGTACTTATCTACATAATTGCTATTCCTTTCCAAACTAATTTATTATTCTTTGCATCATTCATATTAAACTAACCTTGTATGGATGTATTTAAGTTTTTATGCTAATATTGCACCTCCCATAGCATCACCATGGAAATACTTTGATATACACCAGTGTAAAACAGTTGTATATTTAAAATATACATAATGATGATGTAGTCCAGGAACCCTATCTAGTATACACCAGCATATATGCATCGTAAATGGTTGTAACATGCCAGAAGTATACTGTGTGTATTACTTTAGTATACACCCGGGTATATGCCATAATGTATACTAGATGCATTGCTGGATTATACTCTGTGTATTCTTGAAGATGCCTTACAGCACATGGTATATACCATATTATGTGTACTAGATGTGTTGCTGGAGTATAATCACAGTGGTGAATATGTGGCTTGAAATTGTTGAATTTTCTGTTTGGTCAAACTAGCTATGATTCTTAACCCTTCAGTTTTTAATAATTAAATAAAATACAAGTCTAGAAATACTTACACAAAATAAATGTGTGCGTGGGTATTTAAGCCCCCCCCCCCCATTCCCATTTACGCCCATGGGATGTGCTGCAATGGTGTGAGTAAATTAAAGTTGTCTTTTATTAGCGAGGTTACAGTGGGAAAATGAAAGTGTAAGGAACAACAACAGAGTAAGTGAATTTAAGTGAGGGGTGAAATTATTGGTCCGGCAACCGCCAGGTCTGAAGTATCTGTGTATTCTTGATGACCCCTTGTAGCATAAGGCGGTTGAAAGAAAAGTTATTGTTATAATTGCTTATAGATTATTTAGTCACCAAAAATAATAAAAACAAAAAATAAAAAAAAACATCCAGTTTGAATGAATAATAAGTTCTACTGAGTTTGATCTGCTGTCTACCACGATCCCAAACTCTCTGGTTTGTTACTGTCCAGCCATCATCTAAGTCCCACGACTTCTCACATTCTCATCTGTAATGTGTAGTTCCAGCAAGTTTCTGTGGTAAACAATTAACACAATAAATATATGTATTCAAAAATACTTCTGTAAAAATTGTACTTAAATGAACAAGTATATTGTCATAGTAAGATGAGATACTTGTACTAACAAATGTCAGTCAGTAAACCAAAAAATGAAAATACAAACTCATTACTGTCAGTTTGCTAGATCTTTAATTTAGACTATTGACTGTAGGTCAAATCATGTAGCCAGTGAGGAATTATTCAATCTGTAAGCCACTTCATACAATACTTTTGAAGACTAAGGGAGAACGCACACAAAAAAATAGTTAAAACTAAACAACAACTAATAAATAAACAAAAAAATGTAGTCAACACACCTGAAAAGTTAACAAGAGAACATTCAATCAACACAAATGGCTCATTTGGCTGTATAACTACATACATGAAAATTTAGGAAAATGTTAAATGTATTATTGGCGAGCAAGCATTGACTTTCTAATAAGCTAGCTTATTTTAATAGAACAAGATATCTTATTTGAAAGTCAAGTATCTCCTAGCTTATACTAAGCTAATAACTTTAGAATAAGCTGCCATAGATACCATCTTATATCAAAGCATTGGCACAGTGCTGACCACTAAAACATGGCTTCCTCCAGCTCCGTTCATTCATATTAGTTACTATCCTAGGTCTCTGATACACGCATCTCACAATTCCTCTCTTAACATGATTAGGTTCATGAGATATAATGTGAAGGTCTCTATATATCTGGGTCTGTAGTCTTTCTATACTTACTTCCACTGTATAAGAAAACCTACATACACAGATAGATACCTTCACTATAAGTCTCAGAGAGCTAGGAGGGTAACTAATATGAGTGATAACTTGAAGAAGAAGGACACCTTCCCTAAATACTTCAAAGTAATGTTTACAGGAACACAAACCATTAGGGCAGGCTCTAAAGGGTTACCTCCTAGAGATTTCACAGATGCTGAGCTAAAGAAAGGCTCAAGTCCTAATATTCCATACATATTGGGATTGAGTGAGTGTATTCAGAGAGTATGTAGAGATTTTGACATCCACAAACAGCATTTAAGTCAGGGTAAGACATTAAGATCACATCTTGCTAAAGTCAAAGATATAATAAGCACAGAGTCATCTGTATTGTATAGTTTACCCTGCAGTTGTGGTAAAGTTTATTTAAGTGAAATAACTAGAAGGTGGGAGCAAAGACTGAAGGAACATCAGGATGCTTGTAAGAGAGGTGATGAGAAAGTTTCAGCCATTGCTAAACAAGCTTGGCAGCAATAGACAGAGTTAAAGACAGAGCTACTAAGAATAGTGAGTTTATAATCAAGGACACCAGACAACGAGTTTACTAGAGACATAGGTTTAGAGCTTCCAGGATGCTGGCTGTCTATGTTGAGTGTAAATCACCTTTCAGGATAATGAAACAGTAAGCATGCCCTCCAGTTTTCTTGCTGTTTATATTATGACTGTTATATTACAAGGTGAGTTCGCCAACATTGATCCATGAAGAGGACATCAGTAATAAGTCAAAATGTCAGGTTAAGTTTTAATTAAACATAATATTGGTTGTTAGAATGGACAAAAAAATTATTGTTATAATTATTTCAGTTGAGAATGACTAAATTATTAATAAAAATTGTCTCTTCATATAATTATTTTGACGAAGTATTATATTCAAACCACTTGAACAGAAACAGATTCTCAAAAAGTAATTTCAAGATGGTAGATAATGATCTACAACAGAATAGAAATTTTATAAACAAAGTAAATGTGGAATGAAGAAACCACAAAATTTTGAGACACTGTTAGAGCACAGTTTGCGGCATACATTATTAGGTTAATATATATAACAGAAAGATAAGACAAAGGAGAGTTAAACAGTGCCCCCTTACCCACTCTTTATTGTTTCAGTGTCTGTTCTTAAAACTCTAAGGACTTATCGATGTATGCATAGCAGCATTATTCTTATGACTGATGCAATTAACTAAGCTCAGGTATCTAAAAATTTCATTTCAGCCAATCAAAAATAAATGTACTATTTTGGATGGGCATGATAATCAAGAGGAAATAATGCCCCTCTCAACCATCTGAAATTCTCTTCCTTTTCTCCTTTGTATATAATATATATTATTATATATAATATATATATTATTTCTCTGTAGGTTATAATTTATGTAATTGAGATGTATCCATGTATTGTAAATGTGACTGTACATACTACTGCAGAAAAAGCTGAGGAACCCTCTTGTACTGAAACAACATTGGATAATTCATGTGATGCACTGTCCGTGAGTACTAGCCTATATATTATTCATGCATTATTTTCATTCTAATTTGATTAATTTAATGAGACTTCTATCTTTATTTAAATTAATAATACATAGTTGTCATCACGACAAAGGCCAAGAACACCTATCAGACCTCGTCTACCTGCACCAGTGAGTAAAATACTTTATATGTTTATTTGGCAAGAAAGTGAAATTAGTAAAATTAAAATGAATATACACGGGGTAAAAAGAGTCCATTTACAACCATAATCGTAAACTATCTTGATAATAACAATAAATTTACAAGGCCGTAGAAGTTAACAAACTAGATATCAACGCATTATACACTAATTTACGATTTTGTTACGGTTGTCAATGGACACTTTTCAGGTAGTGATAATGTTAAGCTCAGCAATTTAAGGTCCATATAATGTTTTGAATTAAAGTTAATGTCATTAAATTTATTTTGCTTTTTTAATTTGTACTTGTTTACTACCATTACTGCTCTTTAAACATCAGTATACTTGCTGAACTTTGCATGCACCAATAGATGAATTTAATAATTATCATCAATTGTACTTGCTGTTACTAAGGCTATGCCCATTTCTTAAAATAGTAGAATTTAATTATATATTCGTACTGCAACTTATTATGCTAGTGTAATCACTATTATATTACACTATAGTCAGTCCAAGTTGAGCTGGCTTGACCACAAGCATGGTAAATTAGGAATACATTAAGTACTAAACCAAAAGCAATTTAGTCACACGCAAATGTCAATGCTGCACGAGACAAAGAGGCCGGTTATGAAGGAGTTCAGTAATTTGATAACTTTTGTTATTAAGAAGTTTAGTGATGTTTGTGGAATTTCTTGGGCGCTGCTCAGCTGATCTCATCGGCTTTCAACTATATTTATGTTTTTATGTTTTTTTTGCGCCAGTAATGTGCAGCAGATTGAACACAAAAACTTGTGAAATGTACTTCTAAAGAGACAAGAGTAAAATCAATTGATTCTGCCTACTGTGTCCAAAGAAATATTCTGAAATACACAAAATTCAGCTGTAGAACACTGTTAACTTGTATCTAAAGTTGGTAGACAATAAACTTATCAGTTGTTTCATTTATTTATAAAATTATATATTGAAAACTGATGAGATGAATAGATTATAAGTAGTACCCAATGATAGATATAATTGTGATACAATTTGAATGTGGAGGCACCCAAAGTTGGTGTGAATTCTCACAATGTACTTATTTATAGTCAAAGAAAAATTGATAGCCATAGACACAGCTCTAACAAGCACACAATTTAAGTTTACTTAACTGTGGCTGTTACAGGTTGCTAGCTCAAACATAGCTTTATTAGTCTATCCGGCAGTTGTTGTTAAACAGACAGACAAACAAACTTACCAACGTCTTATCAGATGGTTCTGTACCCTTCTGCGACAACATGAACTTTTAATTATTATTGCTACGATAGTCAAAAATATTATTTAGTAGCAGCTACAACAATATATTCTTTCTTATTGTAATAGTACAGCGCATAATTGCCCATTCAAAAATGAATGGGAAAAATCACTATATTCAATTGAAATTGCACCAGGAAAGTACAATAGCACAGGAACTAAGTGAAATACCACTGTAGCCAAGTGAAATAGTATGGGTAAGTGCACATGACTGCATATTGCCTTGTAAATGTAAAATTCGAGTAGTTTGTATTTGGAGATTGTCATTCTTTATCGCGGAAGTTCTACCCTATTAGACAATTTTTTTCTACAGAGAAAGTTCCAGAGGAAAATCCTGAAATGCAGAGATAGTGAGTGAAGGATGCGTTGTAGCTACAAAGCAAATGATTTTTTTTTTAATAAGCTGGCCAACTATTGGTGAATGGTAGCATGGGCAACCTGTGCTATTATGGATCAAATATACACCTAAAGCAATTGAAATAGTACTTGGTTTGCCTCATGCTATTTCAATCATGTTACTCGTATATACTTAATCTCGAATAGCACGATCACCTGTACTAATACTCATACTAATACGGTGGCAGAATGTCACTTTACTATTGAATAACTATATACCACATGTAGTATACAATTTAACAATGTGTTTTTTTTTAAGTGTGAACACACGACTTTATCATGGCCAAATACTTTTCAATATCAAAATGAAAGAAGTAGATGTTAGGGCGACAGAATGCATAAAAAGGCTTACTTTGTGAGTACTACTAAAACGTCAGATTTTTACTGGTTGCATAAAGACAGTGAGCTCTTTATTGACTAGCTCATTTAGCCTCTTGTGCTAAATACTGGCTCTTGCTCAATAAATATATTATTTACAAAAATTCCTTTGAAGTAAGTGTGTGTGTATTATGTTGGTGTGTTGTTGGTGTTATATAGTGGCTCAATGCATGCGTCAATCGCAACAACGCTCCAACTTCATGTAGCTATACTTCTTTCTTATTTCAATATTCATAATTATAATCAAATACAGATAATCCAAATCATTCTACCAAACTAAAAAATTTATGCGGTATTATTACCTAGGCTATAATTAATGTGTTACAATGATCATAATAATTATACAACAACATATTCTAGCATGCTGAGTTATTTACAGTTTGTAATTCTATATGTACAGGGGTTTGAACTATTACTTCATGTTTGTTTGTTTTTGTTGTTGTTGTTGTTTTTGGTTTTTAACTTAGGCTATGGAACATTCTATGGCTACACCTTTACCTCCATCCAAGGACCAACTGCCAAATCATCCAGCTTATCACATGCTCTGTAATGGAGAACAAGCAGAAGATAAGCTAAGACAAAAAGGAGGAAATTGCTTCTTGTTTCGCTACAGTGACACAAACCAGAAATATGTGCTATCGGTTCTCAATCAGAAACAGTTCTACAATTTCACTATAAATATAGATAATTCCGTGCCTTCATATAGTCTCATTGGCACACAAAATACTTTTCCATCACTGAATGAACTTGTAGATTATTACGTGAGGATCCCTCTAAATCATAATGTAAGGACCATTGGAAAGCCTTGCACTCATGAGAAGTGTGTAATTCTATAATAATAACCTCTTTATTACTTGATGCCTGCAAACTGGTATTTACCTTCATAGCTACTTATATTGTTATTGTTACATAATGTTTATTAGAACAATACACTATAAACTAAACACTATAGTTATGTTTCTATATTAAATATTGTTTTATGACCATAACTATCCATGAATTAGTCCGGTTGCAATTTACTAACTCAGTAGTTTAAAAAACACTAATAGTATATACTTTATAACATTGTCTATTCTTTCTATGTTTACCTAATCCAAATTGCACATTGCTAAAACACAAAAACAGAAGTGTGTTCAGCTTAAATATATATAGCTAGCTGGGTTAATTGCATTCACTTGAACTTAAAGACAATGGGGTTTCCCTGCCATAAGGCTAAACTTATTCAGTGACTTTCATAATTGTAAAACTTTTATTATTATTATTATTATTATTAGTAGTAGTATTATTATTATTATTATTATGGTTGTTGTTATTTTTATTATTCTATATTGTTGTTGTTGTTACTATTGTTATTATTATTTTTGTTGATGTAATAATTATAAACAAATTGTTTTCTTCCAACAGCCAATAATGTTTAATTCAAACTTAAACTTTAAATTTTGTTAGTACGAGGAAATTCATTATTGTTGTGCCAAGACTAAATAATAATAATAATACCTTGTGTGTCAGTAACGACGACGACGACCGACTGCATGTGTATTCATGAATAATGCATGAGCTTGCATGGTTTGGTAAAGCATCGTCATCGCACGGGGTAAAGTGTCGTCACATTCAGTAGAAGCAGTTAGTTTATTCTTAAACAGGAGGTGCAATTAACGACGAAAGGCGGCGTGGGTTTCAAAGAGGTATGCCCTACCAGCCAATTGGCTTTCAGAAAAATGAAAGCTCGATTTCTGATTTACTTGTCGCGAAATCAGTCTTGTGTTTGTATGTTCAGTTAACATGCATGTGTGAAAGTGTTGTGTTTTACAGCTTGGCACAACTAAACACTATATTAGCAAATAAATAGATTAGCTGCCTTTACACCGATATTTCAGAATAAAATTAACTAGATAAAAATAAAATAAATTAAGTGGTGGCCTGCTTCAAGTTTCCATAATGAGCGATACAAATTTTCGCAGCTCGAATTGAACAATGAGTAGCTACGACCTTTTACGGATACAAACCAATCACACCTTCATAGTAGTGAAGGTGAGAGGTGCAGTATTATATAATTGAAAATGGATAATGATGATTCTCCAAAATAATATAATTTCAGCTCATGACAATCTTCAGAGAGAAAGAGTTACCTTCCACGACCAGGGACCAGGTACATCCCAGAGATTCCTGGGACATTTGGTGTAGGTCTATGCTTTATAAACCATACGATAGCTCTCTTTCCCACAGGACAGATATTTTTGTAGAATCAATGGCTTCATCGGTCCTGAAATAGTACTAGAGTTAATCTTTGGTATTGTACCAAAGTTAGTCCTTGAAATGATCCCAAAGTTAGTATCTCAAATGGTTCCTGAATTAGTCCTTGAGGTAATGTCCTTTGAGATTGTCCCAGGGTGTATTTGAAATGGACCTTGAAATAGTGGCCTCATCGTAGCTTATAGATAAAAAATAGAACATAATGACGATAGAACATAATGACGCTTAGCATTGGCATCAGATTGTAGATTCTGACGTTGAATGCAGACCCTTTACCAAGGGTCTGGCTACGCGAGACTAGTAAAGAAAATTGCCTACTGCAAGAATGTCGTGCTTAATGCTTGATATTAAGAGATTTAGATATTATTAGCATTAGCATAAGAGTTCTATCAGTGTGCAGTAGCTATAGGACTGAAGTGGTGCCCCAGGCTTGACAATTAACAAAAATAATAACAATGAACGCAGTCTTTTGGGACTGACTCCCCCTGCGCAGAGCTTCGGTCAATGTCGTCTGCGGTTCTGCGACTATATCATTTGTAACAGATATCCACCAGACCTGCCATCTACCACTTAATCACTCCCTTATCAATTCGTCTATACTGCATTGGCTAGTTTTTTACTTGAGTCTTCTTTTCCACTATTGAGTCCTGTTTAACAATAGTGTAGTTTAAGGCTCGCTCGCCATTTGTGCTCAAGCACACCACTAGTTGTACCTCTCATTTTATTGTATAATAAAGTAACCTCGCCTACGAGTCGGAATATCCCCTCTTCGATGTTCACTACGAACATAGCACTCCGCCCATTGTTATCAGATCCCACCGCCACAGTGGTGGAGTCAAATTGTGGAAATTAGTTACCTGTATAATCATTTCTATTTCAGCTGGAGGGTGTTGGTCCAGGGTTCCTTGAATGGCTGAAGGTGAGTGTTACTTTGATTCACGCTATTATGAAGGACAGAGATGCATTTGTAGTTATATTAGCTTTAGAGTTAGTGAAGTAATAATAGCTGGATGGACTAATTTAGTTTATAGTACAAATATCCATGAAAATATCCTTACTGTGTATACAAGGACCGTTTAAGGTTTAATTCATACCACACTCTAAGAATTTTGAGCCAGCTAAATAATTGTCAAGAATATATTTTTGTTTGTGATTGAAAAAAACTTAATCATAATTTATATATGCAATTAATAAATAAATTAGAAGGGTGTGGTTATAATAGCCTCCTAACACTTTGTGACAGTCTGCTTATACTTTCATTTATGCTAA
>WLWI01001077.1_pt1 | contig 23908 bp, 16 predicted proteins | sample 6701501 | NCBI WGS metagenome assembly WLWI01 (sample SAMN12718690, study PRJNA515312) | sponge metagenome | isolation source: marine sponge | host: Mycale hentscheli | place: New Zealand: South Island, Marlborough, Capsize Point | collected 2014-11-01 | reverse complement strand
GTATCCATAGGGTTTTTGTTCAGGGCAAACATCACGCCCGCAAGGAGCATAGTAGATTCAGTGCTCTAACTGAGGCTGGTATTCTCAGTGGCGATCTGTCCGAACGCGCCCACATGGAGTTGGCTGCATGGCGATTGCATCCTGGTGCCTTCTTCTCTCTGGGTATTGGTGTGCTTTTAATAGGAAAAGCCTGAGATTCGGACTGAAGTGAATCTACGTCCTGTAACAATGGGTTAATGCGTCGCGGCATTCGCCGCTTGGGCTGCGCCAACCCCTTCGGGGTTCATTAACCCACGGATCGTTATCAGTAATGGATTGGTCCAAATAGCGTAAAGTCCGCATTGGACTTGGTTTTAATTTTGGTATCAAATATAATACCAGTATGAGTTCCATTCCCCTTCAGGTTGTGCTCCATACCAATAGCCTCGTTTCAGCTCTGCGGTCGAAACGAGGGGCTTCCTTTAAGCTTCTTTCTCTGCTTGGAACCGGTAGTTTCCAGACTCATCTCTCTGTGCCTCTTGTCTTTGGATACGAAGATGTCTTGAGCCGACATCAGCAGGAGTTGGGGCGCTCCTCTGTCGAAATACAGGATTTCCTGGACTATGTCTGCAGCACGGCCACCCACCACGATGTCTATTTCCTCTGGCGGCCTTTTTTATCGGATCCAGATGATGATATGGTGTTGGATTTAGCCGTCAATGCGGGTTGCTCTTATATAGTGACGTATAATCTGCGTCGTTTTCGAGGTCTAGATTTTTTTGGCCTTGAAGCCATAACCGCCCAAATCTTGTTAGCCCACCTAGAGGCCCTATCATGAGCACCATGAGTGTCCGCCTGCCCGATTCGCTGCATAAACGACTTAAAGAGCTAGCAGACCAAGAAGGCGTGTCTATGAACCAGCTTATCACCTTGGCGCTAACCGAGAAAGTGTCAGCTCTTTTAACCGTTGATTACCTGAAAGAACGGGCCAAACACGGCAGTCGACAGAAGTTCGAAGCCATTTTGGCCACTGTACCCGATGTCGAGCCAGAGGAGATCGATCGTTTGTAAGGGCGGTTCATATACACTGCGTCCACTACTGATAACATCGGCTACCCGCTCGGGCTTCGCCCGGCTGGCCAGAAGGTCGCTACTCTCGTCCGGGGGTTGAAGGCGGCCGGCACCTACGCCCTGCGCTGGGACGGACAGGACGACGATGGATCAGATCTGGCCTCCGGCATCTATCTGTATCGCTTGCAGGTCGGCGACCAGGTCGAGACGCGCAAGCTGATACTTTTGCGCTGAGGGTTTGTTCCCGCACCTGACGCCACCCATTCCGCCCGAGGTTCTCCTCGGGCGGAATTTTGCTGCATTTGCCTGAAGAACAGCCAACCCGCCAGCGTTGCTGCGCTGGAACACGGTGACCCGGGCGGTGGCCTTTATCACGTCTGGGGGGCGCGTCCCCTAACCCATGAAATCCGCCACCCGTTCGCCGATGACCATGGATGTGGCGTTGGTATTGGCGCGAACGCAGTCGGGCATAATCGAGGCGTCGGCGACGCGCAGATTGTCGACGCCGTGGACCAAGCCGTACTGGTCGACCACGGCCAGTGGATCGGTGCTGGGCCCCATTTTGCAGGTCGACGAGACGTGGTGGCTGGTGCCGACGGCGCCCCGCATCCATTCGTCCAGGGCCTGGTCCGTTTCCAGATCGGCGTCGATTGGGTCGAGGCGTTCGGCGATTAGCTGGCGGCAGGCCGGGTGCTCGGTAAAATCGACGGCCAGGCGCACGGCTTCGCGCAGGCGTCGGCGGTCGAAGGATTCGGCCAGGTAATTGTAGTCGAGCCGCGGATGCTGCCCAGGGTCGGAAGAGGCGAGTCTGATTTGTCCGGCGCCGACGGCCAGGTAGATGCAGGCGGTATAGTAGAAACCCAGCGGCTTCGAGTGGCCGATGGCGTAATAGCCCTCGTCGGTGGCGAACGAGCCCGCCAAGATGAACATATCGTTGCGCAGGTCGGAGCCCGTAGCTGTATAGCGCAAACCCACCTGCAGGCGGGGCTCAGTGCCGTCTGTAAGATATGCTTCTTTGGCCCGCAAGGTCACCGGTACTTGCGGATGATCCCGCAAATTCTGCCCGACGCCTGCCAGATCGTGGACGACGGGAATATCCATTGCCCGCAGATGGTCGGCCGGGCCGATACCCGAAAGCATAAGGGTATGCGGAGAACCGATGGCGCCGCCGCAGAGGACGATTTCGCCGCCGTAGATGCGATTCAGCGCGCCGCCAGTTTCCACTTCCAGCCCCACAGCCCGACGGCCGTCGAAGAGTACTCGGTGCACCAGACTATCTGCTTGGATAGTGAGGTTGGGGCGGTGCCTCGCCTGGTCTAGGTAGGTGATGGCCGTGCTCCAGCGAATGCCGTCGCGGTTGTTGAGCGGCAGCGGCCCAACGCCGGTGGAGTCGGGGTCGTTGTGGTCGGGACAGTCCGGATAGCCGGCGGCCAGACCGGCCTGGTAAAAGGCGCGGTGATCGGGGTTGAGTTCGCTGTAGTTGAAGCGCCGGACGCGGATGGGGCCGTCCTGGCCGTGGTAGGGGGCGCCAAAGTCGGGGTCGGCTTCGTTTTTGCAAAAATACGGCAGCAATTCGGCAAAGCTCCACTTGTCGTTGCCCTGGGCGGCCCAGGCATCGTAGTCCTCGGGCACGCCGCGCAAAAAGATCTGCGCGTTGACCGCGCTCGAACCGCCGACGAGTTTGCCCCGCGGCACGAACATTTCGGGGCGTTTGTCGGTGGCCCGGGCTTTATAACCCCAGCCAAAGCGGGTTGACTGGCCAAACGCCCGGGCCCAGATATTGCGATCCCGGCCATAGCCGTATTTGATTTCTTCGGGCAGGTCCGCAAGGCTCGGGAAATCGGGGCCGGCTTCGAGCAATAGCACCGATCGCTGCGGATCTTCGCTGAGACGAGCGGCGAGGATGGCGCCGGCCGCGCCCGCCCCTGAAATGATCGTATCGTAGTTCATTCTGGCTCCGTATCGGTATCGGTGGTGAATTCGGCGCGGGCGGCGTCCATGTCCAGAGTGGGCAGATGCGTTTCCAGTAGGTCGAAGGTTTCGGCGACGATTTGTTCGAGTTTTTGCACCCCGTCCAGGGGCGGGCCTTGCAGAATGTCCCGCAGGCGGTTGGCTATATTCTCCGGTGCCAGTTGAAAGTGAGAGACAATCCAATCGAGGCGCTTGTATTCGTTCGGTTGGTAGCGCCGATTGAGGCCGTGGAGCAGGCCGAGGACGGCATTGGCGACGCGGCAGAGAGCATCGCACAGATAGAGCAGGTCGCCGCGTTTGCGGGCGTAGATTTCCGCTACCCACAACGGGTCGATGAGGAGATGGTGCTCGACAACGCGCTGTTGGAGTCCGTCGGGGTATTGGGCGATCTGCCGGCGCCAATGGGCCACGAGGCCCGAGTCCTGGATGATCTGGGCGTCCAGCAAGCCGCCGAGCAGGCCCTGTTTGGCGCGGCTTATATCGTGGTTGGCCAGGACATCGCGGATAAGGGCTTCGTAGGCGCTTACCAGGACGAATTCGACGTCGATGCGACCGTCGTCGGCGTGGAAGCAGTCGCGCAGCAAGCCCTGGTCGCGGCTGTCGTGGGCCCGCCAACGCTCGCCGTTGACGCGGTCGACGGCGGTCTGGCGCAACGACTTGTCTGGGAATTGGCGGCAGAAGACGAAGAGGTCGACATCGGAGTTGACGTCGGCCAGGCCGCGGGCCACTGAGCCACCGATGAGTATGCCCTCGATGCCGGGGGCGTCTGCATAGCCCTGGGCGATATGGGTGGCCAGGGCTGTCCAGCGTTGGCTTTCTGGGGTCATGGGGCTTCCTAACGTTCTTTGGCCTGTCTGTGGCCCGCGGTATTAAACGCAGTCTCTAAGAGGCCACATATGAGTGGTGAATTCTCGGCTGAGTTGTCGAATACTTCCCGCCACAGCAGGTAAACCGCCTGGGAATCTATCATAGGCAAATAACCCAGCTTCAGGTAGTCTTATGTACGAAGATCTTCGTTGACAAACTACGAACATCTTCGTATGTTGTCTTGTGACGACACCGGAAAGGAGATCCAAAGTGAGTGATAAGAACCTCCCGCATCCCACCGATGCCGAGTTGGCTATCCTGCGCATTCTGTGGCAGCGCGGACCCAGCACGGTCGGGGAAGTACAAGCTGGGCTGAGTAAGGAACGGGGCACGGGTTATACTACGGCCCTCAAGCTGCTCCAGATTATGACCGATAAGGGGTTGGTTGAGCGCGACACCTCCCGGCGAGCACACGTGTACCGAACTCGCAGCTCTCAGGACCAGACGGAGCAACAATTGGTGGACGATCTGCTTGAGAAGGCGTTCGGTGGGTCGGCGGCCCGGTTAGTCATGCAGGCGCTGTCGACGCGGCGGGCTTCTGCCGAAGAACTGGAGCAGATTCGCCGCCTGCTGGACAAACAGAAAGGAGATATGCCATGAATTCGATTGACGCTCTATTGGATGGGCCTTTGGTGGAGACAATAGGTTGGGCGCTCGTGCACTTTGTCTGGCAGGGGGCTTTGGTGGCCCTGGCGACGGCTCTCGGGCTGGGGTTGATTCGGGAGGAGGCCCCGCGGATGCGGTATGCGCTTATGAGCCTGGGAATGGGCGTAATGGGCCTACTGCCCGTGGCCACCGCGCTGACACTCTATCCTTGGCAGGGAGATATTCCCGCTGCAGGTAGCCAGCCCATTCCGGCCAGCCTTGACAGCCCCCTCGCTATTGCGGCTGGCGCCGGCTGGTTGGCCGTCTCGCAGTCGCTGCCGGGAGTGATGGGTGTCGTGCTGCTGGTCTGGGGTGGCGGTGTGTTGCTCTTCTCTGCGCGTCTTCTCGGCGGCTGGGTGCTCCTGCGGCGAGCGCGCATGGCGGTGCACCCTATAGAGGCGCGTTGGCAGATCCGCCTGCAGGAATTGTGTGCGGAAATGGGGGTCCGGCGTCGGGTGTGCGCTTTGGCTGGAACGCACGTCAGTGTGCCCATGGTGACGGGCCTCCTGCGCCCGGTAATCCTAATGCCGTTGGCGGTCTTGTCCAGCCTGCCTCCCGATCAGGTGGAGGCTGTGTTGCGGCACGAATTGGCCCATCTGCGGCGCTGGGATAATCTCGTCAATGGGCTCCAGGTCCTGGTCGAGACGCTGTTGTTCTATCACCCTGCGGTCTGGTGGCTCTCCGGCCGCATGCGCACAGAGCGCGAGTACTGCTGCGATGACCACGTGGTGCGTTCCAGCGGCGATCCAACGGGTTATGCCCGAACCCTTGTCCGTCTGGAGGAACTACGGGCCCCTCGATCTGCCTTGGCCGTGGCTGCAACGGGCGGCCACCTCTTAACGCGCGTCCGGCGACTGTTGATCCAGCCGGGGCGCGGCACCTCGAAGGGGCGCCTTGAGTCTGCCGGTGCTGCACTGGGTGCAATGATCCTATGGTTTGTTGTGGCGGCCTGCTATTCCACGGTCGACCGGACCAATGGGCAAGCGTCAGCGGAGGCCGGCGGCATCCCTCTGGCCGAAGAAAGCCCTCCCTCATCGGAGCGACAAGCCCGCCCTTATATCACGCTGCGTGTTGGCGCGGGGGATACGCTACAGCTTACCGACAGCCTAGTTTCTGTCCCCGCATCGAGCATCCGGCAGACGGATTCTACCAGTGCGGTTGCTTTCTCCCGCCGGCCGCGCCAGCCGGGTGAGGAGCCTACGGAATGGACGGCGGTTGGGTTGTCCGAGTTGGGGGCGCGCCTCGAGCAACTGCGCGGTCGGATCGGCGACGCCATGATCATCATTGAGGGCGACTCCCGTGTACAGCACGAACGGATACGGCGGATTATGGATATCGCGCGCAAAGCTGGCTATGTCGATCAGGTTATTGCTACGGCGCCGAGGGGGGCGGCTGAGAGAATCGATACGCCGGCAGAAGGAACCGATGCGGGCTCTATGCAACAGCTGGAGCCCATGCCGGGATTGGAGCAGAGTCGCGCCTTCGGCTTGCGCCTGGAAGCGGACGGTTCCTGGTCCTTAGGCGGGCGCGTGTCGGTAGGGGCTGATACTGTATGGCACGCATCCGGCCGTTCGCTAGACGGGCTGGCAGTACAGCTCGAACACGCCCGCCTTGTTGCAGGGGAGGTGAGTTTGATTTTCGCCCGTGTGCAGGAAGGGGTTTTGCACCATGACGTAGCCCGGGTCATGGAGTGGGCCGCCAAAGCCGGTTTCACCGATCAGGTCGTATCTGAGGAAGGGGGGCCTCAGTAACAGGCGAATTGGCGGCAAGAGTGTTGGATTTCAGGCCCGGTGTTGCTTCTGCAGGCACAATACCGGGCCTGTTCTATGGCTCTTGTCCCAACGTCGTCAAGAGGCCGACTGCAAAGTAAATGTGTCGAGTAGCGTTTTGGGGGTGCCGTCGCCGACAACGTTGAAAACATCCAGGCTCAAGGTTCCGTCGACCCCCACCTGCAGCAGGGCGTAGTGGTGCGCCCGGTCGTGGCGCACGGCGATAAAGGGCGGCGCCTCTGCGGGCAGGCGCGAGAACTGGTCGCCGACTTCCGACATTTTGCCGCCCGGGCTGACTTTGGCGTAGACCACGCCCTGCCCCTGTCGGTAGCGGTGCAAGTGGTCGGAGCCGGCCACCAGTGCGGCGGGCACACCGGTGAGAGGGAAGGTGCGCTCGTAGTTTTGGTCGTGGGCGCTGAGGTGCAGGTCGACGCGGTGCTTTTCAAATAGCGGCGCCAGGGCGGCGCGTATTTTCGGCTGCGCCGGATGGCTGGAGCCGTGGCCGTAGATCGATTCGTGCTGGAAGACGACCAGCCAGCGGCGGCGGCGGCCGGCGGCCAGGTCCTGCTCTAGCCAGTCGAGTTGTGCCGGAGTCAGATCTTCCCCGGGGACGAAGAGGGCGGTAAAGTGGACCTCGCCCACCTCAAAGGAATAATTGCAGCCCTGGTCAAAACCGGGCGGGTGAGCAAAGCGCGGGGTCCAGTTTTCGTAGCGCTCCTGCAGGTGGATCTCGTGGTTGCCGTCATGGGCCATGAAGGGGGTGCGGCCGAGTAATTCCTTGCTCTGGGCGAACCAGTCGTCGACGGCCGCCCCCGTTTCGGCGCAGCGGCCGTCGCGGTTAGCGTAGGCGTAATCGCCGCCACCCAATACAAATAACGGATCATCGCGCAGCAATTCGTCGAGTATTTGGCGGGTGCCGGTGGCATTGCCATCGGGTCGGCCGATGAGGCCGGTATTGGCGACGAAAGCGCAGGTGAAAGCGGCCGGCCCCGGCGGCGGGGCCGTGCGGCTGCGCAAGCGGGGTCCGGCGGTGGGGCGGTATTCGTACGCGGTGCCGGGTTCCAGACCGGTCAGGTCAACTCGGTGCAAATGGCCCTTGCCGGGGGCGGGGAAGGAGATCCCCTCTGCCCGGCGCCAATCTGGCTGGTCCACCCGTCGGTACTGGGCCCAGGTGGGCGCCGCATCGGCGGTGTGCCAGGTGAGGCTCAGGGTAGTGGCCGGATCGCCGCTCCAAGAGAGGTGGATCTGGTCGGGTACTTCTGGGCCCGTGCGGCGCAGGTACAGCAGCCAGTCATCATTGGTGGGCGGCTGTAGCGGGCCCGATTGCACCGCGCCACAGGGCGTGCGGTCGAGCGGTTGGCGTGGGTCGATCCAGGTGCCTTCCCAAGGGCCGGACGGCAGGGTGAGTTGGGCCGGGGTTTCCACATAGACCAACAGGCGGTGGTCGTCGCCCAGGGCAATGCCGCCCTCCACCACTTGGGACCGCGGACGCAACTGGTGGTAGGGCAGCACCTGGCACAGATCCCACACCCGGCGCAGGATATCGTGGCGGTCCTGGCGGCAGTCGGCCAGATCCATGGTGCCCGAAAAGCCGCTGGAGGATTTACCCCGATTGTCGGCGAAGACCAGGGCGGCCCCAGAAAGGTGAATGGCCAGGGCGTTGCGGCGCAGCTCGGTGTCGGTATAGTCACGATCCAGCCGGCTCAGATGGTTGACATTGCCCGACCACAAGGTCTCCTGGGCTAACAGCGGTTTGGCGGCGTGGTGGCTGGCCAACAAACCAGCGGCCAATTCGGCGCGGTTCACTGTTTTGGGCCCCTGCAAAACGCCGTAAGTGGTCCAGTCGGCGTCGCGGTAGGGGTCGGGGCCGGTGCGGTTGTGCACCGATATCAAGTGGGGGTAGGGGGCGTGGGAGGCGATCAGGCGACCCAGGCGGATGACGTCGGCCTCGGACATCCAGCTCTGTCCTAGGTTGGGCTCGGGGCCGGCGACGTTGAACAGCAGATTGGGGTAGGCACCCAGGCGGGCCAGGGTATAGCGGATATAGGTTTCCTGGTCGGTCGGGTCGGTGGGGTAATGGGAGTCCTGGCCGAAAAAACCGGCAAAGGGGAAAACCAGAATTCGGCGGCGGGCCAAATCGTCGAGGATGGCTTCCAGGCGATGGTACTGGCCCGGGTCGAGGGGCCACAGGCGCGGCGTATCCCAGCCGCGCCCGCGGTCTTCCTGGTTGCGGTTGAGATAGTGACTGGCCACCGACAGCAGATTGTAGCCCTGCTCTTGGCACCAGTCGAGGAAGGCGCTACGGCTGTCCGCCTCCCAGTTGGCGGCGAAGAAGCGGTCGCCCACGTGCAGACCGCGCAGGAGTTGCCTGTGGCCGTTGGCGCTGCCAAACCAGAACGGGTCGGCCGGGTCGGCGGTCAGCAGTCCGGAGGCGTCGCTGGGGGTGACGTCGAATTGACCGGTTGCTGCGGCGCTGCCGTCGTTGAAGCGGGCGCAAAAATGCCAGCTACCCGGTATGGTGGCCAGTAGACGGAAGCCCCAGGTGGCCCCGCCATCGTAAAAGCCGGCAAAGGTGTGGGGCTGGCCGTGCGGGTCGGTGGCCTCGATCTGTAGCTGGACGTCGCCGTAGGGATCGGCTGGGATGGTGGGATGGGTGAGGGCGCCGGTGAAGCGACTCCACTGGGCAATCGTTGTGGTCATAGTATGTTAGCGGTGGATACGTGGCGCTGCAGAAGGAAAATATAGGCGGCCAGATCGCGGCGTATCTGGATGAGGAGATTGGCTACTGTGACTGCGCGGAATAGCCAGTCCTATAATCAATGAATCGGATCGTCCGTACAGCCAGGCGTGCAGAAGGGCGGCCTCGGCGCAGGGCGATTATATATCAACTTGGACAGGATCCGTCAAGATTATACCTGGGCATAGGCGCGGCGCAGCTGGGTGTAGCCCGGCGCTTTTGAAAAGGCCGCCGCAATTCTGCACTTTATAGACTTCACCTTTTTTCGCACCAGGGAGGATCGATGGCTTATCCGAGCGTATACCCCACCGGCACCACCATTTTCTATCCCGACCAATGTTTCAACGGCTATACGGTTTTCCCCATGGGCAATCCGGCCGACGCCAAGGGCATCGCCTTGATTGATATGAGCGGCCAGGTGGTCCACGCCTGGAACGGGCTGTCAGGCTTCCCGGCGAAAATTCTACCCGGCGGTTTTGTCATGGGTAGCACCGGGGTGCGCAACCCCAAATACGGATATTTGGATAATATCGACCTGGTACAGGTCGATTGGCAAGGCAATGTGGTATGGAAATTCGCTAAGTACCAGCTGGTCAGGGACCCGCGCAGCAAAGCCAAATGGATGGCCCGGCAACACCACGATTACCAGCGCCAGGGCAATCCGGTAGGGTATTATGCGCCGGGTATGGATCCGGTGATCAGCGGCGGCAATACCTTGTTGCTGGCCCACAAAGACGTCCGCAACGGTCAGATAAGCGAAAAGCCGCTGCTTGACGATACCATTATAGAAGTTACTTGGGACGGCAAGATCGTCTGGGAATGGTCCTTCAACGAGCATTTCGACGAGATGGGCTTTGACGAAGCGGCCAAGAATACCATGGCCCGCAATCCCAATATGGTGCCGGCCGGCGGTGGAGTGGGCGATTGGCTCCACGTCAATTCCGTATCGAGGCTAGGGCCCAATAAATGGCACGACGAGGGCGATGCCCGCTTTCATCCGGACAATATTATATGGAGCAGCCGGCAGACCAATATCTTTGCCATTGTCGACCGCCAAAGCGGCAAAATCGTCTGGCGTCTGGGGCCCGATTACGATTCCAATCCGGCTCTGCGGAAGCTGGGCTGGATTATCGGTCCGCACCATCCTCATCTTATTCCCCAGGGGCTGCCCGGGGCGGGCAATATCCTGGTTTTCGACAACGGCGGCCTGGCTGGGTACGGGTCTCCCAACCCCGGCTCGCCCACTGGGCATAACCACGCCCGCCGAGATTATTCCCGCGTACTTGAGATCAATCCGCTGACCTTGGAGATCGTCTGGCAGTACTCGGCCGTCGAAGCCGGTTTTCCGCCCATTTTGGAGGCCTACAAATTCTACAGCTCTTTCGTCTCTTCGGCCCAGCGTCTGCCCAACGGCAATACGCTGATAACCGAGGGCACGGACGGGCGGCTTATCGAGGTGACGTCCGAACACGAAATTGTCTGGGAATATATCAGCCCGTACTTTGGCAAACAGGGCAACCACAATATGGTCTATCGGGCCTACCGATTGCCCTACGGCTGGATCCCCCAACTCGACGAGCCGGTCGAAACGCCGGTGCCGCGGCTGGACAACAGCAAGTTTCGGGTAGGTGAAGGCGGCGGCGAGCGGGCGGTTATGACTCAGTTAAAGCGCGGCGGGCGGGTCAATCCCGATCCGCAATTGTGCATTGTGGCCGTCGATGGGTAATTGCGTCTTGGGTCTATTATGCACCTTTTAAACGTACCGGAGTACTCGGACGCCCCTTGGATGGGCCGGCTTCCAGGAGGGCAGTAAACTCGGGGCCTGCGGCCCCTCAGACATCACTGCCCTCCTTCCAGCCAGCCCATCCAAGGTGCTCGGCCGGCGCTATTCATTTAATTGAGATTAGCGATCTATCTAATTTGCAGTTCTACGATATTTATGCTAAGGTCGACCACGGGCGGGCCATCCGATTTATGACCAAGTTTCATTTAACTGCAGGATGCAATAAAACACTTATCCACTGTCTATACCCATACGAAGAGGAAATTCGACCATGACTAAAATCGCCTTTACCGGCGCCGGTAGTTCGGTATTTGCCAAAAATATTCTCGGCGACTGCATGCTCAGCGAGCCGTTGCAGGACGCCCATATTGCCCTGTACGACGTCAACCGGGTGCGGCTTGAAGAGTCGCGCAAGATGCTGGAGAATCTCAATAAAAATATCAATAAAGGGCGGGCGACCATTACCGCCCATCTGGGGCGCGGTCAGCGGCGTGCGGCGCTGAAGGGGGCCAATTACGTGGTCAACGCCATCCAGGTAGGTGGCTACGAGCCCTCGACGGTGGTCGACTTTGAGATTCCCAAGAAATACGGTTTGCGTCAGACCATAGCCGATACGCTGGGGATTGGCGGTATTTTCCGTACCTTGCGGACGGCGCCGGTGGTGCTCGATTTTGCCCGCGATATGGAGGCCGTGTGTCCGGATGCCTGGTTTCTCAATTATACCAATCCCATGTGCACGGTCACTGGCGCCGTTTTGCACGGCTCGTCTATTCGCTCGGTGGGCTTATGCCACTCAGTGCAGGTTTGTGCACCGGGCTTGCTGCGGCGGGTGGAGATGGAGGACGAGGTGGCGGATCTGCAGTGGAAAATCGCCGGCATCAACCATCAGGCTTGGTTGCTGGAAATTACCGACGGGGGCCGCGACTTGTACCCCGAAATCAAGAAGCGGGCCGCCAAACTCAATCGCCAGGCGCGCAAAAAAGGCGCCGAGAAGCACGGCGATATGGTGCGCCTGGAGATGATGCGCCACTTCGATTACTATATCACCGAATCCTCTGAGCACAGCGCCGAATATATGCCTTATTGGATCAAGGGCGCCTATCCCGAACTGATCGAAGAATTCAATATTCCCCTCGACGAATACCCCCGGCGCTGCGTGCGCCAAATTGAACGCTGGGCCGAGCGCAGCGCCGATCTGGTGGCCAATAAGAAGCTGACGCACCAGCGTACCCACGAATACGGCTCGTATATCATGGAGGCGATGGAGACCGACCAGCCCTATCGCATTGGCGGCAACGTGCTCAACGACGGGCTTATCACCAACTTGCCTGAAAAGGCGGTGGTGGAAGTGGCCTGCCTGGTCGACCGCAACGGCGTGCAGGGCACCTACGTCGGCAATTTACCCGAGCAATTGGCGGCCCTCAACCGCACCAATATCAACGTCCATTTGATGTCGCTGGAAGCGGTCTTTGGGCGCCGGCGCGAGTCGGTCTACCAAGCCGCCATGCTCGACCCGCACACCGCCGCCGAATTGTCCCTGGACGATATTCGCAGCATGTGCGACGATATGATCGCGGCGCACGGGATGGCCGATTATTTCAAAAAGAGTAAGGGTTACGCCTTGCCCAAAGTATGGTTGGGCTGAGAGGATAGGACGATGAAAATTGCCAAGATCGAACAGTTCGCCCCCCAGGTGCGCATGCGCCTGGTCAAGATTACTACCGATACGGGTATAGTCGGCTGGGGTGAGCCGACGTTGGAGGGTAAGCCGCACAGTACCCGGGCGGCCATCGAGGAATTGTCCGACTATCTTATCGGCCAGGACCCGCTGCGCATTGAGCACCACTGGCAGCATATCTACCGCTCGGCCTTTTTCCGCGGCGGCAATGTGCTGATGAGCGCCCTGTCGGGCATTGACCAGGCTCTGTGGGATATCGCCGGTAAGCACTTTGGTGTGCCGGCGCACCAATTGCTGGGCGGTGCGGTGCGCGACCGCATCCGGGTCTACGCCCACTGGGGCATTCACGATACCAGCGAGGAGGGCCAGGCCAAGGCGCGGGCGCGCCTAGAAATGCTGCAGGCCGAGGGCGGCTATAAGGCCTTCAAGACCGGTCCGGGGGGCAAGTGGCGGGCGCACGAGCCGCCGGCGGTGATAGACGCTTTTGTCGAGCGCGCCTATCTCATGCGCGAATGGGTCGGGCCCGAAGCCGAGCTATGCTTTGATTTCCACGGCAAGATGACCCCGGCCCTGGCCGTGGAGATCTGCCACGAGTTGAAGGGGATGCGGCCGATGTTCGTCGAAGAACCGGTGCCGCAGGAAAACGCCGCGGCGCTGAAGCGGGTGCAGGACCAGGTGCCGTTCCCCATTGCCACCGGTGAACGGTTGCTGTCGCGCTGGGAATTCCGCGAGCTGTGCGAAACGCAGGCGGTGGCCTATCTGCAGCCCGATGCCTCGCACGCCGGCGGTATCACCGAGCTGAAGAAAATCGCCAATATGGCCGAAGTCTACTATATGCATATGATGCCGCATTGCGCCATTGGACCGGTGGCCCTTTCGGCTTGCTTGCAGGTAGACGCGGTGACGCCCAATTTTCTTATCCAGGAGCAGGTCGACGCGGGGTTGGGGAAGGGCTTGTTGCAGGAACCCTGGCAGGTGGTGGACGGCCATATCGAATTGCCGCAAAAACCCGGTCTGGGCTTTGACTTGGACGAGGCGGCGGTGGAGCGGGATATGGAGCACTTTCCGGAGGAGTTGGGCGGCGAGTACTTCTACGAATCGGACGGCAGTGTAGCCGATTGGTAAAAGGGATCCCCCGGCGTTTGCCAAGGCGGCGCCGGGGCTGTGTATTGATTGACAAATATTGAATAGAAGCCTATCTTTGGCCCCGTTCTCCCCCTTGCGACTTCCCCCCTATTTGTGCTCATAATCTATTGACGGCTGCAAAATTAATGGGACCGTTTGGGCGCCTAAACAAGGCGGCCCGGTGAACCGCATTTTGCCAGCAATTTTATCTTTAATAAGACACCCATTTCTCGTTCATCATTTCTTTTTAGAAAGGTAAGCTATGACGTTTACGCGCCTGTTTTCTAGCTTCGTCCTGGCCGCCGTTTTGGCTGGGGTCGCTCCGGTGGCCGCCATGGTCACGCTGGAGGGTAAAGTGGTCGATGGCACCACGGGCGATATTCTGCCCAATGCCAATATTGCCGTCAAAAATACCCTGATGGGTACAACCACCGACGGCGAGGGCAAATTCTCCCTGATGGTCGATTCCCTGCCGGCCACCCTGGTGGTCAGTTATATCGGCTATCAGGTCGCCGAGATCATGGTGGAGGATGACGCCATGATCTCTGTGGCCCTGCTCGACGCCAGCCTGCAGGTGGAGGACGTCACCGTGGTGGGCTCGCGCTTTGCCCCGCGCACGGCGATCACTTCGCCGGTGCCCATCGACAATATCAAAGCCAGCGACCTCAACGCCACCGGCCAGCTTACCTTTGACAAGATGCTGAGCTATACGGTGCCGGCCTTCAATTCTACCCAACAGACCATTTCCGACGCTACGGCCCATTTCGACCCGGCCGATCTGCGCGGCTTGGGGCCGTCCCGCACCCTGGTGCTGGTCAACGGCAAGCGCCGCCACGCCAGCGCCCTGGTATATATCAACGATACCCCGGGCAAAGGCGAAGTCGGCGTCGATATGAAAGGCATTCCGGCGGCGGCCATCGAGCGCATTGAAGTGCTGCGCGACGGGGCTTCGGCGCAATACGGTTCCGATGCCATTGCCGGTGTTATCAATATTATCCTCAAGGATGATTACGAAGACACCCAAGTCGATTTCTTCACTGGCACCACGACCGAGGGCGACGGCGATTCGCGCGGCTACAGCGTCAATACCGGTTTCAAGGTGGGCCGCAACGGCTTTATCAACCTGACCCATACCTTCTCCGATTACAACGAGACCAACCGGGCCGGCGAGCCGGGCAAGGACGACCTGTTCGGTGTCGGGGCCGACAATACCTGGATCCAGGCCAATCCCGATTTGGGCATGAAGGTCGGCCTGCCCAATATCACGACTTCGGATATCAGCTACAACTCCAAGATCCCGCTGGAGAACAACGCCGAATTCTACAGCTTTGGCGGTTTTCAATTCCGCAAGGGCCTCAGTTACGCGCTGCGGCGGACGCCTTATTGGATCCCGGACCCCAATTTCATTCACCACTCCGAGGGCGAGGTCTACGGGGGGTTCCAGCCGACATTTGAGACCGACATTTTCGACAATAGCCTGGCGTTCGGTTTGCGCGGTCAGACGCGGAGTTGGGAATACGATATCAGCTATTCCCACGGCCGCAACGAGGTCGACTATTCGGTGGCCAGCAGCCTCAATACCGATCTGGGGGCCCAGAGCCCGACCTTCTTTGAAGTGGGCGGCTACGAATTCAAGAGCAACGTGACCAATTTGGACCTGTCGCGGCGTCTGCTCAACGCCCAGGTCTCGATGGGGACCGAATTCCGCACCGAGAACTTCCTTGCCAATGCCGGCGAAGAAGCCTCTTACGAAGGCAGCGGCACCCAGTCCTTCCCCGGTGTCCAACCGCAGAACGAGGCCGATGCCATCCGCTATAATATTGGTATCTACGGCGACGTTGCCGTTGACTTGACCGAAGATGTGCTGGTGGGCGGAGCGGCGCGGCTGGAGAATTATTCCGACTTTGGCGAGAGCTTCACCTGGAAGGCCAATGGTCGCTTCAAATTCCTCGACGATATGGGTGCGGTGCGGGCCTCGGCCTCCACTGGTTTCCGCGCCCCGGCACTGCACCAGATCCACCTGAGCAACGTGCAGACGCTGGTCTCGGGCGGTACCGTGTCTAACCAGGGCACCTTCGACAACCAGAGCCCCGTTCTGCGGGCATTGGATGTGCCCTCGTTGAAAGAAGAGGAAGCTACCAACTTTACCGCCGGCTTGGCCGTGCGACCGCTCGACGGACTCTATCTGTCGCTCGATTACTATCAGGTCGACGTCGACGATCGCATCGTCTATTCCTCCAGTATCGCCAGCGATGACGCCAGCACGGTGGTGGGCGGGATTCTGGCGATCAATAGCATCACCAGCCTGAAGTTCTTCACCAATGCGGTCGATACTCGCACCAAGGGTATTGACCTGGTGGCCTCGTATGCCATGGAAGCGGGACCCGGCGCTTTGGATATCAATTTCTCGGCCAATTTCAACGACACCGAGATCCAGGGCAATATCGCTACCCCGGCGCCCATTGCCGATACCGGCATTGAGATCTTTGACCGCAAGGAGCAGGGGCGCATTCTCTCGGCCCGGCCCGACAGCAAGATTTTGGTGGGCTTTACCTACGAGGTCGGCGATTTGCGGGCGACCTTGAACAATACCCGCTTTGGCGAGGTGGTCTGGCAGCACGCCGCCGATCCGAGCAAAGACCAGACCTTCGCCGCCAAGGTGATAACCGATCTGAGCTTGAGCTATCAGTACAGCGAAACGATGGGTTTTGGCCTGGGCGTGCAGAATCTGCTCGACGTCTACCCCGATAAAATCGATACCAAGGGCGATGTGGTCACCGATCTGGGCGGCCGTTTCCAGTATCCTTGGGAAGTCAACCAGTTCGGTTTTGCCGGCACCATGGGGGCGGCTAATATCAGCCTCCGGTTTTAAGTTATAAGCAGGCGCCCCCAGGGCGCAGTACGGCAAAGCCCCGGAACGCTTTTTATGGTTCCGGGGCTTTTTTATTTGAACCTGGGTGCTTTTACCGGGGTCGTTAGGACGATATTCCTCTTCCCCTTTTCCAGGAGGCCCCATGGATACAGAAGCCTATATCGGGCAGATGATTGAGTATTACGACCGGCGGGTAGACCCCCAAACGATCGAGTCGACGGACGAGTACGCCCGCATGTACGACCAGATGTTGCAGGATATACCCTGGTACGCGGCCATGGCCCAGCGCATGCAGACCTTGTTCGCGGGCCGGCGGGTGCTGGAATTGGCCGCCGGCGACGGGCGCTGGGCTCGGCATCTGGCGCCGGTAGTGGATCATATTTTGGGGGTCGATATGGTGCCCCGCCTCAAAAGCCGCTGGCCCCAGGTGGTGGAGGCCGGGCGCGATCTGCCGCCCGGCCGCGTCGAATTTGCCCAACTGGACGCCCACTGTCCCCATCTGGCGCCCGGCACTTTCGACGCGGCACTGGTGGTCAACTGGTTTCAGCATATGCCCATCCAACGCCACGCCGAGTTTATCGACGGCCTGCGCCGCAAAGTGGAACCGGGAGGGATTGTATTTCTGGCCATCAACCACTATGGTCCCGCCGTCTATGCCGGTCTGTTTTCCAAACCCGGCGATCCCAATCGCTATGGGACCCGCCAGGCCTTTGACGGCAAAGAACACGATATTATCGACAACGTCTTCAGCCAAGCCGATCTGCGCGAGATATTCGGGCCGGTGGCCCGGGATCTGCGCTTTGAATTGGCCGAGAAGTTCTTCTGGATCGAATTCGAAATGGCTTGAGTAAGGGGTGCGGCTATCGATTTTCAGCCTTTTTGAACCTGCCCGTCTCGGCTGGCGTCATTATGGGCGGAGGGCCTTCATGCAGATAACGGATCAACAGCTGATAGGGCGGATAACGGAGCGCGATGCGCACGCGTTCGAACAGTTTTTTGCGCGCTATCGGCAGCAGATCCACCACCACGTGCGCCGCATCGTAGGGGACCAACTAGGTGCCGACGATGTGGTGCAGGAGGTTTTCTTGCGCGTGTGGAACCGGGCCGGCCAGTGGAGCGGTGAAGGCTCCGTGGCCGGTTGGCTGTTCCGCATCGCCACCAATCTTTCCCTGACCCACCTGCGCACTGTGCGCCGGCGGCGGGAGCAGCGGCTGGAAACGCCGTCCGCCACCGTGGAGAGGGAGACGCACCACGTGCCCGAATGGATGGTAGAGGCGGCGTCCCAGCGTCCCGACAGGCAACTGGAACGGGCCGACCAGCGGCATTGGCTGCGGCGGCAGGTCCAGGATTTGCCCGAGGACAAGCGCGAGGTCTTCCGCCTGGTCTACGACGCCCAGGTCGAAGTGCGGGAGGCCGCCCAGCGTCTGGGCATTCCCGAGGGTACGGTGAAGTCGCGTCTGCACCACGGTCGCCGCCAGTTGCAACAGGCCTGGCGGGCCACGGAAAACGAGGAGGAGCATTGATGACTTTGAATACCGATACACCCTGGCACAGAGAATCCTTTGACCGCTTTGTGCAGCAGCGGCTGCCCCAGCTTTTGGGGGACCGGTTGCCGCTGGCCGACTATCAGGTCGAAGAGCAGGATGCTCATACTTTCACCCTTAGCTTGCGGTTGGGCTTGGGCGACGAGTCGCTGGCCGTAAGCTATCGGGACTTGCCCCGACCCGACGGCGACGGGCTTTTTCTGTTAGACGGCAATTACCGGGTCGTAGTCCCCTATCCCGATCGACGGCAACTGGACCAAGCACATATCCTATGCGTGGGCGAGCAGCTCTACGACTATATCGAGCAACGTCTGGAGCCGGCCCCCGAGCAATTGGCCTGGGACGACGATCTGGTGCACTCCTGGCTGCCGCTGGACCAGTGGCTGCGCGATTTTCACCTGCAGGAGACTTCTCAGTATTTGCAGGTCAATAATTGGCTCGACCGCCATACTCACCTGCGGCGGCTGACGCTGATCCCCATAGTCAGCGAGCCTTTCGGCGACCAGGATGTTTTCCCCTATAGCCAGTACGGTCTGGTGTGCCCCTACAGCACCCCGGAGGGGCCCAATGTCGGCCGCTTGCTGGAAGTGGCGCGTGGCGCCTGTATCCACGAGGGCCGTTTGGAGCGGGCCGACGAGGCGCCCGATAGCATCCTGGGCTTTCCGGCTTCTATGCTGCCTTTCCTTGAACACGACGATAGCAACCGGGCGCTGATGGGCATCAATATGATGCGCCAGTGGATTAGCGCGGCCGATCCCCAGGCGCCCATGCACGAGACGGGCTGGTTTCGCCAGCAGTACGACCAGCGCCTGGCGTCCCAGGGCACCAAACCCGAGCCGGCCCTGGTGCAGACGGGTTACGAACCCGAGGCGGCCGATTTTTGGGGCGGCTACAATCTATTAACTGCTTATATCATGTGGGACGGCGATACCTATGAGGACAGCATTGCCATCAGTGCGTCGGCGGCGGCGCGGATGGATTTCCCCGCCGCCGTGGGGGTAGGCGACCGTCTTGGAAACCGCCACGGCGCCAAGGGGATGGTGGCCCGCATCCTGCCCGACGAGGAGATGCCGCATTTGCCCGACGGCACGCCGGTGGAACTCATCTTCAGTCTCACCAGCATGATCTCGCGGCTCAATTTTGGCCAGCAACGCGAGGCAGTCATGGGACGCATCGCCCAGGCCGAAGGGGGCCCGGTGCAGGTGCCGCCCTTTCAGGCGCCCAAAGCAGCGGCCTTGAAGAAACGGCTGGCGGCAGCGGGCTTGCCCGAGGACGGGATGGAGCAGTTGACGTTAAAGGGAGAAGAATTGACCCATCGCAGCACGGTGGGTTGGGTCTACTGGGGGCGTCTCACGCATACGGCGGCCGAGCGTTTAGAAACGGCGGTTGTGCCCCCCGGTGGGCCAGAGGTGGATATGATGGCGTATGGCGCCCTGCGCAGCGCCGGGGCTCAAGCCACTATCCACGCCTTGTTCAATACCGCCGCCGCCGAGCGGCCCGATGCCGATTCTTTGGGCCGGCGGCTGGCCTCTGGTCCAGTGGCACCGGCGGCGGCGCCGTCGCCGCGTTTTGCCCTGGTCGAGCAATTGCTTGGGATAGCGGGGATAAAGGTTGATTTGCAGGAAAAGGGCTTGGGCTTCTCCTTTGTCGAACCCAGCGGGCTAAGTCTGGCCCGGCCGGTGCCGCATCCGTGGGCGCCGGGCCAGCTCATTCAGCGGGTGGGCGAACTGAGCGGGTTGCCTAGCGGCGCTGAATTTGACCCTGTCCGCGACTGTTACGAGGACCTGGTCGAAACCAATGGGCGGTTGCAGCGCATGGTCGACAGTCAGGCGCCTGAGACTCTTATTGGGCCAGCGGTGGCACAGCTGGTGCAACGGTTGGCGGCGTTGTTCGCCGTCCTGTTGCGCCCCGAGCACCTCCACTACCAGGCCCGCCCCCTGTTCAGTGGCCAGGCGGCCATTGCGCCGGGATTTGAATTGCAGTTGGATCAGGTGGGCCTGCCCGAAGATATGGCCTGGTCCCTATTTGGCCCTCAGGTGGAAAGGGAGATGGGGCAGGCCAAAGGGGTGGAAGAGCGCTCGGGGGCCGCCGCCCAGGCGCTAGACACCATTATGGCGCGTTCATGGGTCGTCCTGTACAGCGCCCAGCGGGTGCTGGTAGACGAGGGCCACGGACCGGTGTTCAATATCCCACCCACGGCGATGGTCGCCTTTAAGCCCCAGCGGTTACAAGGGGCGGCGATCCGGATTCATCCGCGCTTGTGCCGGCTGATGGAGCTGGATTTCGACGGCGACCATATCGAAGTATTTCTGCCCCTCACCCAAGAGGCCCAACGCGAGGCCGGTCAGACGCTGTCGGTGGCGGGCCATGTCCAGCGCGACCAGGAGGCATGGCGCAATATCTGCGATAATTACCACGGCTTGGTATGGGGGTTGGCCAAGCTGTGCCGCACGGGGGAAGGGCGTGCCCAGGTCGAAGCTTTGAGCGGTGTGGCGGTGGACGGCGGGCAGGTATTTGACAAGAACGACCTGACCCGCATGCTGGATCAGATATTGCGGGACCACGGTTTGGACCGGGCCCTGGAAGTCCTCGACCAATTGACCCAGCTCGGTTTTACCGTCTGCAAAGAGTCGGGTGCTTCGTTCAATCCCTTCCTGGGCTCGGATAAAGAATGGCCACAACAGCCCGAAGATACCGATTGGGATCAGTGGCGGCTGTATTCCGACGAGCTGGCGGCGGCTTTCGAGGATCAGGCCGATTTCGACGATAACGACTTGGGCCCTCTGATCCTGCTGTCCGAGTCGGGGGCGCGAGGCAGTCGCGAGCAACTCAACCAGTATGTTGGCGGTGGTCTGATCTACCGGGAGGACGGCAGTCTTTTCGTCCAGCGCAGTTGCTGGCGCGATGGCCTGTCGCTGGAGGAGCTGAAGGTGCGGGTGCCGCGTGCCCTGTGGGGGTTGGCCAGCACCAACCAGCGCTGGAGCGAGGCGCGGCAAGCGGCACAAAGTCCGGTTGGAACCGACTTGCGTGTCTGGGGACGGGCACTGCGCTCGGCTCAACCTGGGGTAGTCTTTGCCCGCGCCGCCGAGCGTGGGGAAGTGGAGCCGTTGACCAGTTTGGCGAGCCGGTTATTCGTCGGGCTGGCGGACTGATCAAAGGGTAGTTGGCAAGCGGCGGGCGGCCGGGGAAACCCGGAGCGCCCGCCGTTTTTTTAGGGGCTCAAATTCTGGGCAGCCACTCGATGGCGACGAGGCTTTCGAGCTGGGAAAATTCCGGCTCATTATCTTGGCTGAAGTCGGTCATAAAATAGAGACCTGGCAGGACGATAACGGGCTGGCAGGCGGTTGGCACACCCTCTATCATGGGAGGGCAATCATATGAAGTGCCTGGGCACCCCATCGGGTTGCTGCAGGCGCAAAAAGAAATGGCCCACGCCCGCGGCCCCGCACATAAAATCGGGCGAGTGAAATCCGGGGTCGTCGGACTGCCACAGAGCCCCTGCCTCGGTGGCGCTGTGGTAGGACTGGGCACGGCGGGCAAATTCAACGGCGTACTGCAGCCACGGCCCGGTCTTGTCGAGGCGATGGAGTTCAAGGAATAATTCGGCGTTGCCAGCCAGTCCGTGGCACTGGGACGGGTTGCTGCGGATATCGCCGTGGGCGTATACTGCCCGGCCGGCCGCCTGGGCCGTTTCGAGATATTGCGTCTCTCCAAGCACTTGGTAGGCATAAGTGAAAAACAGGCCCACTCCGGGTGCGCCGTGGCACCACTGGCAAAGCTCGGCCGGGCCGCCGTGCCAGGACGGCGGCCAATTCAAGCCGCCCTGGTCGGGTACGGCTTTGTCCAATAAGGTACTGGCGGTGCTTCGGGCTAATTCGGCCCAGCGTTGGTCCTGGGTGCTGGCGTAGAGGGTCAGCAGGAAATAGCCGATTCCGGCGATGCCGTGCCCGGCCCCCAGGGCATAGCCTTGTTGCAGGTCGTCGCAGTTGACGGGCCAATAACAGAGGCCTCCCTGCCAAAGCGCCGTTTGCTGTAACCACTGGGCTTGGGCTACGGCCCCGGCCAGGTATTGGTCGTTGCCGCTGGTCTGGTGCAGGCGCCGCAAGTAAAAGCCTTTGCCGGCGGCCCCGCCCATGATATCGGTCACCGGACCAGGCTGCTCCTGTAGTATGCGGTCGCCAATTTCGACGGCGGCCTTTGGCAGAGCCGGCTGCCCCTCTAACTGGGCCAGGTGCAGACCGAGCCAAGCAACGCCCGCCTGACCAAAGTACAGGCTGTGATCATAATTGGGCTGCAATTGGTCGAGGCACCACCGGTAGCCACCGCAGGCCAATTCCAAGGCGCGTTCGGATTGAGTTGAGCCATGATAGTCGGCCAGGAAAAGAGCAATGCCGGCGACGCCGTCGAAAATGGATATATCGTAAAAGGGCTCGTTGCGGTAATCGAGGGTGGACCAGCGAATACCGTTGGGGGTTTCTTCGGCCATCTGTTCTACATGGTCGAATGCGGCTGCGGCGGCCTGGGAAATCCAGGCGGCGGTGGTGTCTGAAGACGGCATGGAAGGCTCCCAAATTAGGTGGTCGTTTTTGAATTTGGTCCAATCCACTACATTTATTAGGATATCGACGGCTGTATCTACCCTAGTGCTGATAGCCCGTCAGCTTTCTCTATATTTAGGCCCTTATGAATCTACTGCGTAAATGCGGCGCCGAATTTATCGGCGCCTTCGCCATTGTTTTTGCCGGCTGCGGCGCCGTGGCCATCGACCAGGTTTCCTCCGGCGCGGTCACCCACGTTGGCGTGGCCGCTTCTTTTGGTTTGATAGTGATGGTGATGATCTATGCTACCGGCCATATTTCCGGGGCCCATTTCAATCCGGCGGTGACGCTGGCTTTTGCCCTAACGCGGCACTTCCCCAAAGGGGAGATCGTTCCCTATATCCTGGCCCAGTGCGCCGGTGCGGTGGCGGCCAGCTATGTGCACGTGGCGACGCTGGCTCCGGCCCTGGCGGTTACCCGGCCCGGGCAGGTGCTTAACTTGGGCGTGACGCAGCCAATAGACGGCGTGTTCGGCACAGCCCTGATATGGGAGTTCATGCTGACCTTTTTCCTGATGCTGGTCATTATGGGCATGGCCACCGATTTTCGCGCCGTGGGCACGGCCGCCGGGCTGGCCATTGGCGGCACCGTGGGGCTGGAGGCGATGTTCGCCGGTCCGGTGTGCGGTGCTTCGATGAACCCGGCCCGCAGCTTGGGCCCGGCCCTGGCCGCCGGCGAGTGGACGGTTTTTGCCGCTTATGTCGCCGGTCCGGTGCTGGGGGCGGCGGCCGGGGCCCTGTTCTACGAATTCATCCGCTGTCAGGAGCGCAGTGAGCAGGAAGTGAAGGGTTGCTGTTGATTGCAGATGGTCATAAGAAGTACTGATTACTCCGTGTTTGGCGCTTCTCTTTCCGCGACGGAACGGATGATCCGGACATCTCGAGGACGAGTGGGTATCAGTCGATCATGCGTCCCTTCTGGTCGTGGCTGACTTTGTCGGGGTTGTGGGGTATAGCGCGCGCCCGTTTGGCCTCTCCCTGCTCATAGCGCTGCTGCATCTCCGCCTGCCGCCACTGTAAAAAGCTCTTTTCGTGGACGTCGCGGTTGCGTTCTGAAGGCGGAGCCGGCACCTCGATGGTGGCGTAGGTGATTTCAGTGACCCGCCGCGACAGAGCGACTATTTCTCCTTTGTTTACAATTAAGATGCTGTTGCCGAATTCTACGCGGCGAAAGCGGCCAGCGGTGATGTGCGGGTTTCGGCCCGTGGCTTTTCCTCCAGCCAATTGAAGACCCGTCTCAAATTCATTGCGGCGGCCGTAGCGACATGCT
>WLWI01001076.1_pt1 | contig 23916 bp, 18 predicted proteins | sample 6701501 | NCBI WGS metagenome assembly WLWI01 (sample SAMN12718690, study PRJNA515312) | sponge metagenome | isolation source: marine sponge | host: Mycale hentscheli | place: New Zealand: South Island, Marlborough, Capsize Point | collected 2014-11-01 | reverse complement strand
ACTGACAGTATAAGTATTCACAAAATCTGTGGAGGATGATGTCCAAGTCAGAGTTATTTGTGTACTTTGAACAGCAGAATGCACAAAATTAGTTGGAGTAGAAGGAACAGCATCTATGAAATTGCATTAGTTTATTGTGTACATAAATTTTACAGATATTAGTCAATCAATTTAAAAGTTATTTAGGAGTAATGTACTTTTTAATGTGTAACTTACATGTAACTGAAATTGTGTGAGGTGAACTAGTCACATCTACAGTGCCAGTCAAATAGTCTGACGAGGCCATAACTTGACAACTGTACATAGCACTATCTTCAGTTGATGCCAACTGACTAAAAACAAAATCTGCATTAATAGCATTATCAATAACATTTCCATTATTTCTCCATTGATATGATATTGGCATCAATTCCAGAGTAGCCGCTGCATTAATTGTACAAGTCAATGTGTATCTTTGGAGAACAACTGGTGTCCCACTTGGAGTGACAGAGACAGAAATTGAAGGTCCTATAGTTTAGTTTAAATTAATAATATTCCTTGAAATGTTATTGCTTGGCAACATACTTGTAACTGTGAGCATAACAGAAGTGGTTTGACTAGATCCTGTGACAGAAGCCTGACAAGTATAAGTTCCAGCATCAGATTCTCTGACTCTACCCGAGATTACAGCTTGATTTTCTGTACCAGATAGAAGTCCACTTGATCCAGATCCAGTAGTTGTCCATGTATAACTTGGGGACACACCACCAGACACAGTCGCCTCACAAGTAAGTGAAACCATTGAACCAGCAGGAATGGAGGGATTGTCAGGAGTAATTGTGACAGACACAACCATAGGAACTTCTGGGAAATTATTAAACGATAAAATACAACACACAGAGAAGCCAATACAACACACAGAGTGATTTTATTATGATATATAAATATGGGAATACTGTAGTTATATTAGGTAAAAAAGATATTCTAAGAATACAAATTGATCTTCTATCAAGAACCACATACTAGATAAATATTTGAAAAACTTCAGTCTGCTATTAGTTATGTTTATGGAATCAGTTATCTCACTAAGAGATAATAAGCATTCAAAACTTCTGGTTTCAAAACATTTTGTAGTTGAGGGAGAAATTCTAATCAGTGCAAGTTGATTCAATTAAGATTCAGTTTATAGCTATGTATACAGAGTATTAATAGCTAATTTTCTCGTTTTAACAGCCAATAATACTGTTAATTAAAACTTAACTTGATAATTGTCCTTCGGTTAAGTTTTAATTACAATATTAATGGCTGTTAGAATGAGAAAATTTGCTATTATTGTAATTATTTCTGCCGAAAATGACTGAATCATTGAAAGTATACAGTGTGTTACATTGCTCATGATCTATTATACAATGGTCACTATTAGAAAATTGTGGAATGGAGATGTTAGAACACTACATGATTGATATATGTCCAATATAATAATTGAATTGTCTATAGAGTAATATTATAGTAGCATTTAGAAATTCAAAGGAGCAAACTTATTCTTACAAGGTGGTTTTCTTATAACATATAATTCTTGATCATCACTTGTCGATTGGCGAGTGAGTGAAGCGAGCAATACACTATCAAGGGTAACACAATTGAAAATCGGGGATTCTAGTCTGTTTATTATATATTTGGACGTATGCATGTCTTTTTGTACTTTGACCCTAACACTTTTGTGTTTGCTTTGTAGCTAATCCTTCCCATACCACCTCCACTAAACAGAATCTTTGAGTTTGCGATCCGGTATCATCCAAGGAAATTGAATTGTTTATGGCCTTTAAATTCGTATAAATCTGAATGTCACGGGATGTACTTAGGTCTAGTAATCAAAAGCTACTAACAATTCAGGTATTCAGAATGACATATTAGAGATTACAGATGATACCAGTACTGAGGAAATTGAGGTAATAAACTAGTTTTTTTTATCAAGAACGACATTTGAGGCTTCAATCTAGTTTTTATGAAGGGTCAGAACTCGATAATAGCTTTACTTTTATTAGAACATTGAAACATCCACACTATTGTCTATGACCTTTTGAATGTTTCTATTTACACATCATGTAGCTTGACTTAGACAAACAAAATTCACAAGGACTCTAGTGAAGGAAAATTGGGATCAGTATTTACTAAAGTAGTGCTTTCACTTCCCTTCACAATATATTATTATTGTGTATTAGTCATTATTCAATTGTTGTTGAGATGTAATGTATTAATATTGCAGTTGTTAAGGGGATACATCTAAAAATTATATATAACTTACCTGCAGAAACTTCCAAGGACTCCATGAGAATTTTGCTGAAACTGCCCACATCTACTCTGCAGGTGTAATCTCCACTATCTCCAGCAGTCAAAGATGTAATAGTGTGTGTAAGAAAAGACTCTGTTGTTGTACGACTTAGTTCTTGATCATTTTTAAACCAGATAATCCTTGATAAAGTTTCTCCTGCTGTTGCAGATGGTGTGCATGTGAAGGAGTACATTTCACTCAGGGTAGCAGTTCCAGATGTAGTTATAGCAATATTGAGAGTAGTAGATACTAAACACCAGTGCACATAATGTAGTATCAACAAAGAACATTAGTTTTTCTGTAATAATACTGTAATACTACTAGCTATTAATATTCCTTAAAAGTTAATATAATAGCATAAGTGCTTTGGCAAATTAAGAGTAAGTATTTTAATGAGAACTTACACAAAATGATCTCATTTGATAGCAATGACAATTTTTTGCTATTGGCAACTGATATAACTTAATATAATGAAGTATTCTTTCAACACACTAACACTGGCAATTGCACTCTTTTGTTTATTCTCTTAAGTTTTCTGTCTAACTCTGGGTAAACTCAAGCTATTATTAATCTAAATTTTACTTTGCTTGCTGAGAAAGACAAAATATTATTTGATAATGTTAGGTACATGTACTTATTAGGTAGTATTGTCAGAAATTCAATGCACAATACAACCAGTAGTAACTTGAACAAGAAAAGTAGTTACATACCTAAGTCTATACACATTGTTTGTGCGACATTCATAGAATCTGGTATTACACAGCAGAATTCTCCAGTAGGTGGATTAGTGGCAGAACTTCTGAGACTGAGATAAATCATTTGATTATCATCTCTACTTCTGAAATAATCTATTCCACTATTCCCACGAGTTCCAATTATTGTTCCATTGTTATAAATCCAGTCACCCAATCTAGGTGTTCTACAACAAGGACTCCTGTCTGTCCTACATGCCACTACTTCATTAGTATTACTGAAATCAGTTTGTTGTTCTCCAATATCTTGCACAGAGATCATTCTACTGCCACTTGGATATATATTGGGTTTGAAGTCCACTATTGCCACACCTAAAGTAAATAACACAATTTAATGCTAATAGACCAGCACAATGAAGTGTTATACACATTATTATACTGTATTGAAGATAAGTGTGAAGTTAAAGAATGATAGGGATAATGTAGGTGAGACTGGAACAGGAAAGTTTCTGAACACAATTTATTTCAAAACTTAATGGATGAAAATTTGAAGTGTTTAACTAGGTTATATGTATATTTATAATGATGAGTTTCAACCCTTTGATAGTCGGAGCTTAGAATTCTTGGCATTGGACCATACAAGAAGTCATTTATCTAATGTAACATTCCAATTTTTATATTAGTTTACTTGTAATAAATACATTTAAATGAGTGCACTGGTGTATTTTTTTTACATTTTTTAATATGGCTACTGGAATACTTTCTGAAGCTCAGAATTCAGCAACAAAAAGAGTAAATTGTACACTTTGGTAGCTATCTTCCTCTGATTCCATGCTGAATTTGATAAAGGTCTTACAGAGTTCAAATGGTCCAATAAATGTTTTTCAGTTTCTTTTTTTTTTTAACTATTCAAATGGTGTCATCTACAAATCTCTTTCATGCATAATTAAGAAAGGAACTGAAAATTATTTGTTGGACAATTTAAACTCTGTAAGATCTTCTATAAAATTCAACAAGGTATCAGAGGAAGACAGTAAGCCAAATTTTCTGGATAGCTGAGACAGAGTGATTGTACGCTTACTTCCGCAGTGTGCAGAAAACCTAGACACACAGATAGATACCTTCACTTAGTCTCATCATCATATTCAATATAATAAGGAGTATTAAAATGATTGTATCAGAGAGCTCGGAGCATAACTAATATGAGTGACAACTTGAAGGAAGCAGAGAAACACCTAAAGAAAGTAATTCAAAGTAATTGTTACGACATCGCAACGGTTAGGGCAGGCTTTAAAGAGTTACCTTCTAGAGATCACACAGATACTGAGCAAGAGAAAGATTTGATTCTTACTATTCCATACATAGCAGAATTGAATGAGTGTATTCAGAGAGTGTGTAAAGCCTTTTGACATCAAATCAGCGTTTAAGTCGGGTTAAGGTCACTTCTTACTAAACTCAAAGATACTGTACCCATTAACACCAAGTCATCCTTAGTGTATATAGTATACACACCCTGCAGCTGTGGTAAATTATAAATGAAACAACTAGAAAGGCTTAAACAGAACATCAGGATGCTGGCAAGAGTGGTTTTACCATATTTTTTTTTAACATTGCTACAGGCAAGATAAAAAATTATTCATAGCATTTATATGCTACCCAAGTAGTCTTCATATTAATATTTGAATACATACGGATGACATTATTTAGTATTGTTTAATTAGAAAAACATTCTGGGGAATCAATTATCACTATAAACATACATTTAATGACCTTTTTTTCAGTGTATCAATAAAAAAAGACATGGGGCACTTCTGTGTTAATATATAGTAAAAACAGTTCTTCTAATAATTTTTGTTTTATAGTCTAGCTTGAAGCAATGTCCTTATTCTTTCATGGTTAAATTGCAAGCTATTGTATTGCAAGACTAACATCAGTTACTGATTTGCTCTTAGTCAAAATTTATACTTTATAGAGTGGTGATTCCCAATGCTAGCAGAAATGGTCAGTTTAAAAAGTTGAGTCTTTGACAAAGCATAAACCATTTTGTACTCAGCTGTAGCTACACGAGAGCACAACATGGCACAGCCACTGTAAGGCGTTTAACTTATTCATCTACTAGCTATAAAACTAGCTTCCTAGTGGACTATAACACGTACCTTGTCCGTCAACCACAACAATGAAGACTGCAGCCAAATACACAAAGATAGTAAGACCCATAGTTGCCGAGGAGGGAGTTCGGTCACGACAGTTCACCCCGTAGCTAGGTACCCCTTTGAGTTGGGCGGGGCTCGGGTGGAGTCACTAGGGCTCCGCCCAACTTTCACTAGTGGCTATATGGTGAGAACACGGTGTGTATGCTGCGTAGTATGGGATAAGGTTTCCGCGCACGTATATGTACATGTGGTATGAATCCGATATTTTAGCACTGATAAAAGATGATTTTAGCGGCTCCTTCCTGTTTTTGCGACTTCGTAGCGATTGGTAAAGGGTTTCCGCGAGACTAAGGTGGCGTGCAGGGCATAGGCAGAAATTAGAGCCCGAAAGCACACAATTTTGGAGAATTCTCTTTGTTGGCTACATGCCAGGATTCTCTTTTTCATACCTGGACCTCCAGGAGTTCTGGATGCGGTAAATGAGGCCACAAATTTCAGTACAGAGAAAAAAATTGAATTCTATATTATTTAGAAAATGTTTTATTGTTAACAAGATTACATTCATTCATTTAATAATTATGTGACCATTCAGAACTTAGATAAATGAACTGCTAAAATGAGGAAGAAAGAATTGCTTAAAAATACTGTACAAAGAAATTTTTGTACGTATAGCTAGTTAATTAAATAAAAACAAATGAAACTGATTTATTAAAATTTTACTGAAAGACACAGATAACTACAATGATGAATTGTCAAGACTACAAAAAAATTACATAGCTTATATTCAATTTATTAAAGAATGAAATAAAAAGAAAACAGAGAAAACACCAATTACACAGGCAAAAGAAGGCTTGAAAATACACCAAAGGGTGTCTGCTTTGACATTGACAGAACAAAGTTGGTCCACCATTACCTTAAAATGACACAAAGGTTTACTGCTCTTTTCCACTTAATGGTGAGAAATTAATTAGCTATGAAAAAAAAGAGAAATGATTCTGAACAAAGGGGGCTTATGTGATACTAGTTAAGCCACCAAACTCCTGTACATCTTCCCTGAACACTGCACTCTTATTATCCTCACCAGGTATGTTTCGTCGCGTATAATTATGCCAACGATATTAATGATGTTAAAATATGTAATTAATCTTTTCCCCCCCTATCATAAATTTTAGTTATATGTAGTACAGTGACTCCACATATCTACACACACTTATGACAGTGCCAAATTCATGCCGGTTTCTGCTATTGAAAATCCTAGCTGCTTGATGCACTCAGGCTTTTCATCCTCTTATTCACCTCTGTCTTATTTCAGACACTTTCAGTCAAATCTCAATATTTCACTAATAATTTGCATCCATTTTGATAATTTATTTATTACAGGTTTTGTACACTTTGATTAAAGAAGATTAATGTAGCTAACTGTGTATGGGAGTTAACTATCAGTTACTTAGTTAGTAAAAAACAACAATAACAACAGCCGAATGAAACAAATGAACAAAAAATCACATATAAAAACTTTCTGCCGACACTTAGTATTGTTTATATTAAATGTATTTTGTGTACACACGTCTTTGATGTAATCAGATAATTTCTACTTACATGCATGTACAAACCTGCTCCTAGCTTGTTTTTAATTTGTTTATACAACTATCAAATACAAAAGGCACACCCTTCCCACATTTTCTACACTTCAACTCCTCTTAGGAGTTAGACCTTCCAGAGGAGGGTTCAGTCAAATACAGTTAAAAACTCTCCTTCCTAATGCGCATGACGTATTGTTGGATTGGGTGGTAGTCATTATATTATAACTTTGTTATGTGGTCAACTGGTCTCTAACGTCTGCTTTAGACTTTTTCTTAATTTGGTAATGTCCTTTATTGGGGTGTTTGCTATTGTTTGAGAGTGATTTGATCTGATTAGAGGCCAGATAATATGATGATAGGCACTAAGTCTTTAGTGCTGGATTGTAAAACACTTCACTTGGAGCTTACAGGTTCATGTACAACATAGCTGAATTTTTTTGTATGATTACAATTAGCTATAATGATATGACTTTTGCATACTGAATTTGTTTGGAGATTGCTCGTAGCTGCCATTGATAAAATCTCAAAAGCTAGGCTCCAAGGATGGCCTTGACACCTACATAACAATTGTTAGAGCCATCTCATTATCACATTTCCAGTTTCCCCATCATTGACTCATTAGTGTTTAGCTAATTCACTATCCCTTACATATGAACATCCAGATTATATAGCAGCCATTGAGATATAGTCTATTGCAAAGGTTTTGTCTTAGTGTGACACACAATAAAAATTTCATTAACAGATGTTAGAAGAATCTATTCGCCCTTTTCCCTCTTGGAATACTCATAATGGTTGTGGCCAACTGTCTGCCATTCAGGGAGTTTTTTTTTATGTTGCCTGTACGAATCTTTTTCTAGGCTAGTTGCTGATCATGGCTTAGTTTATATTATTATCAAAGGAGCTTATATACCTAACATTGCAAAAGCTAAAAATTTTCAGTCCTTTTTTGGACCATATATTGGAAATTGTATAGTGTATACTCCTCTCCATGGTGTCATTTAGGAATTTTGTCTTATGTGAAAAAGCTGAAGGATGGAAGTAATTCTATGGTGATATGAGCAAAGTTTATATATAATTGTGTGTGGATATTAAGAGAGCAGCATTTAGCGTAAAGTGATGGAGGATTACTGCGCAATTATGTTCGTGAGAGGAATCATATTGTAACGCATCACCTTCAACTTACTACAAAAAATACAAAAAAAAAAGGATCGTATTCATTACATGTTATTGCTGTATTCACTCTATCAGAAACGTTATGTACACAATAACTAATTTGGCAAGCAAGCAATTTCATTCTATTGTGAGCACTACCCATGTACAAAATATGGAAATTGTACTATTTCTCTTGTTTAATTAGAAGAGGTTGAAGCTTAGGCTAAGAGTGAAATGTTTAACATAATATGCATTATTTGTAGTGCACTTGTTGCATGGCAGAAACTGGACTGATGATTCCAGAAAAGAAGAGGCAGAGAGAAGGAAAGAGGGATGTAGGGAGAAAGAGAAAATTTATTTATATGCACAGTTTTCTGACTCGGGCAAAACTATATCAGTGTTCATGTGAAGATAGCTAATCTAATTGAAGCATCCTAAAATGTCAATCAAATATTGCAATAATCTCATGTAATATAATATAAGCTATAATATGCATAATTCTCTGTCCAATCTCGAGATAAATCAAACCAGTGTAGGATTAGCCAACACCAAATCTAATAGAATCACTTAAAAAGAACTTAAACTGATTTGTAAAACAATTTGAGGAACATCATAAAAATTGTAAAAATTGTATAATTTGAAACAATAAATGAAACATGACAAAAACGTAACTTTTTTGTGCTGATAATTATTTTTATTTTATTGTACTTTTTCGTAAACATTGCTCTCAAAAGTGTTTCGGGATTCATGACTTGGTTCAGCTGTCTTGATTTCACCATAAGCAACACAGTGACTCATATTGACGTCTTCACTGAGATTAAAGTCATGGTTCTTGACAGAATTTTTATTTTTACTATTATCAATTACTTCATATTTTTTGTCTGTAAGGTCAATCGCTGCTTTAGTGGTAGTAGTTTTTCTAAATAGTGAAAATCGAACTAATTCTTGTTAAATGTTAGTATAATACATAATTATATTTTTAAACTGTTATACATTACACGATTATATTTACCTTGCATACATACCAAACTTTCAATTAAAAAAAACATTTGTATGACTATGTATACTTAAGAATATTAAAACATATCTTACCGGCATCCTCTCATTTTGTATACTACAATTATTGTAGCTGATATTATTCCAGTGATGAGAACAAGACAAATTAGTACAGAAATCATCACAACTGTAATATTAATGTTCAAAGTATTGTTTGGCTGTATTGTGGCAGAATCTATAAAATAATACACAAATTTTATATTCTCAATCCCAACTCAATCGCAATTAAAAAAATATATACACACATAATATTATAGGTAAATGCAATTTAGTAGTATAACAAGTTATGAGAAAAAGTACTGTATTTACAAACTTTTGCAAATAATGTCTTAATCTGGATAAAATATTTTCTGTATTAATTCCTTATATTTTTTTCTTTGTGTGACACTATGTAATGGTTTCTTAAGCTACACACTTCTTACTAACTTTTTGTAGCTGATGAGTCAGGCAGACTATTTAACACAGGTCTGGTTGTCGATTAAAATTTCATAATAATTGAATATTACTATTTACATGTTCAATTTGGCTTTGTTTGCATTTGTATGATGTCACTGTCATGAATAGTGAACTCATAATCTTCAGTATAATATGTAAGTATGGCTATATCAAAGTTAAAATTTAAATAATTCCCAGGAGATAATAATTGAAAAGGAAAAAAAAAACTGTTGTTATTAATTATTTTACTATTTGTATCATATTGCTGGTTTGGCTATAATGAAGCTAGTTTGAATAGATGTATTTATACCAGTTTTACTCACAAATTTAAATGTGAAGATTATGGCATTTAATGTAATAGCAATTGAATTCTTATTTTTAAATGGGATGTTTTCTTAACTCAGTTTGGTTTTCAATAAAAGTTGCTGCCTCAACATTGCAGTTTGCATACTTATATGCATAATACCTATTTTTGTAATGAATACTTATTATTAACTCTCAATTAGACATAACTTCCACTGGAGTTAATAAGAAAATAATTAAGAAGAAGAAGCTAAATGCAGGAACGTTTTTAGTATGAAGAGATAATGAATGGAGGGAATTTAGCATTGCAGTTATGTCTAATTGGAAGAATTTAACAAATAAAATTGGAAATTGAAGTCATTAAAACATTGATTATGACTTCAGCTTGATACTGTGTTATCAAACTTTGTTCGGTGAAAAGCATTTTGTTATGAATGATACAAGGGCTTAAAGTGGGTGTCGAGATAGTACCTCTAGCTAAATATTCTATGACAGATTGCTATGACACAGTTGAATTAGATGAAATTTTTTGAAGTTAAAAACATACTTGATGATGATACAGATAGGGGCAGGCTGAGTACTCCATGTCCTGCTAGATTATCATCTAATAATTTAATAGTTTATAAGAAAAAACAACAGCAACGATAAATAATATATAGAAACATTGAAAATATACTTACATGGTAAACCCAGTGTTGTAACAGTCAAGGTAGAATTAGGGCTAGATCCTATTGTATTGATGTATGCCACATCAATAGTGTAGGACGTCACTGGATTGAGTGTATTGATAGTATATATAGTATTACTGACATCCAAATCAGCCAATTGCAATATCTGAGCAGTTCCTGTCTCATAATATCTAACTGTATAATATCTGTCTGGTCTATTACGTGAGAGACAAGATTCTCTATTCCATGAGACTGTGAAACTTGTGGCATTAAACGAATCCAACATTAACTGTGGGGCTTCTCTTGGAGCTAATAAATACATATTATGACATAATAGTAATTTGAATTGTAGGGATCTTACCAGCAGATAGAGTAGTAATAGTATGTGTGGCAGGTGAAGATGTACCCCCATCATTTGTTGCTGTTAAGGTGAATTCATATATTATATTCTCTTCCAAGCCTGATATAGTTATAGAAGTCATTGAGGTACTGTCAGTGCCTGAAGGAGCTTCAGTACAACCTCCAACTCTTCTATAGCTGATAGTATACATATTTATAATTACTGGAGACGGCGATGCCCACATTAATACTACTTCTGTACTTGAAACTGAAGTATTCCTGAAATTTCTAGGCATAGAAGGACTAACATCTGTACAGAATAATCAGATAGTACAAGAGAATACAACAGACTATAAATTCATATCATCTATTAAAGACAAGGTAATATAATCTGACCATAGTAGTATAGCCTCATAATACTTATAAAATAATTAATGTTTTCTACATGTTCAGATATAATATCTTAATAATGAGACTTACCGTCATATCCTAAAGTTGTTATTGTCAAAGTAGAAAAAGGGCCATTTCCGATGGAGTTAGTGAATGCCACTTCAAATGTAAAGGATGTGGCAGGAGTTAGTGAGTTGGCTGTGAATGTTCTGCTAGTAATATCTACATTTGTTGTTTGTGGTATTGAAGTAGATCCCATCACATAGTATCTAACTGAATAGTATTCATTTGGTCCATTTCGCGAGAGACAAGATTCACGGCCCCATGTAGCTGTGAAAATAGTGGCGCCAAGATGTTGTCGCATTAGTTGGGGTGGAGCTTCTGAAGGTACTACAAGAATAATAGAAGGACTGATTACTGACATAATAGTATTAACACTCATTCTTACAGGCTGATGGCATAGTGTATTCATATACAGCTTCAGGTGTAGAGGTACCAGCACTATTAGTGGCTGTCAGTCTAAACCGATACCCAATGTTTTCTTGTAGACCAGTAATAGTAGTAGTAGTTGTAGTGGAAGTTACACTACCTGGAGGAGCTGCTGTGCATCCTGAGACTCTGGTATAACTGACAGTATAAGTACTAACATAATCTGTGGAGGATGACCTCCATGTCAGTGTTATTTGTGTACTTTGAACCGCAGATTGCATAAAGTTAGTTGGAGTAGAAGGGCGGACATCTATGTAATTGAATTATTTAGGACATTTACAACTTTAAAAGGATATTAGTAGGAATGTACTTTTTAATGTGTAACTTACATGTAACTGAAATTGTGTGAGGTGAACTGGTCACATCTACAGTGCCAGTCAAATAGTCTGACGAGGCCATGACTTGACAACTGTACACAGCACTATCTTCAGTTGATGCCAACCGAGTAAAAACAAAATCTGCATTATTAGCATTATCAATGATATTTCCATTTTTTCTCCATTGATATGATATTGACATTAATTCCAGAGTAGCTGGTGCATTAATTGTACAAGTCAGTGTGTATCTTCGGAGAACAACTGGTGTCCCACTAGGAGTGACAGAGGCAGAAATTGAAGGTCCTATAGTTTAGTTTAAAGAAATAATATTCATTGAAATGTTATTGCTTGGCAACATACTTGTAACTGTGAGCATAACAGAAGTGCTTTGACTAGATTCCATGACAGAAGCCTGACAAGTGTAAGTTCCAGCATCATATTCTCTGACTCTACCTGAGATAACAGCTTGATTTTCTGTACCAGATAGAAGTCCACTTGATCCAGATCCAGTAGTTGTCCATGTATAACTTGGGGACACACCACCAGACACAGTCGCCTCACAAGTAAGTGAAACCATTGAACCAGCAGTAGTGGATGGATTGTCAGGAGTAATTGTGACAGACATAACCATGGGAGCTTCACAGATATTACGATAAACGGAAAAAATACAATACACAGAGTGATTTTATTATGATATGTACATATGAGAATACTGTAGTTATATGTACATATGGGAATACTGTAGCTATATGTGCATATGGGAATACTGTAGTTATATGTACATATGGGAATACTGTAGTTATATGTACATATGGGAATACTGTAGTTATATGTACATATGGGAATACTGTAAGTTATATTAGGTAAAAAAAATATTCTAAGAATACAAATTAATCTTCTATCAAGAACCACATACTAGATAAATATTTGAAAAACTTCAGTCTGCTATTAGTTATGTTTCTGGAATCAGTTATCTCACTAAGAGATAGAATGCATTCAAAACTTCTGGTGTCAAAACTTTTTGTAGTTGTGGGAGAAATTTTAATCAGTACAAGTTGATTCAATTAGGATTTAGTTTATAGCTATGTATACAGAGTATTAATAGCAAATTTTCTCGTTAACAGCCAATAATACTGTTAATTAAAACTTAACTTGATAATTGTCCTTACGTTAAGTTTTAATTAACAATATTATTGGCTGTTAGAACGAGAATATTTTCTATTAATGTAATTATTTCTGCCGAGAATGACTGACTCATTGAAAGTATACAGTGTATTACATTGCTCATAATCTATTATACAATGGCCACTATTAGAGAATTGTGGAATGGAGATATTAGAACACTACATGATTGATGTATGTCCAATATAATAATTGAATTGTCTATAGAGTAACATAATAGTAACATTTAGAAATGCAAGAGAGCAAACTTATTCTTACAAGGTGGTTTTCCTATAACAAATAATTCTATACCATGTGACTGATCATTTGTTGATTGGCGAGCGAGCGAAGCAAGCAAGACACTATCAGGGGTAACACAATTTGAAAACGGGGATATTAGTCTGTTTATTATATATTTGGACGTATGCAGGTCATTTTGTACTTTGATCCTAACACTTTTGTGTACTGGTAATTCAGGTATTCAGAATGACATATATTACAGACTACAGATGATACCAGTACTGAGATAATTGAGGTAAGAAACTAGTTTTTTATTTGTTAGTCACAACAGCTAGGCTATGTACTTACTTTAGAAATGGACTGAATGATATGTTTTTAAATGTTTTACCTCATTGTTTGAATTACTTGTGCAAGACTCGCTCGCCATTTGTGCTCAAGCACAACACTTGTATGTTAACAAGAACGGCATTTGAGGCTTCAATCTAGTTTTTATGAAGGTTCAGAACTTGATAATAGCTTTACTTTTATTAGCACATTGAATCATCCACACTATTGTCTATGACATTTTGATTGTTTCTATTTACACATGTCATGAAGCTTGACTTAGACAAACAAAATTCACAAGGACTCTAGTGAAGGACAATTGGGATCAGTATTTACTAAAGTAGTGCCCTCCACTTCCCTTCACGATAATAATTATTGTGTATTAGTCATTTCAATTGTTGGTGAGATGTAATGTGCAGTTGTTAATGAGATACATCTAAAAATATATAACTTACCTGCAGAAACTTCCAAGGACTTTATGAGAATTTTGCTGAAACTGCCCACATCTACTCTGCAGGTGTAATCTCCACTATCTCCAGCAGTCAGAGATGTAATAGTATATGTAAGAAAAGACTCTGTTGTTGTATGACTTAATTATTGATCATTTTTAAACCAGGCAATCCTTGAGATAGTGACTCCTGATGTTACTGATGGTGTGCATGTAAAGGAGTACATTTCACTCAGGGCAGCAGTTTCAGATGTAGTTATAGCAATATTGAGAGTAGTAGATACTAAACACCAGTACACATAATGTATCAACAAAGCACATTAGTTTTTCTGTAAAAATACTGTAATACTACTAGCTATTAATATTCCTTAAAAGTTAATATAATAGCATAAGTGCTTTGGCGAATTAAGAGTAAGCATTTTGATATAGAGAACTTACACAAAATGTTCTCATTCGATAGCAATGACAAATTTTGCTATTAGCAACTGATATACCTGAATATAATGAATATTCTTTCAACACACTAACACGGCAAGTGCACTCTTTAGCTTATTCTCTTAAGCTTTCTGTCTAACTCTGGGTAAACTCAAGCTATTATTAATCTAAATTTCACTTTGCTTGCTGAGAAAGACAAAATATTATTTGATAATGTTAGGTACATGCACTTATTAGGTAGTATTGTCAGAAATTCAATGCACAATACAACCAGTAGTAACTTGAACAAGAAAAGTAGTTACATACCTAATTCTATGCACATTGTTTGCATGACATTCAAGGAATTAGGTATTACACAGCAGAATTCTCCAGTCAGTGGATTAGTGGCAGAACTTCTGCGACTGAGATAAATCATTTGATTATCATCTCTACTTCTGAAATAATCTATTCCACTATTCCCACGATTCCCAATTATTGTTCCATTGCTATAAGTCCAGTCACCAAACCTATTAGGTTGTGTACTACAACAAGGTCTCCTGTCTGTCCTACATGCCACTACTTCATTAGTATTACTGAAATCAGTTTGTTGTTCTCCAATATCTTGCACAGAAATCACTCTACTGCCACTTGGATAGATATTGGGTTTGAAGTCCACTATTACCACACCTAAAGTAAATAACACAAGTTAATGCTAATAGTACAGCACAATGAATTTGTGTTATACACATTAGTGTACTTCAGTACTGTATTGAGGATAAGTGTGAAGTTAAAGAATGATAGGGATAATGTAGGTGAGACTGGAACAGGAAAGTTTCTGAACAAGTTATTTCGAAACTTGATGCATGAAAATTTGAAGTGTTAATAGAATTTATCTAAGTTATATGTATATTTATAATGATGAGTTTCAACCCTTTGACAGTCGGAGCTGAGAATTTTTGGCATTGGGCCATAAATTAAGAAGTCAATTATCTAATATAACATTCCATTTTTTATATTAGTTTTCTTGCAATAAAACAATTTAATCGAGTGCACTGGTGTTTTTTTTTTACATTTTTAATATGGCTACTGGAATACTTTCTGAAGCTCAGAATTCAGCAACAAAAAGAGTAAATTGTACACTTTGGTAGCTATCTTCCTCTGATTCCATGGTGAATTTGATAGAGGTCTGACAGAGTTTAAATGGACCAACAAATGTTTTTCAGTTCCTTTTATTTTTAACTATTCAAATGATGTCATCTACAAATCTCTTTCATGCATAATTAAGAAAGGAACTGAAAATCATTTGTTGGACAATTGTAAAATCTTCTATAAAATTCAACATGGTATCAGAGGAAGACTGTAAGCCACATTTTCTGGACAGCTTATTGAAGAGAGACAGAGTGATTGTATGCTTACTTCCGCAGTGTGCAGAAAACCTAGACACACAGATAGATACCTTCACTTAAGTCTCATCATCATATTCAATATAAGAAGGAATATTGAGATGGTTGTATCAGAGAGCTCGGAGCATAACTAATATGAGTGACAACTTGAAGGAAGAAGAGAAACGTCTAAACAAAGTAATTCAAAGTAACGGCTTGCGACATCTCACCAATTAGGGCAGGCTTTAAAGAGTTACCTTCTAGAGATCACACAGATACTGAACAAGAGAAAGATTTGATTCTTACTATTCCATACATAGCAGGATTGAGTGAAAATATTCAGAGAGTGTGTAGAGCCTTTTGACATCAAAACAGCATTTAAGTCGGGTTAAGGTCACATCTTACTGATGACAAAGATACTATAGCCATTAACACCGAGTCATCCATAGTGTATAGCATATGCACCCTGCAGCTGTGGTAAATTATAAATGAAACAACTAGAAGGCTTAAACAGAGAGTGAAAGAACATCAGGATGCTGGCAAGAGTGGTTTTACAATTTTTTTAAAACTATTGCTACAGGAATACTTTCTGAAGCAGCTCAACTCTGAGATTGTCTTAAAGTCAGCATGCTTAGCTCAATGCAGACTAATATTATACTCTTTATTGCTGAATAGTAAATAATTTTGTCAAGTCTTGCTAGAATGACTTTACAGAAAAGATACAAAAAATATTCATACCATTTTTATGCTACCCAAGTAGTCTTCATATTCACATCTGAATACGCATGGATGACATTATTAGTATTGTTTAATTATAAAAACATTCTGGGGAATCAATTATCACTATAAACATACCTTTAATTTCAGTGTATCAATAAAAAAAAGACATGGGGCACTTCTGTGTTAATATATAGTAAAAACAGTTCCTGTAATAATTTTTGTTTTATAGTCTAGATTGTTTCTACAGGTAAGCAAAATTGAAATATTGATTAGAACTGCACTAGTATCAGTAGTTATCCTGAACAGAGAGTTCAGGTGAAAATTTTCAGACAACATTTGCTATAACTATAGCTAGTCATCTTATTGTCCTGTGAATAATAAGTTTTACTAATTTTAATAGCGAAAGTTTCAGACAAGAATTGTTATTTTATGGTAATATTGTTGACCTTTGAATGAATTATACTTTTATAATTTTATTGGATGCACGCACATAAATACTGCAATAATTTGTATTGGGATGGCTGAGCAATGTCCTTATCTTTTCTTGATTAAATTGTAAACTATTACATTGCAAGACTTAAACATCAGTTACTGATTTGCTCTTAGTCAAAATCTATACTTTATAGAGTGGTGATTCCCCATGCTGCTAGCAGAAATGGTCAGTTAACTGGTTCTCTCAAAAATTTTAAGTCTTTGACAACGTATAAACTATTTTTTACTCAGCTATAGCTACACCAGAGCACAACATGGCACAGACACTGTAAGGCGTTTAACTTATTCATCTGCTAGCTATAACTAGATTTCTAGTGGACTATAACACGTACCTTGTCCGTCAACCACAACAATGAAGACTGCAGCCAAATACACAAAGGCAGCAAGACCCATAGTTGCCGAGGTGGGGAGTTCGATCACGACAGTTCACCTCCCCGAAACTAAGGTACTCTTTAAGTTGGGCGGGGCTCCGGTGGAGTCACTAGAGTCCGCCCAACTTCTTTAGTGGCTATATTATGAGAACAATTTCTGTATGCTGCCCAGTATATGGGATAAGGTTTCCACGTACGTATGCGGTATGAATCCGATATTTTAGCACTGACACAAAAGATGATTTAGGCGGCTCCTTTTTGTTTGCGACTTCGTAGCAATTGGTAAAGGGTTTACTCCAGCTAAGGTGACATGCAGGGCCTAGGCAGAAATTTGAACTGGAAAGCACACAATTTTGGAGAATTTTCTATGTTGGCTACTTGTTACAATAAGGCTATGATAGGATTCTCTTTTTCATACCTGGACCTTCAGGAGTTCAGGATCTGGTAAACGAGCAGATTTAAGTACAGAGAATGATTTCTATATTATTAATAAGATGTTTTATTCTTACATTCATTCATGCAATAATTATGTGACTATTCAGAGCTTAGATGAATGAACTGCTAAAATGAGGAAGAAAAGAATTGCTTAAAAATAATTTACAAAGAAATATTAACGTAATGAGTGTATAAGTCAGTCCGAACCAATGACACTGATTTATTGAAATTTTACTTACAGACACAGATAGCTATTGTAATGAGGATTGTAGTTATAATTATCAAGACTACAAAAAAATTACTCATAGCTTATATTCAATGTATTAATGAATGAAAAACAGAAACAAAAAGAGAACAAAGAAAAGACCAATTACAGGCTAAAGGAGGCTTGAAAAGACACCAAAGGGTGTCTGCTTTTGACACTGATAGTACAAAGTTGGTCCACCATTACTTTAAAAGGACATAAACGTTTACTGCTCTTTTCCACTTAATGGTGAGAGAAGTTAAAAAAAAGAAATGATTCTGAACAAAAGGGAATCATGCGACACTATGTAAGCCACCCTATCCCCTTACATCTGTCCCTGAACACACTGCTCTCTTATTATCCTCACCAGTTGCTTTCATCGTATATATGTGCCAACGATATTAATGCTGTTAAAATATGCAATTAATTTTTCCCCCTATCATAATTGTTAGTTATAAATATTCCACCTATCTACATGCACTTATGACTGTGCCAAATTCCTGACCGTTTCTGTCATTGAAAATCCTAGCTGCTTGATACACTCAAGTCTTTACACCCCCATATTCACCACCGTCTTATTTCAGACACTTTCAGTGAAATCTCAGTATTTCACTAATAATTTGCATCCATTTTGATAATTTATTTATTACAGGTTTTGTACACTTTGATTGAAGCAGATTAGTGTAGCTAACTGTGTATGGGAGCTAACTATCAGTTAACCTAATTAGTAAAAGAAAAACAACAACAACAAAAATAACCAAAGGAAGCAAATAAACCAAAAAAATCACATATAAAACATTCTGCCGATATTTAGTATTGTTTATATTAAATGTATTTTGTGTACATGCTGCTTGATAAAGCTACATACTTTCTACTTACATGCACATACACACCTGCTCCTAGTTTGTTTTTATTTTGTTTATACAATTATCAAATACAAAAGTCATACCCTTCCCACATTTTCTACATTTCTACTCCTCTGAGGAGTTAGACCTTCCAGAGGAGGGTTCAGTCAAACCCAGTTGAAAACTCTCCCTCGTAATGCACATGATGTATTGTTGGAATGGGCGGTAGTCATTAGATTATAACTTTGTTATGTTGTCCACTGGTCTCTAACCTCTGCTTTGAGTTGTCCATAATCTGGGAATGTCCTTTATTGGGGTGTTATGGGTTGAGAGTGATTTGATCTTATTAGAGGCCAGATAATATGATGATAGACACTATGTCTTTAGTGCTGGATGGTAAAATACTTCAATTGTTGTTTATCGATTCATAGTTGAATTTATTTCATATGATTACAGCTATCTATAATGATATGACTTTTGCATACTGAATTGGTTTGGAGATAGCTCGTAGCTGCCAATGATAAAATCTCAAATAGTTAGGTTCCAAGAATAGCCTTGACATCTACACAACAATTGTTAGAGCCATCTCATTATCACATTTCCAGTTTCCCCCTCACTGACTCATTAGTGTTTAGCTAATTCACTTTCCCTTACATATGAACATCCAGATTATAGAGCAGCTATTGAGATATAGTCTATTGCAAAGGTTGTGTCTTAGTGTGACACACAATAAAAACTCCATTATTAGTGATTAGAAGAATCTATTGGCCTTCTTTCCTCTTGGAATAATTATAAGGGTTGTGGCCAACCGTCTGCTACTAAGAGATTTTTGCTTGTACAATTCTTTCTCTAGGGTAGTTGCTGATTATGGCTAAGTTTATATTATCAAAGGAGTTTAAATGCCTAACATTGCAATAGCTAAAAATTTCAGTTTTTTTAAAATAATTGAGCAAAGACCTATATTGGAAATGGTAGGATGTATTATCCTCTCCAAGGTAAAATTGTGGGTGTGGATCTTAAGAGAGCAGCATTTCATTTATAGAGATCAAAGGATTACTACAATTATGTTCCAGAAAGGATTCATATTATTGTAATGCATCATCTTCATCTTACTACAAAAAAAAAAAAAAAATTGATCATATTCATTACATGCTATTGCTGTATTAGCTCTATCAGAAACATTATATACACAATAACTAATTTGGCAAGCAAGCAATTTCAATCTATTGTGAACATTACCTATGTACAAAATGTGGAACTTATACCTTTTCCTCTTGTTTAATAGAAAAGTTTGAAGGCTAAGAATTAAATGTTTAGCATCATTTGTACTACACTTGCTTCATGCCAAAAACTGAACAGATGATTCATTGTTTATAATGTGAAAAGTGGTTTCATATAGCAATTGTGTAGCCACCACAACAAGCCCAGGTATAAATTTGAAGAATAATGGCTTTGTGGGAGCAGATACTGAACTCTTCAATTCTTTGTGATATAGTTTCATTATCATATTTTATGTTAAAATTTACCCTTAATTTAATTAAAAAAACAAACAAAAAAAAACAATTTAATTTTTAAATTACGTTGTTGCTCCAACTTCATTCCAGGATTGGGATAATTATTATCAATAATTTCTCAAACTCTAGTTTAGTTATATATTTAGAGAGAGAGGAAAAGAAAGAGGGAGAGAGAGGGAATGAGGGACGTAGGGAGAGAGAGAAAGATTATATATATGCACAATTTTCTGAATAAACTTAGGCTAAGTTAGCTATATCAGCATTTGTGTGAAGATAGCTAATCTAATTGAAGCACCCTAAAAATGTTTATCAAATTATTGCAATAATCTCATGAAATATATAAGCAATATGCACATTTCTCTGTCCAAACTCGAGATAAATCAATCCAGTGTAGGATTAGGCAACACCAAATCTAATAGAATCACTTTAAAAAGAACTTCAACTGATTTAGCTATTAGATTGTATTTTTATATTTTTAAATGAGATGTTTTTGTAACTTAGTTTTGGTTTCAATAAACGGTTCTGCCTTGACATCTCAGCTTGCACACTTATATGCATATAACTTTTGTTGTGATGATAGCTATATTAACTATTAATTAGATGTAATCTCCTCTTTTATTCCAAGTTAGATCAGTGACAAGACCTCCAGTAGATATACAAGACACAACACCAGTTGTAGTGTTGTATAACATTGACTGTATTAAGAGGGATCCTATAAACCTTGATAATTAAATTAACATAGTAGTCTCATAGAAAACCACAATCATTTACTCATGTGTGCAGTGTTTTTAAACATAATAGCAATAATCATACTTATTACAAGAAAAATTTGTTAAGAACAATAGTAGGTGGCTTTAGCATTCTAAATGATGACCTTGATATCATCTCCTTAAGAGTAGTTATAATTAGAAAGTCTGTATTGTTGCCACACTTAAAAGTCAAAAGTAATTGACTACTTGTTACAACAAATGTTTTACTTTTTTATATTCTCTGTTAGTTATGATGCATTATAGATTACTTTTGAGTACTCTTAGCAGACTTCATACGACAGAGCTTATAATCATAGATTAATTTTTAATGGCAATAACGATTTGATTAATTATCAATATTGTTGTCATTATGAGAATGCATTGTATCAAGACAGTCTTAAAAATTGATGTAATTGTTTGAAATAATATTAAGTTAATTTTCACCACAGTCTTTGTCAGTCAACTGCCATACATGACAGCCATGGGGAAAATCTGTGTGGGAAACCAAATACACCTTTCAGCTCTCCGATGACTTTTCTTTAATCCTCCTCCTCTGACATCATTTAGTTGCCTCAGTAATCATAACTCTGTACACACAAATAACAATTAAACACACTAGCTATATTAATAGTGGAAAACAAACACTTAAATCTGAATGTTCGGAATAAAATTTTAGACTGCCAATTTACATAGCACATATGAAGTAAGATACGTAAGATTATAAGATTTATAATTATTATGTATAAACAAACTAAAAACCTTTTTCTACATGTCCCACACTGTAAGAAATGTATCTATCTTATACCTATCCTACATAATGTTAACTCATGATTAATAGTGGCTCTGTCTACAACTATTACCTATTCCCATTTAATGGGATGATCAACCCACTTGGGAGTGTCCTGATGTTCTTTCACTCTTTGTTCAAGCATTCTAGTTGCTTCACCTATACATGTATACTTTACCACAGCTGCATATGAATAACTCGGTACTTATGGGTATAGTAAATAAATAATTGACTTTGTAAGATGTCAAATCTCTACAAATTATGTCTGAGTACACTCACTAAATCATTCTATGTGTGGAATGTTAGAATCAATTTCTCCAACTTCTCCTGAGACTATATTATTTAGTATGTAGACAGTAACTTGGCTAGAGAAAATAGTTAAGGAACTTCACAGAAGTAAGAAATGAGACATGAGCAGAATTTTCATAAGGAGATTTGCCATGATCATTAACCAGTAGCAACTGATTTTTTCAATGCAACAATTTTCATTAGTGTAATACTTATCATTACCAACATCTCTCTGTAGTTTAAAAACAAATTGACCTTGCACTTCGAATTGTTGCAAAACAATTATCGCACCTATTTCACTACTGGAAAATGATGAAGCCACATCAAAAATAGGTCAATATGCTCCTACACAAATAATTACTTGAGTATTTGATGTTGTAGCTGCTCTGAAAAATGAGTGAATGTCCTTTTGTTCCTTCATTTCCAAACATTTCTTTAGAATATTAATGACCGAATTAATTACTGTTATATGAAACTCATGATATTATATTAAATTTGAAAGTGGGATTCCAAAACCCCTTAGATAATTCCCCCGCCTATTCCCTTGAAAGAAAGGAAGAATAACCATGATGATTTAATGAGATACATAGTGACAGTAATACTATAGACTTCATCGTTGTAATATTATATTACAGTAATTATTATTACAATAAGAACAAGATACAATTGAATCAACTTGAAAGAATATGGAGCTGATTTAGAGGGTTTACTTTGTGCAGATACTGTTTATGAAACTTTTATAAAACAACTAGATACCAAAGGGTAAGCCAGACTCTCCTTTTTAACTCTCAGACATACAGGGAAAGTTCAGAATGGCTCCACAAGGCTGCAGATTGTGCATTCAAAAATGGCATTGCATATTAAATACTGCCTTACTATCATACTTTCATATTGATATATTTATAAACAAATATTTGGTACCATCAAATTCATTGGATCATATAATAGGCCAAAATTGAAATTTTTGACATGTCCTACACTGTAGAAAATGTACGAATCCTACACCTATTCAATGTAGGATAAGTGTAGGAAAAGTACATTTTCTAACTGTGTGGGACATGTAGGAAGTTTCAGTTTTAGTGTAGTGATAATCTTTTAGATAAAAAATCAGTTATAAAAATATGCAAGAAATATAAAAGTAATTATACTATAATGATACTAATTAAAGTAAGGTTAATTGAGATGCAATATAGTCAGTAAGGAAAAAATTATTTCCAGGTTTGATCAGTATAATCATAACAACTACAAGTGCCTGCAATTACTGTGGTGCTTGATGGACTATTTTTATGGTTTCCCTCTCCTGCTCTCTTTCTTCCTAGCTATCTCAATGTTTCGTATTCCTCCCTTCAGCTCATCATTTCATTTCTTATCCTTTGTTAATCTCTGCTACTATCAGAATCTTCTTCATTGTAGTAGCTACATTAATCAATCTTTTCTCACCTGCTTCTATTCTTTGAGACCCTTGTGTTCTCACAATAGTAACTGTCAAGCAATTTTAAAGTGTAGAGTCCAATTAAGTGGTCACATTTACACGCCTACAATATTGGGTTGGGTTCAAATGGTTTAAATGTAATTTATCAAAAATTGACATAAGTGATGTAAATTGATGAAAGC
>WLWI01001071.1_pt1 | contig 24011 bp, 18 predicted proteins | sample 6701501 | NCBI WGS metagenome assembly WLWI01 (sample SAMN12718690, study PRJNA515312) | sponge metagenome | isolation source: marine sponge | host: Mycale hentscheli | place: New Zealand: South Island, Marlborough, Capsize Point | collected 2014-11-01 | reverse complement strand
ATTGAAGCAACTTCATTTGATGTTTTCCAAGTACATTAATCCTTATTTGTTTCACTGACCTCATTGGAAGAATCCCAAGAAGTTCCAGTCACCAGCTATTCACCAAAAAAGGAAGCTCACCAAAATCTGGTTAACACCTCATGGTTAACTATACAGCGGTAAAGGGTTGCGCCTGGGGTTCCCCCATGGGTTATCTATGCGCAGTCGGTATTCATTATGTAGCTAAAAGGTCACTCTTTAGCTTTAAAAACAAAATTCCAGTTAGCATAATTATAACAGAGAAAATCCCTTCCCAAAATTGTGGTTTGCCATACCAGCATTGTGAGTTGACTCATGAATATATTAATGAGCATACCGGAAATGTGCACAGGCTGACACAATTACCTGCTAAGTTGCTTGGTTGAAACACCGTGAGGGGGGGAGGGAAAGAGCCACAAAGGGAGAGGGCCACCTAAGAGACTAAGAGAGAGAAGAGAGAGGGCCACTAAGAAAGTGCCCCCCCCCCCCCCCCCCCCCCCCCCCCCCGGGGCCCCCCCCCCCCCCCCCCCCCCCCCCCCCCAGGTGATGAGAGGGAGTCTCACAGAACCACAGTCTCACACCTCAACATTCCCCAGTCTAACCCACTACAACCCACAACCCACCTCAGTCAGTCCCCAAACACACCTTCATAGTAATTATAGTATAAATAAATAAATAAATAAAAATAAACAAATCACTTTTGCAATGTATAAACCTCCACTTAATCTGATTGCAGGTCCATATCCTATTCACTACTTTACCAATCAGATTTTATTGCAAATCTATTTCACTTACACAAAGTACACACAGTCACACTGAATAGTCTTCACTCTTCTACACAGTCACACTGAATAGTCTTCACTCTTGTAAAAAAAAAAAAAAAAAAAAAAAAAAAAAAAAAAAAAGGCTGACATTTACTTGATCTTTAGTGTGTGCTCATGTTGTAAGTTTTCAAGTTGTACCTTCCATACAATATACAGGACTTCCGTTACCAAAACAATCAAACAACTCATGCACATCAAAACCTTACCCTCTCATTAGTATTAAATTACGCATTCTACATTGCTCGATTATCTGAACAATTCTTCAATCTAATTGACTTTAGGTCCCAACCCATTAGAAGGTCCTACCAGCTAAGTTATATAAAAACAAAATTTGCAACTGGCTAGCTTTTACCTCCCAAGACAGCACCAACAGCAACCATGGCTGTCCAGACTCCGCCCACCAATCTTGCCCATCCCAGTCCTGCAACGGGGACTAACCCGGCACAACTCTTGTTACACATATGTACACACATACTGTCAGTTGATAACTGTTTAGTTAACTCATTCCTGAGCGTCACAAACTACTCCCGTCACCTCCTCGTTATCACAACACGGACGACTTGTTGGTCCACGCCATGCACTCCTCCGATCAATGAACCCCAGCAGATCTACCCGGACAGTTGAAGATACAATAAGTAAACTCACAAACAGCTTCAACAGACGGGGAGCCCTGCAAAAGGTCACGGCTTCCTCGTCCATTCGAGGAGACACATCACCAGAGTGTCAATGTGCTCATCAACCAGACATGCACTACTGAGCGTGCCCAACCATCCCCTGCCAGGTACAACACTGCCTCGTGCAACTCTCTCCTTTAAGGACGGTGTTATTACGGACACAAAAATGATAATAATCACTTCAAAAATGCATTAGTGCTTGTCATGCCTAACAGAAAGGTACATTTAACACCACTCAACAACAACTGCCGGGCAAATCTGACAACCTAAGGAGGCACGCTTGAATGCAGACTATACCAGTTACAAGTTCGAAAAAGGGGGCAAGGCCCATACCAAGGGTTTAAGCTACTTCATTACTGACATTTTTTGGTTTGAAATAAAAAAGACAAGCTGTCGGAGAATTACCGTTTCATGTCACTGTTCATGAATATTATGTGCAGCCATCTATAAGAGCCACTGTTAACAGAGTGAGAGAATGGCAGACAAGGTGAAGTGTGGCACATGCCTTCAGGCACATGCCTTCAGGCACATACAAGGCAGCTGCATATTGTTGTAGACTTGATTAGAGCCATGAAACATTGTTTTTTGTAAAGGATTTCATGATAAACTATTCAACAGCCACTTTGTATGCTAAATTGAATGCACATAACTGCAAATGAAACTACAAAATGCTACTAAAAAGGGAGTAAAAAAAAAAAAGGAAAAAAAGAAAAAAGAATTGGTACGTCTATTCCTTGTGTTACAAGCTAGCCCATGATAAAGTGCAAGACATCTGCTCACTCTGGCAACCTGAGGAAAACATGCAAGCATGTACATGACATGTGTGTTCTAACACACTCTCACTTCTAATCAATGCACACCATGGAACAGGATAATGACATCACCTAACAACTCGAATCCTTGCTGACCTCTCCCACCCTACCTCACCCCAGGCTATAGGTGTGGCATATTATAGATATTTTGCGAGCCATTTCACGCGCGAGAAACCCAACAGAGTTTTATTTTAGTATTATAATGCGTGGACTAATAAAATAAATGTCGAGGAGGAGGAGGAGGCGGGTAGGAGGCGTGTAGAAGGGGAGGGGGGAGGGGGGAGGTGTGTGAAATGATTTTGTATGTCATAATTTATACTTTAATTCAAACATACCCACATACTCTATCACAAAATGGTGACTTCCAGGGCAGCAGCGAATAAATTATGAAATTATATTGCCACGCCTATCATGGTGATTGGCCCCCAGACACCATGCACATAACAAATTATACCAACTTAGAGAGACTGAAAACTAAAAACTTGCTTGACAAGAGACTCATTCAAAGAGACACATACACAGCCATTCAAGCTTCACAGCATGTCAAAACTACTGCACAGATATCAAATGTGTGACACACTTACAACAAGCATAGCTGAGCAACTTTGATATGTGCCCATGTATTACTGTCCAGTATCTCTTTAATTGATGTGCTCTTACAGAAACTACCAGACTGTGAATATCCAACTACCACAAGCTCTCATGCCAACACAAGTAAGTATGCTTATATGGTATTCACGGCTAGCTATACTGTAACTCTCTTTAAAGTTTCCACACCACACGTATACCTTACCGTTTTACTCGCAGAGCTGTCCACTGTTCCAGTGCTGGCACTTTCACTGCTAGTCAAGGACATGGCTGCGGACTTAGCAGGTATCACTCAAACCCAGAGCGACAAAGTTGGCTCGACAGCCACACAATATAGACGTTTAACTACTATAGAAAGAAGTCAAATACCCCACAGTAGTACTCCAGCCGGTCGCGAAGGACACTTAATTTGAACAGCTGTAAACTTGGCACCTATTTCTTGGACACACTAATAGAACTTCAAACTACGCCTTGACCAGTAGTTCCAGACAACTAATCCTTTCCCTCCAGCAAAGCGGCGTGTTAGTGCGGGGCCCACCGGGGACGGGCGTTATGAATTTTAAAAACAACACGCCCAAGCCGGAAACGAGTTGAGATTGGATTCCAGAGGGCTGCGCGGTTAACTAGTGGGCGTTAACGCCGCTTGGTGGGCGGGTCCGCAGCATTTAGGAATTTTGAAGATTTTAGCTAGATCGAGTCTAAGATGACTATTGCGTCTACAAAGAAAGCTGCCACTTGATATTGTATCTCTGTGGTCATCCAGCTAATAATTGAGTACACTAGAGAAGTGCATATATATTTACACGTCTGGGAATGATCCTAGGGGGAGGGGCTGCAGTGTTCCTGCTGCTCTGCACAACACTGGAACACATCAATGCAGTTTCAATAAACTCTTACCATCCTTCTAGTGGTCCAATTACAGGAGGAACTGTGATCACGATTACTGGAGAAAACTTTGTTGAGAGAGGAACTAGCCGATCAAGATGCAGGTTTCAAGTGAGTGGCTCCAGTCGCCGTGTAGCCATCATTAACATTGTGTTCAACTCGACTTACATGACCTGTACCATGCCAGATGTCAGTTCCCTGTTCAAGTCCCCTCTCATGTCAGACGGTGCCAATCTGCAGTTATTTCTGACAGGTGCTAATGGCCAGCTATCCAGCTCAGTCAGTTTTTACATATTTGATCTTTCCTTCATTTCAATTTCTGCGGTCATTCCTAATCAAGCTTTGACCAACTCATCTTCTACATATGCAACCATCCATGGGAGTAGTTTTTTGAACACAAGCGAAATTACTTGCTCCTTAGAATCTAACTATTTTATAAAAACAGCTGCAAATTTCAGCAGTTCAAGTTCTTTGCAATGTTTGCTGCCTACAGTTGCCATAGCATCGCAACAAAGGCTGGTTGTGTCTCTGAATGGACAAGATTCAGGTGTTATAGCAGTAGATTCACAGGTAGCAACTATAACGTTCTTTTCACCACCCCCTAGAGCAACTTCTGCTTTCTTTCGTGAGTCATTTGTGGACATCATTCTTCAATTTGACAGGGAAGTAGAAATAGGCCCCGAGGAATTTTTATACAGCCCACAATCACAAAGCAGCACTTCAAACTCACACTTGCAGATAAACTGCAGCCATGCCTTCAATAATGACAGTATTGCAATTATTGGGCAATCTGCAGCTTGCTCATGGCAGAACACTCAGCAAAGATCAATAGTCATAGAGCTGTCGTCTGACTCCTCTGTGAGAATAGGCTCTGTACTAAGTCTAGATGGATGTTCCATAAGGACTAGGAATGTGGCTTTCTCTCGGCTGGCCAGTGGCAACATGACAGTGTTTGGTTTGGATTTGTCACCAAGTGCTGTCATTGAAGTTCCTCAGAACATACCGGCATGTGGCAGTTTTGTGATCAGCGGGGAGAGGTCGCTGTACGGAGGCTATATGGACTTATCTTATGAGTGGAGCGTAGGTCTAGAATTAGACAGATTTGGAAATGTCATTCCTGAACTAAACTTGAGAAATTTGATTCCTGAAGGTTTTTCTTCCGTGAGTGAATTAAGACTTTTGTCTTCTTCTTTTCCAAATGAAACAAATGCTGAGTCAGCATCTGCATCAAGTACTGTAAATTCTACGGTGCAATCAAATATTACTTTGGAAATGAATTCATCAGCTCAAATGGACAACTTTGTTTCATCGCCGACTCCATTGCCCCCACTAACTACTGAGTCACAAAATAGCAGCCTTTCATTGGAACAAGAACAATCTACAGATTCTGAACGTTTAGCATCAGCATCTTCATCTGGTAGTGGATCTTCATCTGGTAGTGGATCTTCATCTGGTAGTGGATCTTCATCTGGTAGTGGATCTTCATCTGGTAGTGGATCTTCATCTGGTAGTGGATCTTCATCTGGTAGTGGATCTTCATCTGGTGGTGATGATAGTGAATCTTCATCTGGTAGTGGATCTTCGTATGGTAGTGGATCCTCATCTGGTAGTGGATCTTCTTCATCCTCAGGTGTTGGATCTAGTAATGAGAGTGTATCTGAACTTGGATCAAGTTCTGAATCCAGTTCCGGAACCAGTTCTGGATCTAGCCCCGAATCGACATCAGGATCTGGAATGAATACAATGTCTGGCCAAGATGGTAGCTCTACAGTTGCACCCACTGCAGTTGCACCCACTGCAGTTGCTCGCACTGCAATACCCAATGCTGAAGCACGCTACTTGTTCCAATTAACTGTTAGAAATGCAATACTTGGTTCAGTATCCTCAGTAATAGCAGCAAACTTAACACTTGCTCAAGCCCCTCCATTGCTGATTCTCGGAGGATGGAACAGAAATGAAAGCTCTCTGACAAACATATTTCTCGAGACCAAAGTCATCGGTGATGGTTGGTCATGCAATGAAGAAATTCAAATTGAGGGATTTTCCTGGTCGATAGAGAACAACAGAGGAAATGTTGTAAGTTTGGATGGGACAAGAGGAAATGTAACATCTCTCCTTCTTCCTCCTTGTGTTCTTCTTCCCGGCGAGCAATACAGAGCATCACTAACCGTATTTCTCAGCAGTCTGTCAAGTGTCACTGTGTCCGCACATGTCAGAATTCAGGCGATGCTTCTTGCATGGATTACTGGTGGGGTTAGGAGAAGTGCATCCTTTGATGACTTTCTGGTATTGGATAGTTCTCCTTCTATTATTGAGCTCAATCAAAACACTTCCATTGCTGTATCATGGAATTGCAGTAGTGAGTCTGTACCAGAAGTCAATGGCCTTCCATCTTGTGAAAACTTCACTGAGAGTGACAGCTTGAGAATTACTTTACCTCCAGGAAGTTTGCCAGCAGGTGGATATAGGTTCACTCTTTCTTTATCAGCTGGAGAAATAGGGAACACAAGCTCTCAGCCTTCACTTCATTCCTCTTACTCCCAAGTAGTTGTGATATATCCCTCTTCTCTTCCTAGTGTCGAGATTAATGTACGGAAGAACTCGAGATTCCATTCTGTTCTCATACATGAAAAGTTGTCTATAGAAGCTGCAATACAAACTTCAAGACCAGCAGTAGCCCAGTGGACAGTAGAGTATGTCACAGGTACGTATGGTTACATTATATATATATATATATGATTTGGCTCATACCCAGAGTGTTCTATGAGCATTGAATTTGGCATGAGTGGAGAGTGAATTTAACTATAATATAATAATGGCTATAGTGAAACTTTTGTTACTTACAGACAAGCTGGCACAAATTTTTCTCTTCAATATTGTTGTTTGTTAATGTTGAACACAAACTATTGTTCAGTCTCTTATGTATTATATATAATATCTAGTGGTATGTACTTGTATTCAAATTAGGTGCCCGTGAAGCTTGCACTACTAAGTTTAGTAGAGTCATTTATAAGAGCTCAAATAAATAGCCATATACAATTCATTTCAGCTAACTAGTGATGTGCTCGAGCACAAAGGGCGAGCGAGCTGGTGCACAAATGAAACACTTCAAGAGAATCATCCATTTCTAAAAGTATAGCTAAGTACGTAGCCGTTGTGACCATTATATACTTTAGCTTGAGTACTGGCATTTTCTGTAGTCTCTAATATATGTCATTCTGACTATCTGAATTACCGGTATCTTTTCACAATAAGCACTCACAGCTACTAAAATAAAAAGGCCGAGTTTTTTTAATTGCGCCTGGTAAAGGGTTTCAATACCATAGTAACCATTCACCGTAACATTTTGCGACTTGAAAAAACAACAACAACAAGAAGTTCTAAAGAACTACTGCACAGTGTTGAGTATAACAGTAAGTTTTTAAGCCTAAGTGCATCTTGTGGCATTCAGAAACAACCTAATACAAAGGGGTAAATAATTTCCTTGAATGATACGGTATCGCTACACTGAAAAATTCTGTTTAGTGAAGTATGGGAAGGGGTAGACCATGAAGCAAACAAAAATGCAAGGGTCAAAGTACAAAATGACATATGTATGTCCACACATATATACAAATAAACAAATATCCCCGATTTTCAATTGTGTTACCCCCGAGAGTGTCTCGCTCGCCAAACTACTAATATTCTCAAGCTTTAATTTTCCAGAGTAATGGTAGTTTCTTCACTACTAAATTAGCTGTTCTTACTGCGTGAAATGCCAGTAGCTCTTGAAAACAAGCTCTGTTAAAGTACGAGTATACAGTGGTTGACCATTAATTGTGCTATTAAACAAACAAAGAATTACAACTTTTCTTACCTCATTTGTCCCAAAATAGTTAAGCCATTCTAAAATCTAAATTACCAGTAGCTCTTGACAACAAATACCAGGTGTGTTTTAAGGGACATACATACCAATATATATATATATATACACAACAAATTTTCACTAATTGTTCATCCATAATACTGTCTTACTTGCTATGCTTGCTCGGTAATTAATTCACATCTTTGAAGGAACTGCTGATGACTTCTCCTCATTTCAGTCTTACTCTCTCAGTTGTGTGTATGTGTGCGTACATGTATGTGTGTGTATGTGTGTGTATGTGTGTGTGTGTGTATATACATATATATTGTGTATATATATATGTGCATATGTTTTGTTCTGTTTGTTTAGTGCCTATGGCAACCGTCTCATGAATATTGACACTAAATTCATATTGAAATGTTGTCGAACAGTTAAAGTGGCTATGAGATTTAGTGTTGTATGAATATTGATATTTTGCCTCCTGACCCTTTACCATACATGGGTTGCAGGAACACAAAATTTGGTGACTCAACAGAGGCTTGTAAAGCTATCTGTAGTGCACAGTGTGACTAAGTCATGTGCCTGTCCATTTTGGTAAAGGGTTTGGCAGACAGAAATAACTTTCATTATGAGGTAAAGTGTCATATTGCAAATAGTGACTAAAGTGTTGTAAACCCTTTACCCCAATGTGAAAAAGCTGGTGACTACACTACACTTTGCTGCCTTTGATTGTACAGGTTATGGACTATTGAATCTGAGCCAAAGCAACACTCTAGGAACTCCATTGCTATTAACTGCTTGCTCTTCGGTCAGTTTGTGCCCCTTTTCATCCATTAGACCGTCTATCTACACAACTGAAGCACTCAACCATCTTAACTTTACCAACATAGTGAACCTTGTATTAAATCCAAACATCCTTCTTTCTGAGAACTTTTATCGCTTCAAACTATCTGTAACTAATGACATTGGAGAGGCAGGGTTTGCTGAAATAGATATTTATACAGAATCTTTGCCTGCTAATGGAAGAATTGAGACCATTCCTGAATCTGGAGTGCCCTTGCTTACAATATTTCAAGCTAGAACTTTAGGTTGGACAGATAGAGTTGGCGATGGACCTTTCTTTTATCGGTTTGGGTTTCGGTTCACCTGCTCTAACTCAGAATCAGAACTTTTGGAGCAGTCCAACTCTAAATGCATACAATGGATGACTGGACTGAGCCTTGAGAATACTCTGCAACTCCGGGTTCCAGCAACATCTAACTTTATGGACCTTGAGCTTGTGGTTCATGCCGTCGACAAACATAGTGCCAATCAAGAGGAAGTGACAGGCTTCGAAGGAATCTTGTGTGGAAACATTAGTTCAAACAATGACTCAAGTTGGCAAAACTCAAGCATAGAAAGTTATGCAATACTGAATGCATCTGTTTTAGCTTCAACATGGAGGGATTCTATGGCCAGTTTGACTTCGTTCTTGTGGAGTGTCCAAAAAGACCACAACGCAATGCCCTGCGACTCTCTTCAAGAGATGTCACAAACTCTCAACCTTTCCCGGTACGATATATACCGCATCAAGATGATGGCACTTGAGCACATCACTAATGATCTTTATTACCAAATTCCTCTCACAGATTCTCATTATCATATTATTCTCTCCCTGTTGAACATGGCCACGAACCTGACGTGCGTAGATTTCCCAGGAGAGAATCAGAGTGCTTTGAGTGGGAATGATATTCGTGGCGTTCTGAGGGTACTGGAGGACATTGTGCATACGTCTGTCACAGCTGAACGTAACGGGAATCTCATCAGAAAAGGTTTAGCCACACACAATGTAGCACTGATTCTGTCCATTTACAAAAACTTAATAGAACTTCACCCAGCACCGTTCAGAAGTGACGTCATCAGGGAATCTCTTGTACGAGTGATGCCAAGTATTGGTTACGGTGCATGCAGTCGGCAGAGTTTGTTAGAGACCCCAGTGTTAGTGCATCAGAGTGGCTTCGCTAGTTTTAAGTCCTCACACACAAACTTGCCTGTTGATTATTCCACAGAGTGTTCAGTTTCCAGCAGCTGCTTGAACACACCTGTCACGGTGGGCTTTGGCAACGAGCTGCTGCTTGACTTTCTCCAGTGGGAGTGTGATGCCGCAGATGAGAGCATGTGCAGTGGGGTGTGTCTCTCAACCTATCAGCTGGAAGTAGACATCATGTGGCAAGGGTTCCAATATTCTTCTCTCCACAAGACTCCCATCCTCCACATGTCCATTCTTAACCCCATTACTGGCATTCCTGTTGGTCCATTTAACTCTTCTGAGTTTATAATCACCTTTGTTCTCGTTTCAACTGACTCATCTTTGCTGGAATGTGTGATGTGGAATGACTCAAACATGTTGTGGGAAAATGATAACTGCCGAACTAATAGGGTATCACCGTCTACCGTTACATGTCAGTGTGCTGCGTTTGTGTCTGGTGTCCTTTCTGTCATAGAGAGGTGTCCCAGTGGCTCCTATGGAGAAAGATGCAATGAAAGTGAGTTTGCATGGGATCATGACGTATAATTTCTGATATGGCAGTAGTATCAGTTTTTTATTATTATTTTTTAGCCTGTCCTGGGAATCTATGGGGATCAGAGTGTCGGATGTCTTGTGCCTGTAACAACAGAGGCACGTGCTCTCCTGTGAACGGGTCATGTGACTGTGATCCAGGCTGGAGGAGCACAGACTGCGGTGAAGGTAAGTACAATTGGATGAGATAGTTGATAGTGCATTAACTAGCTAAGGCCTAATTTAGGGTGCATGCATTACCATGTCCCATGGCTGGTCAAGTTGACATGGTAGAAACCACGAGTCACGTTTACTAAGTAATTTGAAGCTTTTTAGCACTGACAATGACAAAATAGGAAGTTGACACAAAAGACTAAAGAAATCCACCAGAAATCAAACAAACCAAGCACATTTAACTAATAAGATCATTTACTTGTACTTTATCGCAAGCAAGTATCAGGACTGTTATAAAACAAAAGAAGCCTTCAAAAAGCAAGGCTTAAATGACTTACCTACTGTCAATAGGAATCTCAAATAGTATTTATATTGCCATAGGAACGTACCAGTATGGCATCACATAGTTCACTTGTTTCAGACTCATGCCACTAGTGTTTGATGTCAAACAATGTTGATATTGCCAAGCCCAAGATGTTTGGTCAACTCCAAATATTTGATTTGAAAGATAGCTTGCTATATTTATATTTTTAGTGCACTGCTCCTTCACACTCATCAAACTTGAAATAGTTTTATTTGATGATTACAAACATTATAATCAGATTTAATGTCAATGACCACATGACTCAAATTGCCATTGGATAATATAATCCATAAAAATGAATATACTTAAAAGAATTGCAGACTAGTTGGTCATAAATTGTGTTTATGCAATATCTTCTATGCTACAATAATGTTACATCTTAGTTTACTACTACGTGCAAAAGAAATACTTTTCTATTTTCTCTTTTATGCTATACATTTTGTGTATTCTGTTCTATCAAACTGATCTTTCATTTGCTTTCCATTTTGAAAAAAAAATTTTCTTTTAGTATAATTAGTTAAAACACCCAAACATCCACAGTTGTTAAGATATATCACTTTTCTTTTGCAGCTTGCCACGATGGTTTCTTTGGCAAAGGGTGTGCTCAGAAGTGCCAATGTCAGAATGGTGGTCTGTGTGATCATGTTACTGGAAACTGTACCTGCCTATCAGGCTGGACTGGAGACTATTGCAATGTCTGTAAGTATGCAACTGGTTCAAATAGCTTCCTTATCTGAATGTAGCTTATGTGAAGGGAAAGGAGGAGGCTTGGGAAAATTAAACGTACCATAATTTTAAGATATTGTTATTAAAGTACTGACTGTATACACAATAGTTCTACCATTGTAGGCTAGAATTCTACGGCAAGGCACCTCTTTTATGGAATTCTACTAAAATGTTGCATAATAAGGAGATAAAATAAGTTAACTGCCCAGCAGATGCTCATTGCATATCTCTGTCTTCAACCAATTAATCATAAACAAAGTAGTTATTGCTAATAGTCATAATGTACTAGTATTTCTCTAGTGAATCTGGTAACGAGTCAGCTTGTTACAACCCACATGGATAAGAATGGAAAGTAGTTGCCTTTGAGCTGACTCCACCAGTTCATAGAGCACGTAATAGAATACTACTAAAGGTCAACTTCCATCTTTCAAAGGCAATCTGACGGTGCTGAATTACAACAAGTTAACTGATTCCCAGTGTCACAACATATTTTGTGATGTTGATGTTATGTAGCTTGCACAGATGGCTTCTATGGAGTTGGCTGTAACCAGATCTGTGCATGCAGTAACCAATCCCAGTGTGACCCAGTTACTGGATCTTGTTCCTGCCATGCTGGCTTCACCGGAGAGACCTGCCACGACACATGCGCAGATGGATTCTTCGGGAGCGGTTGTCTGAGTGTTTGTGATTGTGATCCACGGGGAATGCGGTCATGTGACAATATTGACGGGGAGTGTTTCTGCTTGAATAGTTGGGCCGGAAGGACCTGCCAGTACCAAGGTTACTTTAGAACTAACACAATATCATAGAAATGATATTCCAGGTGTCATGTATTGATATTCCAGGTGTCATGTATTTTAATTGATACATTTGATTGATTCACTTGTAAATCATAATAATATAATAATAATCTTGTATCTCATTAATACAAAATGCATATCTATTTAACAATACATTAATTCTTTTTTGCCAACTGTGTCCTAATTTTTTAGTCACCCAACCGACTACAACTCAACCTCCTACCACGGTAACTCCGACCAACTTTGAGCCATGGTGGGTGGTTGCCGGGATTCTGGGAGGGTTGATTGCTGCTGTCCTGGTGTTCATAATCACATTTATAATTTTCCTGGCCGTGAAGAACAGGAAAAAGAAGAGCAAGGTAAAGTTTCGAATTGTTGCCATATACAGTATCTACAATGCAGTTGTTATTGTTTTCACTATTACATAATAGGTTTCTCCAACGTCCTATGAATTGGGTCGAGTCTCCCTGTCATCATCAAGTGGCAGTTCTTCCTTGAGTGATTTGAACATAACCAGGACTGAATCATTTGATGTCCTAGTGCCTAAAGGTAACTCATTCACACCCACAAACACCTGTAATTCTATTCTCATACTTGCTATTTATGCATTCCATTCCCATAATTCGATTATTTGTAATTGCTAATATTAACACATTACTCTGACACAATGCTACACACATACTATTCAATCCCATTCCATTTACAAGCAAACAATTCCATTCCTATGTCAAAGTCAAATAAATGATGTAACCCTATCTATTTGACTAGAATTAAGTATAATTAAGTCAAACACTTCTGTCACATCATTATAGTAAATATTTTATTTATATTATTATTTTTTTATTTTATTTTTTGTTGCAGGTAAGTCTTTGAAGGATATGTTCCCAAAGAATCATAATTCCGCGGGAAATATCCCAGACTTTGAAGAGCCATTAGAAGTAAACGGACAAGTTCGCTGGCAAATTATTCAGGTTGTTACAGAAGGCGACATAAGCATTGGTAGGGCAAACATTCCTGAAATTGAAGATGAAGACTCTGCTAGTAAGGAAACTACAGAAGGTGCGGCTACGAATGGCGGCAAGAAAGCAAAAGAGAAGGAGTCATCTGCTGACGCTAAACGGGACAAAAGTAACGAAGATGGCACAGCTTCAAGTCAAGGTCAAGAAGTAGTATACAAGAGAGGAGTGTACTTGTTTGAAGATGCTTCGTTGAGAGAACTCAGAAATGCATTTGTTGAAACTAAACAGCTGGACAATCAGAAAGGGACACACTTCCAATTCTTACGCTCTGACGTAGAAGGAGATAAGATTGAGATTGAAACAGAAGATGATATTTTGTTGAATCAAATAGAACACTCACTCACTTCACGGAGGACCATGTTCATAGAAATGGTAGATTCAGGTAAGCAGACATTGTGTTAGATCAACTGCCAATAACTAAATGAGGGGTAAGATAATAAGGAATATTGACTATTTTGACATAGATTTGGAATTAGTGCTCTGTCTTCAATCGCTTAAAAAAAATATTAAGTACCTGTAGGCAAACGTAGAGACAATGAATTATTTTTGCGTTATAACTTGTTATTTACTTTCATCTCCCAGCCTCATCTGCTGAAGACCTCTGCATCTGTGGCAAGTTTGCAGATTTGGTTTGTACCAACTGCAACAAGAGAGGCTACTGCAGTGCCCAATGTCAGGAGAAGGACTGGGCCCAGCACGCAAGCCACTGCCGAGAAATCAGCAGCAAGAAAGAAAGGAGGAAATCAAGGAGGATGTCTAAACCTAGGGATAGCTTAAGTTCTGCCAACAGAGGAAGCACGGAGAGATGTGTATGTGGCAAGGATGCGGAATACGAGTGTTCTTCTTGTCAGAGGCAAGGCTACTGTACGCAGGAGTGCCAGCTAGAAGACTGGAGCATTCACGAGTACTACTGCAGCAGGCCTGGAAGCAATAGAAGTAGTCGCAAAATGGCGTCGTCAACATCTCGTAGATCATTGACCTCTAGGTACGTGACATAATGCATAGAAAACGATCAATCATGGGCTGTGTCAGTGACCATTCCATGCAGTGTGGGATGACAACTAGATCCAAGCCAACTCAAAAGGCGTGACCTTGTTATCCTGTCACGAATAACGTGATAGGTATCGAATGGTGATGATGAAGCCTAAAAATGAGCACTGAAGTAATTTTTTCCCGTGATACCTATTAGCACTGAATGATGTGCTGCACCAAATATAGCTGGAATAGTATTACCTAATAATTACTTAATATTAAGTTAGGAGATCCTCCCACAAGTTTTTTTTTGCATATCAATTGAATTGTGTAATGGAATGCGGTTCTCTGGTCTGTTTGTGTTATGAAGATTATTCTTGGGGTCATCTAGACACCATGTGTCCTAGAAGTAGCTAGATATCACAGGGCATGGATAATTGAGTCTATAATAATACATCATACACATAATGTGTGTGTATATATATATATATAAATATAAATATATATATATTATATATATATATATATAAATATATATATATATTATATATATATCTACTAAGAGGTCCAAGTGAAGCATTAGGTTTTCGATGAAGCCTTCAAAGCGTGAAGTTTTTTTTATTGGATCAACATAATTGGAATAGTTAATGCACTTATATCAATGGACCATTTCATATTATGAAGTCATGCTGCAATTATATTACTGTCAGACACCATATGTCAGTAGCCATTGACAACGAGAATTCAATATTTACCGTGTAATGATAGTTGCTAAGTGCAAGTTTTGGATGGTCTTTGAGAGCAAGCTTAACTGAACAGCCCATTGAGGCTATTGTGAGTAGATGCTCATTTCTTGTAGTACAACATCAGGAAGACCCCAGTCCATTATTCCTTTGTTGTTCAGCAGTTGTTGACCTAACACTTGGTGTACTAACTGTTGTTGATGCTCTTTGTTTTGTTTTGCCTTGTTTTTCCAGGGAGAATCCTCTACCTACACTTGCAGAAGAATCAGACAATTCAAATGAAGTTTAAACATTGCACACTTTTTCTTTTTTTTTACAATTAGCATTTATTGTGTATTGTTTTTGTCAGCTCTTAAATAAAATTTAATGAAATCTGCTGCGTGTAGCTCGAGCTGGGAATGTAGAGGCTACTCAGTTGTCAGTCGGGGACATCCGTTTAGATTGGTCTATAAAAACTTCTCCGAGTTTGGATAACCTTATCCGTCCGCGGGAAACGCGCGGACTAAGTTGAGTCCGTTGAAAAGAGAAAAATGACTCGGGCCCATTTTGAGTACGTTAACTTGCTCCTGCGAGCGGCTTTAGTTTGTGCCCTCATGGCTTCGACTTCAGGCCAATTTGAGGAGGTTCTGAGGGAAGCTGAGAAGCAGAGTCTCTTAGATTACCACAATTATCAAAGGGCGTCCGTGCAAGCTTCTGACATGAGGAGGATGGTAAGAGGAAAGAGACTATAATAAGGCTGGCTGAAATTATTAAAACAACTTGGATTTTAGAAGGAATTGATAAGATAATATAGCTGTAGTATTGCACATGCTCATTAGAAATTAGCTCCCCATGATTAGTCACTTAATTAAGTTTAACACACACACACACAGAGCTGGAGTGTTGAACTGGAAAAGAATGCGCAAGATGAAGTTGATGGATGTTTCCTCAAAGCAGTGGAAGCCACCAATGCGTATTATAATAGATCACAGATATCATCATCCTCTGCCTTCATTGCCAATATTGTGACAAAATGGCTGTCTAGTACACAACAGGTAAGGTAGCTAGACTAGTGTTGCATGATAACTGCACAAAAGGCTAGAATTGCTGCATTTCTCCCTCAGCCTGTCAGGTGGCACCGGACTTTGCAGTTGGGCTGTGCGGTGAACTTTTGTGGGAGGCTGAGTCGAGATATGGACGTACCGGTGACCAACACTTATTTCATGGTCTGTAAATATTCGCCGAGTTACTTCAAATCAGCCGACAGCTCACTCTACAAGGAAGGAGTCTGCAGGACTTCCTCTTGTCCATCCGGTGCAAAGATGTGTGTAGCTTACAAAGGCAGAGTGAACTTGAACAGTCGATTGCATCCCTATTGCGGTAAGGTGGAGCTATCGTTAACACCTGCAGACTGTTAAGTGAGGTTTTTTATCAGCTACTGTTGCCATAGCAAACATAATATGCAAGTGTGATTTGGCTCCTTAACCTGTCCTCCATTTTATATTTGCTTGTGAATTAGCTGCAGAGGTTCTAGAAGGATGGTTGACAAACACAACAATCTCAGACATCAACTAAAAATGCATCAACTGACAAATAAGAACTAAGAATGAAAAACAAATGAGTGGTCATGCTATTTTGGAGAGTTGATTTGAAGTTTGTGGCTAGCTGCTCTAGTATTTGCACAGAAAGCTGTCTCTGTTTATGTTGTCAGCAAAAAATGCATGACAGCAAATTTTAAGCTTGGGCAAAGTTATTGACATAAGCAAAAATATGAGATGAATGCAAGCAGTGGAGAGGTAGCATAACAAGTGTATGAGAATTGTCATGGATTGTTGCAGCAACTGGTGGGTGGGAGGATATTGGGGTATGCTACTTTCCAAAGCTTGTTGGCATGTGAGAGCCTTAATTAACGAGACTTTCTATGGCCACTTGACCAATTCATTTAAAATATAAAAAATAATTTGGATTCATTTTTATTTGAAGTTGATGCAGCTGAACAGAGTTAGAGTATCTGGTAAAGTGGATAATTAGTGTTTGTTGTTCTGAGTGTTATACTTAATTTGCACGCTATCGGGCTCTGAGCATGCAGTTAATGAGAGTTCTTCAATGCACTGCACATGCATTGGCATGAGAATGTACAGGGAAAAAGAGGGCGGGGACACACGTAGTACTTCCTGGTTCTGGTGGAATGCAGTATAGGGAGGAGGAGGAGGGTGTGGTTCACAAGACTAATATAAACACATGCCATGCTTGCAGACTAACATAGTCACTTGCCCTACAGATTTTAATCTGTTTAATAATATCCATTTCCAAATTTCCTTGTTAAATATAATGATACAAACTGTTTATGTCATGTCTTGGTATTAGGATCTGATGAGGCCAACCCATCTGTTCCCATGGATGCAGATCAGCCAACCCCTTCTAGAAGTGAGTGTAATGGTGTTTCATTCCATTGTTTTTCTCTTAAACACTCAACTAACCATTCATTCAGCCTAACCAGTCGTGAGCGTCATTATTATCTTTGACATACTAATCATGGTTGTTTTTCTTGTTGGTACACGTTGAACAGGAGGTATTTGAAGTATGTAGTTAGTGCAATTCAACACCTATTGGATACCTCAACCATCTTCACTGTCTATGTTGTGTCAACTGAGTAATTAATAGTAGTCATTTATCACAACCTTTCCCAGGTATCTCATTACACCTTAATTAATACTTCTAATTGCAGGTCTCTATTACGTCACTTCCAGAATAGGAAGTGTAACTGGAGGAACTAAGATTGAAGTAGTAGGGAGAGGTAAGTCATGATGACTCAGCAGAAAATGTCAGTAGTCATATGTAAAATAAAATAATCGACTAACTAATGTTTTAGTAAGGGACCCACCCTGCACTTTACACCAGTCTGATAAGAAATAGATCTTAGATATAGTAATAGACAAATGGCTAGTTGAATTACGACAGTTTATATAATGAATCCACACCGTAGTGATAATATTGAAAGTGATAAAAGGACTTCTCTAGTTGTGGGATTGTAAGGTTATATCACAAAGTCTCACTAATGTCTCTGTACTTAGCGAAGGTTATGATGTATCAATTTAATACAAGATTTGAAGTGTGTGGTACATGGAGAATTTTCAACTAATGATACTTTGAATAGAAAATTACTATTATAATTGCATGGTACTTCTGGTACACAAGAACTTATTTTTTGCTATATTTAAACAAGAATATCCAACCATACAAGTTGCCCAGTCTCCTATAATCTTTATGTTTGCAGGTTTTAGTATCAACCAGTTTGAAGGAGGAAATATGGTTGTCTTGGTATCCCGATCAGGAAGTGCAAATATCACCTGCGATGTTGATAGATACAGCAGTTCATCTGAAAGAATCCAGTGTGTCACCAGGTGAGGGAGGAGTTAGAGAATGCAGGATATGTGCAACTGCAGTGGAATGTCAGTTATCCGAACTTAAATCATCTGAACACTTCAGATAATCGAACTTAACAATCTAATAGTAGCACATGCAGACATTCAATAATTGCTTGACCACGCCCCTTCATCAGTGTTTTTTTTTGTAATGCATTTTCTATGATGTTCAGTAATCTGAACTTTCAGTTATCCAAATACTCTCAGTCCCAATGTGCTTGAATGACTGGCATTCGACTACTGTATCTTGTTTGGACAGCTTTCAGTGGATCTTCAGTATTATTACGTAAAAAGCACCAAGTCTAAAATAAGTAATTCGTTTTATAGTTCTTAATAAGTTTCAGTTCAAATGCTGAAGCGTTATTATATCATTAGGCAAAGGTCATCAATTGCTGAGGAAGGCTCTACAGAGCCAAAATGCATGAATTATTCATTACTGAAAACCATTACTACAAGAATTTAAAATTAAGTTAAGAATTATTCCGATTTACTTTTACTGTCATCACTTTGTGTTGTGTGTAATAGTTGTTATTGTTGATGTTGTTTGTTTGTCACCTCCAGGAGTGCCCCGAGTGGAACTACGGACACAACTTATGACATTCACGTCAGCGTTAATGACGGGAAAGGCTACGTCTACCTCGGCACTTGCCGATGGTGTTACTTTAGGGTAAGTACACAGGACAATGGTAAACGTTAAGCAAATGTATTAAACAAGGCTAGCCAGACCAGATAGTGGGTGTGGTTGAAGGTGGGGCTTACACAGTAATGGTTTCAGATTACTATTGCCATTAATTTTATTTATTTATTTTTTGTTGCATGTAATTATCTTGTATTAATTACCTCTTGTTAAGTGTCCGGATAACAATTGCTGTAACTATTTTTTTCTGGTGATTCCTGAATTGCAGTAATGTACAGTATATGCTAGAATTTTAGCAGTCACCAGCTACAGAGATAGAGAAAGGGCTACTTAGAAATAAAACAAAATAATGGCCAGCCTATTGGGAGTGAACAGACAAAACAAATATTATGAGTTCATTGGAGAATACAAATGAAATTGACCGTGGCAAGGAAAAAATTTGAGATGTATGTAATGGTTGGATTCAATTGCTGTGTGTGTGTGTGTGTGTGTGTGTGTGTGTGTGTGTGTCTCTGTGTGTGTGTGTGTGTGTGTGTGTGTGTGTGTATGTATGTGTGTGTGTAGTATTACTACTGGTACTGGACCCCACGCATATTGAACATGAGTATGTATGCTTCCCATGACAACTCCCCCATCACTATCGGTGGCTACTTCTATTCGGCTGGATTCGACGACTCCAATGACCCTGAAGATACATCCTCAGCCAACACTGACAGAGATGACAACCGCAGCGATAGCTACTCTCGCATTCTAGTTGGTGGGCGTGGTTGTGATCACATGAGAGAAAACGGCAGCTGGTGAGCACTCAGAAATAGTCATTTAGATAGTATGTACATGTAATATTTCACATTACTCTAGTGGTGTCTTTGATACCTTCCAACTATGAAATTCTAGTATATGGTATGGGTCGTCATCATGTTTGTGTCAATTATATGCCCTTTACATTCATTGCTAAAGCATATCAACTGACATTTTTATAACTAGTCTATAAGGTTTACTGATTTTTTGTCTTAATTAGGTATTCGGCAACACTAAATGACAATGGTCAAGCTACAGTGGAGTGCAAACCTCAGCTGGCTGGAGTTATAGATTCCCACAATGTCACCGTAGTACTGGGAAGGCGTGGAAATTCTATCATTCATCAAGATTTAAACATCATATCTCTGGACAACAAGTTGCGGCCCTATCACTTCCAAACTCATGCTGGTATGCAAGAGATAGTCCATTTGTTCTATATAGCGGTGCTTCTTAAGTTTTTGTTTAAATGGCACCTCAAATGTAAACTGTGAATTTCAATGCTTCTAGTATCGTGACTTTGCCCTGTGGTAGAATTTGACAAGATGCTTGAAATAGTGTGTGGACAAAACACTATTCAAGTGTTGTTGTTTTATTTGTTGCATTTTTTTTTTGGGGGGGGGGGGGAGCTTGTGGTATGATGAGCTAGGTCTGAGCCTCGACAGCAGCTGCCACCAGAGAAGTCACTGTCGAATACACCGCACTCCAGTCAAGGAGGTTCCTAGTCCAAGTGTCAACTTAGGTTCAGAACAAGTTAAGGCAAGCCCTTCCTTTCCTTAAGTTAATCAGCCACGAATACCTCAAACAGAGTTCTAATTCTTAAGAGAGGAAAGTTAGGCAGAGCCTTCGGCTAGTGTATTTAGATAAAGTGAAATATGTACAATAAAGTGAGGCTGGCCAATATATGTGACCGTCTACAGGAAAACCCGGGCACAACGCGGCACCCTTCGAAAAAATTTTTTTGTTGCACTTACAGAGTTGTTGGCATCCAGATATTGAGCTCTCCAAGTTTTATCATCATAGCTTAAGTCGTTCCCACTATAATAGACCTAACCGTTCCCTTCCGTCGGCTTTAAACAATACATTTTTAAAGCAAGTCTGGAGTAGCATGAATAAGTTAGCTTCATGTGGTAGGAAGTCATTCTACCACAGAGCCTGCTCAGCTCATAATCATAATGATAAATTCAATAAAATAGGCTAAGTAAGTTGATGCCACACCTCTTTAAGACACACCTCTTTAAGATGCACCTCTTTACAGTAGCTTTCAATTTTATTTAAGTGTTTGCTGACAATTTGGCAGAAAAATATACACACTCATATCTTTATTTCTTGTGAATTATTACACTAAATTAAATTACTGATATTGCAGACATAATTGGAGTCAGTCCGAGTACGGGAAGCATTCACGGAGGCACTAAGATCACCATCACCATGAACCACTCTCTGGCGGACTATGCCGAGGACATTGTTGTGAAAATTGGAGGTCAGTTGTGTAGTAACTGATGAATTTTGACACATTGCTTATTCCAAGTGTTGCTATTGCAGGGGCTCCTTGTAACAACATGACTGTCTCTCCTAGTGCTAATTCCAGTGGCTACGGCACTATAGAATGCATCACGCGCTCACAGCCTCCAGCATCTACTTATTATCCGGGTACTCTCTCTTTCTAGCATGCAATGTTGCTATATTATTTTATAATCTGTTTATATTTCTTGGCAATTCTAGGTGGGCGTGGCATATTGAGAGAGATAGCCATTGAAGGCTCCACGAGCTTGAATCAGGCTGAGAGACGCCCACGATCATCAAATGCTACTGTATTTGACAGATTTTGGTTGCACAGTTCTTTTGTGGGTGACAAATCTAGCTTTGTTCAAAGGGTTTCTGGCTTCTTTGTTCCTCCTCGAACAAGTTCGTACACTTTCAATATTCTGTCAGATGATGCAAGTCGTACGTATCTCAGCAACAATATGTCATCTGAGGGACTGCGTCGTATCATCTCCAATCCTTATACTCGAGGGTAAGTGTGCTCTATTTCAGAATTTATTACTACACCATTCCTATGAAGTTTTGTGAATGATGAAGTTATTGTTATGAACTCTTAATAGCTTGCAATTACACAAGTTTGGGTAGGAAAAAAAGAAGGCCAAACACTCTTGATATGTCCCACTTTGCCATTGAAATGTGATACAGTTGAAAATCATCCATGTAAAGGCTCCCACAGTTAACAAGCTTAAAATATTTGGGATAGGCATTCATTTCAAATAAAGCTGTTGATATTTTACATGTGTTGTAGGCGCTGGGATAGATTCAATAGTCAATATTCAGACCCAATACAGTTGGAAAAAGACATGTACTATTACTTCGAAGTGTACACTAATCAGGGTGGAGGACCCTGGTCAGCAGGTATGGCAGCTAAACTCCACAATTCCACCCTCCATGGCGGAGTCTACAATGCTGATGCTGAAAGACAAAGAATCGAGGTTACATCTGAGAGAATTGAAGAAGAACATGTAAGCTAATAGATTAGTAGTGTTGTCCATTTTATTACTTCCTTTATTAATCTATGTTAATTAGCTAGTAGCATAAAATTGATAATAAATCCACCAGATGTTTTGGTCCAATATTTAAAAAAAAATTTTTTGGCTGGTTTTTTATTTTATGTCAAAATATCAATTTTTTAATGACATAACTGATGAAGCTCCACAGGCCTTAGCTTCTCTAATTCACTACTAAGCAAAAATGATCCAACAGTAGCAGTGAATCTCTACTTCCAATATTACTGTCTCTATTGCGTGCATACAGATGGTAAATGTTGAAGCTGAGCCTCACGTTCAGCAGATTACGTTTCAAGGACATTCTTCTGTCATGCCATCCGGTCCCATCTTGGATGTTAATTGTACAGTCTCAGTAAGAGTGTCCTCGTCCAGCAGCTCATACACCTTCTCTATATCCGCATTTGCTGCTGCTAGTCAGTGGGAGGCGGAGCTGAACGGAATCAGCTTGGTGACACAAGTTGGTTATGTAAAGGTTATGAAAATGGGATATGTAGGTGACGGTGCCGACTTCTGGTCTGCTTCAAATTCCATCACTTTGGAAATAGTGTTTGTTACCAATAATAATGTAACAGAAAGCAGTCTTCCTGCAATTTCCATCGATTCCAATATCATGTGTTCAAGCAACAGTTCTGTCCAGTTACGGTTGAATGTAACCAATACAGTTTCTCAAACACTGAGCGTGCCTTCTTCCTTCTCTTTGGGATTCAACCAGACTGTGTCTCGCATGCCTCGCTTCACATCTCAAGTGCCCACCAACTCCACACCCAACCAATTTGAGCAGCGTCTGAAAGAACTACTGTCCTATGGTTGCATGGAGGATGACAGGATATCTGCAAAGAGTGACACATATGAAACATACGAAACAGCATCAACAACTCGGACCCACCCACATGCATTCTGTGGCTTTCAATCAAAAAATGATCCCCGAACCGTTAGAAGTAGTGACTATAACCTTCTGTCAATACCTTTTGTAAGTCTCTTTATATTACAATGAAAATTACAGTCCACTATTATGTGCTAATACTGTTCTGTTTAGATATGTTTTGCCTACAAAGGATCATTCCCAGGGCTGGTCGTTCGTTATACTTACCGAAAAACAGAGAGAAATGGCGATACAACTACACAGTCCACGGAGAGCCGCACAACAACTTTGAAGTGAGTTAGATCAGCTCACAACTGTAGCATCCATTATTGTAGTAGTGATAGTGTTTTCATACACATGTTGTGTTGTCTTTTTGTTCATCAGTTCGAACTGTGCTGACTGGCCTTTCAATGGTGAAGTCAGTGATGATGGTTGGACCGAGTACGGCTGTGTGGATGTACGTACATGCGTCAACCAGTACTTGCCTTCTACTGATGCCGTGGAATATGACAGACATGTGGTGACGGATGTCAGGTTCAACCAGAGATCAACTTTCTATATCGACAACCTGGCATTTGCAAGGAGCAAAATAGAAAGTAAAGAATAAAAGTAGCTCCACAATGTTACTATAGCTAAGTCGATTGGTACTTAACTAGTGATGTGCTTGAGCACAAATGGCGAGCGAGCCTAAAGACTATAATATTTTTATATGAATGATTTTGACTTCTAACACTGAAGCTACTGAAAATAAGGTCCAGTTTGTTTATTTAGCATAC
>WLWI01001069.1_pt1 | contig 24021 bp, 23 predicted proteins | sample 6701501 | NCBI WGS metagenome assembly WLWI01 (sample SAMN12718690, study PRJNA515312) | sponge metagenome | isolation source: marine sponge | host: Mycale hentscheli | place: New Zealand: South Island, Marlborough, Capsize Point | collected 2014-11-01 | reverse complement strand
TCATGTAAAAAGCCAACGAATTGGGCGGACAGTGGTGGCTACAAAGGAGCAACGGGTGGCCTTGGCTCGTTCGGTGTTGCACTCACTGCAACAGAATACGCAAATAATTAAACGGTTTTTCTATGAAAAGCATGTCAGATATATTCTGAATTGATGTCGGGTAATTTTTTTCCGAATTAGTAACAGCATACAGGTCCCATCTATGCCAACACTAACGCTCTTAACCGGTTTAGGGCACCTCTAAAAATGCACTTTTTCCGCGATTGCGGCGTCAGCTCCGTGCTCGAATCCTCATGTATCACCTATCACTGCTGTCCCACAAAATAGTTAAACACAGCGTATAACCTATTGATTTACATAAAAATTGACTATGGCATTGTGTTTGAAACATGAAAACAGTTTTTCCGAAAATTTCAAAGAGTTAGTATGCTTTATGGGACAGCAGTGATCACCTATACACTGCGGTTGTGCGCGCGGTGCTTCCTTGCACTCACGAAACAATTACTATTTTTAGAGGCGCCCTTGATTGATAAACGTGGCGATCCACTTTGGGCTCACCCGACTGAGTTTGATAGGTTTTATGGTAAAGCCCTTTTGACGTCAGCTTGATGTCACCTAAAATGATCGCAGAGCCATCGGTATCAAACTGTTTAAGGACTTGTTCAGCAGCCAAACAACCCGCATTATTTAACGCATCACGAATAGCTTCTTCCGAGCGAAGCATCGATTTGGGATCTAAAGAAATGGTGACTTGCAAGGTCACAGTTGCATGACTGCGCTCGACTATTTCCGCATGGCTCATAATGGGTATTCTTCTCTTGATGAAAGAGACCAGATTATAACTTAACTACCGATAGATGAATACATTATTTTAAGAGCGTGCCCCATCAAAGACAATCGACTTCTGCCGAAGGGTTGGCGCACCTCCTCTTTCTTCAAGGAGCAGGGTCAAGTCATCTTCCAGTTTATGGAAGCCACAGACCCCCATGGTGTTGATGGCGATCCCGACTATCAGGATCAAGGTCCCGACTTCCTGGGCCAAGATACTCTCCAGTATGTCGTTCCCTTATCAGGCACTCTCGATCTGGCTGACCTGTCAGTCAAGGTAACCATGTATTACCAAGCCATTCCGCCTTATTGGCTCCATCAACGTGCAACACCGCGCCAGATCGCAAAGCCACTCAGCGGCTTTACTACTTGACCAGCCATCTCAATTTGGAAGACACGCCGATCGAGAATTGGAAACTGCTGCTGGTTTCTGTGACAATGCCGCTGACAACAACTGACGCAGAAATCTTCTTGCCTACTACCGTATCGGGAAACTCGAAAAAACCAAGCTCCGAGAGTCTGGTCTTGCGGGTTTCCTGATACCCTCTACCCTCTTAAAAAATTATATCTTTACTTAAAGAAAGGAATGCGCATGATAACTAGCCAACAGTTCAACCCACTATATGGCATCAACGGCGGGCCTGGGGCTTTTTGGCCTAACGCAGCAGGACCAACTAAAGGATTTGTGGATGTAAGCAAACAGTATCAGAAGATCGGGGTTCGCAGGATACGATTTCATGATTATTTTGGCGCTGGGGATATGATGCAATTCTTTCCTCTGAACGGTTCCAAAAATGTTCCCGATCTAAACAATGAAGATAATTATTACTGGAAAGAAACCGATCGGCAGTTCTGCAAAATTAGAGATGGAGGATTCGATTGTCTCATACAGGTCGGTCAAGGCTGGAGAAATATGGCGTCCTGGGCACCCTTTGAAGGGATGGAGTTAGAAGGGTATCAATTGAATCCGCAGAAACCCACTAAGTTTTGGCCCAATATAAATCAAATCGCTCGTCAAGTGGCGCCTGATTTGTTCATCAAGTACCTCGATCATATCTGGAGTCTCGATCCTGATCACAATGGGGATCGATACGTGGAGTTCTGGAATGAACCCAATATTCAATCCATAAATACCGTTCCGCCTAGCCAGGCACCCAACCCGTATAACGATAAAGAATTTCTTAACACCAAATTTCGCAATTACGAATGGGATGGCACCCCACTGCAGTTCTATGAGTTATTCGAATGTTGTGCGAAAGCAATAAAACGACAATATTGTGCTCGTGGGATTAAAATCGGAGGTCCTGCCCTTTGGAACCCAGGAGCAGATAGTCCGGTCAATCTAAAGTGGATCGAACTTTTTTTCGATCACATCAGAGTTCATAAGGTGCCGATGGATTTTATAAGTTGGAGTTTATATTCTGACGAGCCAGATGAATTTACAAAGAATTATAAATTCATTCAATATCATTTAGACCGGATTGGTTATTGCGACACGCAACAGGTTATTTCCGAGTACGCTATTTTATTCAATAATAAAACCACACTTCCCGATGGGAGGGAAATACCGAACTCTCTGCTAGCGAAAGGAGCCGCCATTGCCACTTCGATTTGGATTCGCCTACAGGAATTCAGCAATCTAGCAATGGCCTATTACTATCGAGGCAACGACGGACCTTTTGTACCTAATGGCGTCGGATTTCCAATCTTGTTGGAGCAAAAATGCGGTCAGATTACGAATCCAAATCCGAATAACTTCGGCCCAACAGGAGTGGGAATGTTCCATGGTAACGGTAAAAAGAAACCGGTGGCGCGGGCTTTTAAGCTTTGGTCCAATATGGCTCATTTAAAGCGATTAGACCCTAGAGATGTGATAACTTGCAAAGTTCCCTATTCGGGTAGACTTTACTTATTAGCGGGAGAAAATAATAAGAATGAGAATGAATGGATCATTCTTGGTTCCTATCGCAATGACCTATCGACTTTAAATGCATCGATCGCCATCTCGGATACGACGGTGAAATGTGCGGTTATTGAAACGGTTCTCGATGATAAAGTCGTCACAGAAGAAATTAATGATCCACAAGCTCTTCAGAATATTCAGATTGAGCCGAACAGAGCCTTTCATATTTTTTTAAAACACAGTGCATCAATCAAAGAAAGGGGATCCTAGCCCCGTCCGTTTACGGCGGGGCGGATTGCAGGCAGCTCTTCTATCCTATTGCTGCTACTGCTTTAAAGCACTCTTTGCGCAGAGGTGGATACAGTTTCCATCGCTCGCGGGCGACTGGGGTCTGGGGCCGACCTTTAACGCGGACCGGTGTAGCGTTTGCCACATCAACGCTGGGCGCGGCGTCGCCCCGCGCGCTTCGCAAGCGCCTGTGTCAGTGCTGGTTCGAGTCGCCATACCCGGATTCGATGACCAAGGCCACTCGCTTGCGGTACCAGGCTACGGGCATCAGATCCAGAATCGCGGCCTTATGGGCGAGGACCGTGATGCGACCTTCCTGGGCGAGCGGGTTCGCCCGGAGGCCGACATTGCCATCGGCTGGCGTGAGTTCGAGGTCAAGTTGGCGGACGGCGAGAGCGTGTCCTTGCGTGAACCGGTGCTCCAATGGAAACGCCTCTACTTCGGTCAGCTTCCGGCTGAGGTGCAGACATCGTTGCGGATCGCACAGCCCCTAGTCGGACTCGGGCTGCTCGAGGCGGTCCCGGAGCGGGCTCTGCGCGCGCTAGCGAAGCGGCAGCGCTCGCACGGCGTGAACGGACGCCTGAACGAGGTCTGGGATGACATCAATGGACGTAAAGCTGTTGGACGATTTGGCTGGAAAGCCAATCAACCTTCCATCGCTCAACAAATCGCCGCGGCCTTCGCCGAGGATCTTGGGGTTACCTCCAGACTGTACAACGAGAGCAACTGCCCGGCGCCGCAGGCTGATTGCGCCGCGCAGCCGCCGGGCAATCAACCCGAACTGATCAACATCGACTGGGAACAACTGGTGTTCTGGACCCAGACGCTCGCGGTGCCAGCCCGGAGAAATACCGACGACCCCGAATTTCAAGAAGGGGAGCGCCTGTTCGAAGCCGCCAAGTGCGCAATCTGTCATGTGCCCTCGCTGCGAACGGGCGGCACGCACCCGACTATTGCGCAACTGGCAGGCCAGACTTTCTGGCCCTACACCGATTTACTGTTGCACGACATGGGAGAGGGACTGGCCGATGGCAAACCGGACTTCGCGGCTGGACCTCGTGACTGGCGCACGCCGGCGCTGTGGGCTATCGGACTGACTAGGGTGGTCTCCGGCGCCGTCACCTTGCTGCACGATGGGCGGGCTAGAAGTCTATCCGAGGCCATTTTATGGCACGGCGGAGAAGCGCAGATGTCACGAGAGGCGTTCGTGAACATGACCAAGCGCGAGCGTCAATCCTTGCTTAAGTTTCTGTCGTCGATTTGAGACGTTTCAAGATCGGTATCAGCCGCGGCCCACGCTGCGAGGGTGGGGTGCGTGTCAGTGCGGTTGTCACCGCGCCAGTGGTGATGGCCCGGATCCTCCAACACCTTAACCGCCGCGGCACCGCTCCCCCTGATGGTACAATGGCATCAATACCGCGCTGAGCCCACCAATAGCTTGTGCCATTCGAGATCATGGTCCGCGGTTAACGCACGTCACGACACACACGCCGTCAGATTCAATCGCAACGGCTGTAGGCGAGCGACGCGCCTGAGGTAGGGTCTCGTCCAAGCCCCGCGCTGCGCCGATGAGTGGTCCCTGGGCTTCGTCCTTATGAATCTACCTAGATACTCAACCAGTCTGCCCCAAAGGCCGCTTAAATTTCCTATCCCCCGCCCGCCACAATCGCGGTGCAGGCCGCCGCCTTGCTGATGGCGCTGCTCGGCGGTTTGCTGTTTCGCTGGCTGGAAGGCCGGTGGGCATCCCGGCTGGAGGTGATCATCGGTGCAACCTTTGTGCTGTCGGCTGCCGTCGCATTGCTGTTGCTGGCGGGCGATCCACATGACGGAGAACAACTCAAAGATTTACTGGCCGGGCAGTTGCTTTGGGTGACTTATGACGATCTGGCGCTACCCGCGATACTGACGGCAGGTATTCTGTTGCTTTGGTGTTTTATAGGCCCGGCGCAAAGCTCCCTGCTTTTCTATGCACTGTTCGCCCTGGCGGTAACCACCCCGGTGCAGTTGGTTGGTGTGTATTTGGTGTTTGCAAGCCTGATCTTTCCTGCGCTGGGTGCATATGCGAGTCTGAAAGCAGGTTATACCATTGGCGTACTGGGTTATGCAGTCGGGCTGGCCATTTCATTGGCGACGGATTTGCTTACCGGCCTGGTCATTGTGTGGAGCCTCGCTGTTATGGCGATAGCGGAAAGGTTGATAATGCGTTCGCCCACCTGTTAGCGTCGCTTACACCGGAATATACCCGAATATAGTTGCCTATTTATTTGCCTGCCTTGTAATCCAGGGATTGTCTTGCCCCTGTAACTGTTGGATACGCCGGTTACGGCGTTTTTCCAATGCATTCGGCGGGTCTTGACGGTGCCAGCGCAAAAGCATACCGCGTTGATACAGCTTCAGATTGTAGCGATCCGCCATATACAGCATGGCGCGGGCAATCTCGCCACGCGCGGCCGGTTTGGGTTCGACGCGCCGTTTAGCCTCATCAATTTCCAGGTCGCAATGCTTTTTGAACCAACGTTCGCCCTTTAGAATACCGTAAGACATGGAACCACGTGCTGCGTTAAGTTTTTTGTCCGCCGGATACATATTATGCATATCGGCTTCAATCCGATTAAACCGACTGCTGTTGGCGCGACACTGCGCACGTCTACCGCATCTCAAGCTGCGTGTTACCCAGGACATCGGGAATACATGTTCGATGTTATAACGCCGATCACCTCGGTTGAATTTTTTTCCGCAATACAGGCTGATGCCGCCATTCGGATACAGGTTTTTCCAGAAAACCGGGATTGTTTTCAAGTAATCGGCCATGCTGTATTGGCTGACCGCAAGTAGCATAATAGCGAGAATGCAGGTGATTCGGCTTGGCATGAATTTCATCCTTTGCATATTGACGGTAGGTTTGAATAATTGGCAGGTTGTTGAAATTCTACTCATGCGGCACGATACGGCGTTTAAAAGGTAGCCTCAAAATGCTCATCTACGTCCAGTAAACTCCGCTTTTGAGCCTATTTTTTTGCCTTGTCTCGCACTCGCCTGAGCGAATTTCAAGTTTGATTGATTGAGTGTGACCGTTTCAAATGGCGCAAAATAATCAAGACAATATCTTCCTGGAAGATCCGTATGCTGACCATCATCCGGGGTGTGCAACGCACCCAACACACCGTCCGGGTTGTAGACCGGGTTGTAGAAAGGATGGAATTCGCGAATCCGGTCGCGCCCCACCGGCCCGATGTTGAAGCCGAGTGACGTCCCGACCGACAGCGTGTGCCATAGCCAATCCAACTCATCTTCCGTATAAGTAAGGCACAGCGAGCCACAGCCGTGCCAGATGGTCGCTTGTCCCGTCTGCGCTTCCAATACACCGGAATAGAGTCCGATATTGTAGTCCACGCATTTGCCCAACCCAAAGCTAGATGTGGAGTGGGTGATCTGATCCGCGGCAGGCCAGGTCGATCCGCTGGTCAACTCCGCCTTTTCAAGCAGCACCACGTCCGTCCAGCCCTCATGTGCAAGGTGATAAGCAAGCCCGACGCCCATGACGCCACCGCCGACGATGACCACTTTGGCCGCGTTAAGAAAACCTGAACTCATCTGGTTGCGCCCTGTGCCGAGGCCGGGCTGTGGTGTCCGATGCGAGCGCCGACTCGGTCGGCTCGCGGAGGCCGGCCTGACAGACTTTGTTTCCAACGACTTCAACCAGTATATCTACCGCACCGCGCCGGGACGCGCCCGAAGCGGACAGGGGCAATCCGTCGTTGATCGTGGAACGGCTCGTCACGAACCCGGAGGGCTCGTTTTACCGGGTGTATTTCTGCGGCCGGCAGATCATCATCGCTCATGCCTTCACCTCGGGGTTGATCAAGAAACTGAGCGGCAATCCACGCGACACCAACCACGTGTCCGAGATGGACTACATGCTGGACGGCTCCGACGGGCTGTCTATCAGCAGCCGGCTGAAACGGGAAGTCGCCATCTTCGTCCAACGCTCGCCGATCGATTACGGCTGTCTGGACATTATGCATGACGGCTGGGACAACTACTACGTGATCGACCCAAACCTGACGCCTACCGGCGCCGCCAAGGACATCGATTCGCGGCTCCTCCACTTTCTCAAGCACGGCATCCTCCACCCTCCCAACGCAAACCGCGGCCCGAGCGCCACCTTCTGGCGAAGGCGGCTACGTAGCCGCGCTTGCCAAAGCGTGACGGGAGAAATCAACAGGGCCGTCGAGGCAAAACGGAAATGAGCGACGCCGAACTAGGATCGCGAGGCTTGGAACCGTCTTTGCGAATCCACGAGTTGATGGTCCGCGCAGCCAAACACCCCTACTCGCCGGCTTCCGACAGGATGAACGCCCTCAAGTCCTCACGGACATGGAACCGCGCCTCATGGCTCATGGCTCATGGCTCAGCCGTCAATTTGATTTGATTAGAGACATAACATCTCTCGAGAAAGTCAAACTCGTTAGAGCAAGAGGCTGAACTCGTCTACCAGATGTTGCCATAAGTCCAAAACGAGGAATCGGTGATAATGGTGAAACACCAAGATTCATTAGTGCTACTTCACCATACAGATCATTGATGTATCTTGCACCTTCATTGGAGTGATTGCTACCAACATATCTCGCTTCAGTATCCAATGGACCATTTCCAATTCTAGCAAGCCACTGATTTAATAGCACAACTGGATTCTTGCCATATGCAACCTCACTCTTCTTAATGTTTCCGTGAAGACCAGCTTGTGGGAATTCTACTGAAATAAACTCTTCCCCACCCTCTGTGTACATTCTAATGAAATCCATATGGTGCAGACTGTAAATAACACCACTACCATCAGATTGAGTATGAAGCATAAATGAATACTTATCTTCATTATCCGGATACTGCTTGGTCACAACGTGTTCCGGTCTTGTGGCCATAAATGAATTCCAGTTTCCAGTAGCGTCTTTGGTGAGATTAACAGCACTTACTTCATTACCCTGAAGTCTAGCAATGCCATTAACCTGAAGATTGCCACTCTGACTTTTTCCACCAGCCCATATACTTGATAAGCGATTGTCTTTATCTCTCGCTTCCAACCAAGGTCCGTATTGTGCAACTGTTAATTCACTGTTTCGCAAACCTTCACTATCGTATGTTCGCAACTGAGCAGTTGGCTTACTCTGAAGTTGATCCAGTGCCCATCCAAAACGTTGCTTTTCTCAAATTAACATCGCCCTTATCATTAATCTGACCCCAGATTTCACCAGTTTCTTTGGGACCTCTATCACTTCTGTTTTTAATGTCCATCCAAGCAGTTGTTCCCTGTTGCCAGGACAAACTTTTATCCCTCGCTGCAAGGTGAACCTTACTCCTGACATTTGCGTACACTTCATCATTATCTAAACCAATTTGCGTTTTTGATACAGATTTTGTACCTGTTGTATTAGGATCCCAAACAGTTAGTGATAAATTAGGTTCGATTGAGGGGTCACCTGAATTTTGCATTTTATTGTCCAAGTGCACAGTTACGTGATCGTTTCCATTAAAGGCTTTAACGCCCAATTTAGAATGGTAATGAGCTTGTTTATCATCGCCATCACCATCCCAACGTCCAGCCTGTACATATGCTATTCTTGTGCCCTTATCATCCGATGCAGACATACTAGCTTGAGGATTTACACCAGCATCAAGATCAATTTCGGCTCTTTTAAAATTATTTTTATCGTATACGTCTAAATCTATAGCATCTCGAGTATCGGAATCCTCTATACCCATTTTTATTCGAGCTTTTGTACCAGTTGTGTTATTAGAGTTTAAATTGATTTGGTCATTAACGTTAACATCATCATTAGCGTTAATATTAACATCATCTTGTGTGGCTGAAATGTTGATTTGAATATCACTAATATTTTGTGTCATTGTTTATCTCCTTTTATGGGCACCTCTAAAAATAGCCGTTTTTTCGTGAGTGCAAGGAAGCACCGCGCGCCGAACCGCAGTGTGTAGCTCATCACTGCTGTCCCATGGAGCATATTGACCCTTTGAAATTTCTGGAAAAACTGCTTTCATGTTTCAAACACAGTGCCATAGTCAATTTTTTTTATGTAAATCAATAGGTTATACGCTATGTTTGACTATTTTGTGGGACAGCAGTGATAGCTAATACATGAGGATTCGAGCACGGAGCTGACGCCGCAATCGCGGAAAAAGTGCATTTTTTAAGGTGCCCTTTATTGCCGCGGCCCTCTCGAAGCGAATGCGCCTCGCCTATACCATCCCGCCTATAACAATAGCCTACGGATACCTGTAGTTGAGATACTCCGCGTACAATGCCGGCTTGTCACTGCCTTTGGCCTCCACGCTATGGCTGGTTTTGAACAAATATTTGCCGCCACCGTATATGCTTTTTTATAGTCAGATGCGGCCAACGGTTTTCAGCTGTTGGCGCTGCGGGCGGTCTCGCAACTGCGCTTTTCATTGCCGGACGAGCGCAAGGATCGACCACTTGGCATATCCGAAATCTTTCAGTTGTGGACTTTGGGGTTGGAATTGATGCCTTAGGTATAGCCCCGAGTTTCGGGCTTGCAATGGTTGTCATGTTCGGCTTGGGTGCAGCTACTGCAGCGTTCCAATCAATGAATTCAACGCTCACATTGGCAATCAGTCCTTCGGAGTATCACTTGAATTCAGGTTCCTCCTGCAACTTGGTTTCAACTTTTTCGGTGTCGCAGCGCTCCCATTGGCATTTGCACAGACCGATTCGATCTGCGTCAGACGCTGATAACCATGGGTTTGGCAGTCATATTCGTCGGCATGTTCTCAACGATGCTTTGTAAAACAAAAGTTGAAGTAACCGGCCGGCGCGGCTTTTCCTGAAGATAGCTTCGAATGTATGGAGATTTTCGGTGTCGTCAACGCTTCTCCAGATTCTCTCGCAAAATTTTCAGTTGTCTCTAATGAAAGCGAAGCTCGAGAATATGGGGCGAAGCTTCTTGCCGAAGGTGCTGACCATCTGGACGTGGGCGCACAGGCCTCTCATGGTGATGCAACCCTTGTGAACCCTGACCAAGAATGGCTGACAGTGGAACCGGTGCTTCGGGGACTACTCTCACTCGACGTTGATGTGTCGATCGACACCTGGCAAGTTGAGACAGCTAGAAAAGCTTTGGACGCGGGAGCCAAAGTTCTCAATGCTGCTAATGCCTTGCAGGCCGACGAGATGATCGAGTTAGCTGCCGAGCGTGAAGTCCAGGTGGTTTTGCCTTTCATGCTCGGGCCGGATCCGCGACATTTAAAGCATGTGCACGGCGATTCGGTGCAGGTAATGGTGGACTGGTTTGATTTGCAATTAGAACGGGCCGAACGGTGGGGGATAAGAGAACGATTAGCATTGGACCCTGGAACCGGATTCGCTCCACCGCATTGGGATTGGAGCGAACGGTTCGAATACCAAAAAGCGATCTACTTCGGACTTGAGAGGCTTCGTCGCTTTGATTTACCGATCTACGTGCCACTAGCTTGGAAGCAAACACCAGACAGATTGGAGCTTGTGGATTTGGTCTTGGCTCAAGACGTGGAGTACGTCCGCGCTCATATTCCCCAGCAGATCCGTGACAGGCACGCCGCTATTCGCAACGGCATGCCATTGCCGGTTTCTGAGATTTGGGATGGTTACGAGTAAACGCTTAGCCAGGTATTGCTTCTAGGCGCGCCCGTACATGTTTGTGGTGAGGCGTTAAAGCCAGCTAGTCACGATCTTCCGGATCGGTTAACTCATTCACCGAGACTCCGTGGATCTTGTGTTCGCCATTCTCGTCGGGATATTCCATGCCGAAACCATGAGGCAAACCGACCTACTCTTCCATCATGGTGTCAGTGATATCCGCAGGCGCTTCCGCTTCACCGCGTTTTGTGATGATACGGACTCTTTGGCCATCGACCACGCCTAGTCGATCAGCATCAAGAGGATTAATTCGCACAGCGCCATCTTTGTCTTTCTTGCGCCATGAAGGATCCCGGATGATGTCGTTAGCTGTTGAACCTCAATGTTCGCCGGCAGTCGGTACAAAAGGAAAGGCATCCGTGGGGGATGCTGGTTCTTCGGATGCCAAGCCTCTTAGCTCATCAACGAGTTCTTCTCTGTGGATGTGGATTTTTCTATCGGGTATCTTGATCCGGTCAAAACTCGTTGCGTAGTCGCTGGCGCTGAAGACCATTCCAGATTTGGCCCATTCTCTGGCACGGTGGAGAAGCGCAGATGTCACGAGAGGCGTTTGTGAACATGACCGAGCGCGAGCGTCAATCCTTTGCTTAAGTTTCTGTCGTCGATTTGAGATGTTTCAAGTCGTGTGCTTGTTCGCTGATCGCCATCAAGATCGACAGTTGTCCAGTTCCTGGTGGTCTTTGGCCGGTTTGGAAGGACTGTAAGCGATGACCAGGGGCAGTGCGAGTCCAGTGCATGATCTGGCGAGAAACCCTATCCGCGGCCATCTGAAGTGGTGATGACTCGGATCCTCCTACGTCACCGTCATCTCGCACCTCTCGATCTTGATGTTGCTGGCGGCCAATCCAGGGCCGCACTTTTGCCAAGCCCTTCACCACCGCTGGCGATGGCTGCTCGCTCAACTGCGCGGTGGCCGGCGAGCCAAACGAGCGCGCCACGCTCGAACGGGTGGGCCTATACCTGGCCCGCGGCGCCATCGCCGAGCAGCGCTTAAGCGGCCAGGGCGATGGCCTGGGGGTGCTTGAGTGGAAGCGCCCCTTCAGCGATGGCACCCCCCATGTACTGTTCGAGCCCGAGGACTTGATCGCGCCTCTGGCCGCCCTGGTGCCACGTCCTAGGGGCCACGTCCTAGGGCGCATTCGGAGAGGGACCCCGGCCTCTTGGCGCCCTATGCACCCCGCGCCGCCTCATCGTCGCGCCCCGCCCCATGCCCAGCGCCAACCCTACCGAAGATGCAGCAATTCCCGAGGATTGGATGACTTAGGCAGTGTCTATTAACCCAGCCGACAAAATTAACTGAAGACGAAAAAACTCCCTCTCCCTAACAGAGTGGTCAACTTCTTCGCTTACATACCAAACACTGAAAACACAAGACTACTCAGATACTACGTGGTATCAAGCGACAACTTTTTGAGGCTGACACTTTTTTTCTTGATGATCACTGGCGGCTCGGCTACGGACCCGTGGTTGATCAATCGCCGCGGTGGCCACTGTCTGCGAAGATCATCAATGCCTGAAACCCGCATGGCCGAGCCCGGCGCAGAGCTGGCCACGTGGTGCCAGTTCTTCAACGAGATCGGCATCCTTCATCAACTGAGCCGAACGGTGCTTGAGCGCCACTTGCCCGCTGGCATGAGCGCGGCTCATTTCTCGGTGTTAAACTATCTGGTAAGGGTAAAAGATGGCCAAACCCCCAGAGCATTGGCTGCTGCATTGCAGGTGGCGAAAACTACGATGAGCCATACTCTCAGCGGGTTGCAGGCGCGGGAGTTGATCATGATCAAGCGCAATCCGCTGGATGGGCGGTCTAAACAAGTTTGGCTGACGCCGGCGGGCGGGCGCTTGCGCTTGGCAGCCATCGGCTCGCTGGGCGAGGATGTGGCGCGCTTGGCCGGCCAATTCGATACGCGCCGGGTGCGCGCAGTCAACCGGCTGCCTGCCGTACGGCAGGCAGCCGGTGCCTCCGGATAACCTCGCACAGCAACTATTGTGGCATTGACGGATAGATTGACCGATAGCGTTGGCGACTTCGGGGGCAACGCCGATCGGGCCTCTAGCTCGGGCGCTATGCGCCGGCAGGTGCGGACGGCGGATGCCGGTCACGTGGGACGAAATTAACCCGGCGCCGGAGAACACGCGCAAGCTGCAGGGACAAGCCGATACGATCAAGCATAAATAAGGCAAGCGTGAATAAGGACTCTGATTATGGCTGCAGCGCAGCGGCTAGTACTGCGAGTCAACGGCGCGGTGAGTACCGTGCAGGTGGACCCCGCAACACCACTCATCTACGTGTTGCGCAATAACATGGGGCTTACCGGCTCTAAGCTCGGCTGTGCGCTCGATCAATGTGGCGCGTGCCGCGTGCTGGTCGATGGTGCACCCGCCTACAGCTGTACCCTGGCGGTGGCCAAGGCTGCCGCTAGCTCTGTGGTGACGGTCGAAGGGCTCGCTGACGGCGCCGCTCTCAGCGCCTTGCAACAAGCGTTTATAACCCACCGTGCCGCCCAGTGCGGGTACTGTACTGCGGGTATGTTGATCAGCGCCACGGCGCTGTTGCGCGATACGCCCAATCCCAGTGCGGCCGAGGTGCGGGCGGCTTTGCAGCCACATCTGTGCCGGTGTGGTGCACACCCTAGAATCGAGCGGGCCGTGCTGGCCGCGGCGCAGGCACGCTCATGACTGGCTCTCCAAGCCTTAGCGAGGCGCCGCAGGTCGATCAGTGGTTGCAAGTGCTGGCCGATGGCACGCTGCGGGTGTTGAGTGGCAAGGTCGAGATCGGGCAACACATCGGCCACGCGCTGTCGCTCATCGTTGCCGATGAGCTGGACTTGCCGCTCCATCGGGTGCAACTGCTGCCCGCCGATACGGCGTGCTCTCCCGACGAGGGTTATACCTCCGGGTCGAACTCGCTACAGCATTCCGGCACGGCCCTGCGGTTGGCCGCTGCGACCGCGCGGCGCATTCTGGTACAGCGTGCCGCAGCCAGCTTTGGCGTGGCTGAGCACGATGTGGTCTGCGCCGACGGCATGTTGCGCAACACCTGGGGCAACCAGGCCATCAACTTTGCCGAAGCGATGGCGGGGCGCGGCTTCGAGGCGCCTGTGGCTATTGACGCAATCACGAAGCGGGCCGATGAACTGCACCACGTAGGCGCCCCCGCGCCAGCCAGCGCACTCGCCGGCATCGTCACTGGCGCCGCCGAGTTCGTGCATGATCTCAGTTGGGCCAATATGCTGCACGCGCGGGTGGTGCGGCCACCGCATTACCACGCCCGCCTGATGAACGCGCCGCACCGGGTGCAAGCCGCAGAGCAGTCATTCGATGTCATCCGTGACGGCAGTTTCATCGCCATAGCCGGCGCGCCGGAGTTCGATGTGGTACGGGCCGCGGAGCGGCTAGAGCGGCAAGTCGAATGGGCGGACGGTCCGGGTCTGAACACGGGTGATGTATTCGAGCAATTGCGCACTGGGCCACGGCAAAGCCGCAGCGTGGTCGCGGGCACGCCGGTTGAGGGCGAGGTGACGCCGCATCCGCCCTGGCCACACGATGCGGCGCAGGTGCTGGCGGCGCGGTTCGAGCGCAGCTACCAGATGCACGCCTCCATCGGACCCTCTGCCGCCGCCGCTTTGTTCGACGGCGGCAAGCTGACCCTGTGGAGCGCGACTCAGGGCATTTTCCCGCTACGGGGCGCGCTGGCGCGAACCTTGGCCCTGGATCCGGCGGATGTTCGTGTCATCCACGTTCCCGGCGCTGGCTGTTATGGCCACAATGGCGCCGACGACGCCGCCCTGGATGCCGCGCTGGTGGCGCGCGCCTGCGCTGGCCGCCATGTTCTGCTCAAGTGGACCCGCGCGCAAGAGCACACCTGGGAGCCTTACGCGCCGTGCATGGCGGTCGGCTTGCAAGCGGCACTGGACGAGACTGGCCAAATTATCGGTTGGCGGCACGATGGCTACAGCGACACCCATCTCGCTAGGCCGCGTTCAGGACCGGACCAGGCCGGCCCGTCCAGACTGCTGGCCGCGCGCCATATAGAGAACGCCGCGCCACTATTTAGGCCCGTGCCCAGCATGGCGCGTCATGCCGGCATCCACCGCAACGCCGATCCGCTGTATATCTTCGAGCAGCGCAGCATCGCCAAGCACTTGGTCGGTGGCTTGCCGCTGCGCACTTCGGCCATGCGCACTTTAGGCGCCTTCGCCAACGTCTTCGCCATCGAGTCGTTCATCGATGAGCTGGCAGCAGTCGCGGGCGCCGATCCACTGGCATACCGCCTGCGCCATTTGCGCGATGAGCGGGCTGGCACGGTGTTGCGGCGTGTGGCCGCGGCGGCGCGCTGGCCGGGGCGGGCATTAGCCGCCGGTGAGGCACTGGGGCTAGGCCTGGCGCAATACAAAAACGCCCAAGCTTATGCCGCTGTCTGCGCCCGGTTACGGGTGGATGATGCCGCCGTGGTGCACCTCGAGCACCTCTATATCGCGGCCGATGCCGGGCGGGTGGTGGACCCCGATGGGCTCGCCGCGCAGTTGGAGGGCGGCGCTGTGCAAGGCGCCAGTTGGGCACTGTTCGAGGCGGTCGAGTACGGCGCCCGCGGCATCAGCAGTGTGGACTGGGAGGGTTACCGGATCGCCCGTTTCGAAGACTTGCCGCCGCTGACCACCGAGTTGATAAACCGCCCCGGTGAGCCGCCGCTGGGTGCTGGCGAAGCGTCCAGCGGCCCGGCCGGCGCGGCCATCGCCAATGCCATCGCCCGCGCCTGCGGCGTCAGGCCGCGGCGCATGCCGTTCACCCCCTACAATCTGCGCCTGAGCGCGATGCGCGATTAGCCGGGATCTCGGCGATCCCGTCATAGGTTTCCGGTCCGCGCCAAAGCCGGCGGATGAATGTCCATTGGAATGCCAGGTAGCTGGTGGTAGGGGGTTCGTAACCAGCCCGGCGCACCAGCTCTTCGTGCAGTTCGGGCAATTTGTGAAACGGCACCGCCGGAAAAGTGTGGTGCGCCGTGTGGTACTGCATGTTCCAAGCGAGCCATCGCAACAGCGGCCAGGTCTTGATGGTACGGGTGTTGTGTACCGTGTCGTTTACATGCGTGAGGCCCGTGTGTTCGGTGATGTTCTGGACATTGTGAAACACCTTGGTGACGAACATAGGGGCGATCCAGTACATCAGGGCGAAGCCTGTTTCCCAGTACAGCGAGCCGGCCGCTACAGCGCCATAAGCGAGCCAGTGCAGCCGCGCCTCCAGCACGATTGTTCTGCGCTGGGCCGGGGTGAAATACTCGGCGGTGACGCCCAGCGCGGTCATCCACAGACGCTTTATCCGGCCCGTCCAATAGGTGATGCCGAATAGATAAAGCAAATAGGCCGTCAGCGTATAGGGGCGGCCGCGGGCGATGAGTTCGGGGTCGCGCTGCCAGTCTTGCGTGTGGCGGTGATGCTCGAAATGGAACCAACGCTCGTAGTCGCGCGGATACAGTTGGATGAAGCCGGTGATACGGTTGAAAACATCGTTGGGCCAACGGGTCTTGAATGCCGTGTAGTGGTTGTACTCGTGCTGTGCGGCGAACAAGAAGTTCAACAAAATGCCGTGCATGACAAACCAAGGCACGGCCCACCCCGTGCCTGCGCTTTGGTGCAGAGCAACGCCAGTTATGGCGATGGCGCCAAAATGACTCGCCGTTTGCAACGCGCCGGCGCGATCGGAGCGTTCGCTGAGCGCGCGCAGCCGCTCAGCGGGAATTAAATCTTTGCGGCCGATGAAGTCGTCCAATGCTTAGCTCCGTTCATGCGTGAATAGGTTGTTCGTAGGTTTGCTCGCCGTAGCACTTTTCGTCCAGGTTGCCGCAGCGGCTTATTAAATACTAGTGGGGTTTTAATTAAGTACTAGCGGCCGGTTTTCTTGCCAGAAAGCAACACCCGGACACGGCGGATAAAACGAGCAAGATGACCGCCACCGGGTGCTGCAAAACCTGGGTCGGATCGCCGTTCATCAACGCCAGCGATTGGGACAGCGAGATTTCGAAGCGCGGGCCTAGAAAAAACGCGATGACAAAAATCACCGGCGAATAACCGAAGGCCACCATCAAGTACCCCAGCGCCGCGAAGAGCAACATGACCGCAACGCCGAAGAGCCCGCCGGCGGCGAGCGAGACGCCCACGGTGCAAAGCACCAGGGCGGTCGAGATGATGACCGGTGCGGGCGCCGATACCACCTTGACCCAAAACCGCAGGCCGGCGTGACCGAGTATCAGATTGACGATGTTGGCCATGACCATGGCCCCGAACAGGCCGTAGACCAGCCGGCCTTGGGTCTCGAACAGCAGGGGGCCGGGCTGCAGGCCGTGGATCATGAAAGCGCTGACGAGCAAGGCGGCGCTGACGCTACCGGGAATACCCAGTGTCAGTAACGGAATGAGGTTCGCTCCAACGACAGCGGAATTGGCCGATTCCGCCGCCGCGATGCCTTGGATGTTGCCCTGGCCAAAGCTGCGCGGATCCTGCGCTGCGGCTTTGGTCAACGCATAAGACATGAAGGCGGCAGCGGTGGAGCCGATGCCGGGCAACGCACCGAGGAGGGTTCCGGCCGCCGCACCACGCAGCAGGGTGAAGCGGCAGGACCAGTACTCGCGCCAGCTCACGCGGCGATCAGCCGGAGCGCCGCTGCCGGTGAATTCGATGGCTGGACGTACCGGTCCTGCGGCGGCGGCGCGGCGCAACAGCTCGGGGACAGCGAGCATGCCGATGGCGACCGATGCCAGCGGCAAACCGTCATACAGCTCCCAGTAGCCGAACAACAAACGCGGTGTGTAGTTCTCCGGATCCGTGCCTACACAGGCGCATAGCAGGCCCAGGGCGGCGGCAATGACGCCTTTTGACAACGAATCGCCAATCAGGCCGGCTAGCACTGAAAACGCGAGCACCATCAATGCCACGATCTCGACCGGGCCCATGCGCAGAGCCAAAACAGCCAACGGCGCCGAGACCGTGATGAGCACCAGATCGCTGAAGGTATCCCCGGTCACCGACGAGTAGAGCGCCATCTTCGTCGCCTTCAGCGGCTTGCCTTGCCGGGCCAGCGGATAGCCATCCAGCGCGGTCGCGGCGGCGTCGGGCGTGCCCGGCGTATTCAGCAATACCGCCGGTATCGCGCCACCCACCAGGCCGCCTTTGTTGACGCCTACGAGAAAAGCGATAGCGGGCAATGGATCCAGGGAAAAAGTGAACGGAATAGCGATGGCCATGGCCATGACCGGCCCGATGCCCGGCACGGCACCGACGAACTGGCCCACGGCGATGCCGAAAACAACGAACAACAGGTTGACCGGCGAGAAAGCATCGCCAAAACCGGCTAACACGGTTGCGAGTTCGACCATCGGCCAACAACCCCGCGGTCAATATCTATGCGGTCAATATCTACGCGGTCAATATTACGGTAGCGCCCGGTCTAGTCCATACACCACGAATAACCCGATCAACGCGGGCATCCCGACAGCACCTAGGGCGAGCCACAATGGACGCCGCTCGCCCATGAAGGTCATGAGACCGAGGGCGAGCACCGGCGCCACGTAGGTAAACCCGACTATGGACATGGTGAATAAAGCAACAGCAAGCGCGAGGATTAACCCGGCTGTTGTCAGCATCAAGCGCGCCGGCGGCACTTTTTGCCGAGTGGGTTTGATCAGCAGCCACAAACCGCACCCGGCGATGATCAGCGACACCCTATTAGGCACCGTATCAGGTGCGATATTGCCGCCTGCCACCGTCTCCACGGATGCGGGAATGACAAAAGAGTACGCCGCCAAGCCGAAGAGCAGAAAAAAAGCTCCGGACACGCGATCGGCCGGCACGTTCATACGTTCCTCCGCGGCAAGATAAAAAGCCTAGCCGCCGCTGGCAGCCAGGCCGGCGCTCTATTGCTGGAACAGAATCTTGATGTTCTGCACCCCGCTTACAAGCATCTTCTTGGTCCCGTCCGGGCCGAGGTTCTGTGGCTTGCCTTTCACGGCATGCTTGACGATCTCGATCATCTGCGGAGACTTGAGCGCATTATCGATGGCGGTGGCGATAGCGTTGACCGCCTGCGGGTCCGTGCCTTTGGTGGTGGCCAAGAAGAAATAAGGATCCACATAAGCGTTGACACCAGAGTCCTGGAAGGTCTTGACCTCGGGCGCGTAGCTCAGGCGCCCGGCGCTGGCAATGAGTTTCATGTCGCCCGATTCGAGGTAGGGAAAATGTTCGCCCGAAGCGAATCCGGCCAGCACCTGGCCACCGAGGATCAACTGCATGGTCTCGGCCCCGCCTTTAGTGGGCACCAGGTTGAACTTGGCGCCAGTGGTGCGCGCGGTAACGTCCATCAGTAACTTTTGCGGCGGAGCCCCGAACGCGATAGGCAAAGTGCCCTGTTTTTTCGCCTGGGCAACCAACCCTTCAAGATCATCAAAAAGCGCTTTGCTGCTCGCCACCAGCGCCAATTCGGCGCGCGCGATGGTGCCCAGGTACTCGAAGCTGTCGAGGTTGAATGCGAGTTTGTCGCCGCGTTTCACCAGGTTGACGAGGATGGGCATGTTCACGCCGAGGCCGATGACCTGCCCGCGCGGCGGCATTTTGGCGATGCCCGTGAACATCGCTACCCCGCCACCGCCGGTTTTGTTCTCCGCGACCATGTTCCAACCGGTCTGCTCCTCCATCACCTTGGCCAAGACCCGGCCCATGGTGTCGGTGGAGCCGCCCGCGCCAAAGCCGATCTGCAGCTTCAACAGCCCATTCGGTTGCCAGCCGCCGGCGAACGCGGTGCCCGTGGTCGCTAGCAGGGCGGTAGCTACCAGCCCGCATGTGATTGTCTTGAGGTTCAATTGCTTTACTCCGGGTATGAATGTGTCACTGGACCGCTGCTAGCCCACCTATTTTCCAGCCCGCCTATTGCATGAATACGCGCGGCTGTTGCCGCAACTCATGGCTCACTGGCGCTCTTGTCTCACTGGCCCTCTTGCAGGCTTACGATAACTTGCAGGCGTACGACAACGGGCTATACGGATTCCGCCCGCACCGCCCGGCGCCGATGAAATTCGCCGCTGGGCGGCGTATTAACGCACGTTGAAGCAAGCGAAGTGAAGTTCGGCAATCGCTCTATGGGAGGCCAGGCCAGTCGCACGATTGCTACCGCGAACCGCTGCCGGCGCCCGCCCGCTCACCTACCGTCTATAGCCTTTGCTTGCCGGACTGCGCTATGTTCGGTGACATCAGACCAGTTACATCAGACCGGTTTTCCCTGCCTCTGTTGGACAAGCCGGCCTCTGTTGGACAAACGGGCGCAGAGGAGCCGGTCAGCCCTTATGACGCGAGAGGAACCCGACCAATGGTTGAAGACCGATGGCTCCCGGCCGGTGATACCGCCCTGTACCTAGGGATGAAGCGCGACACCGTGTACCGGTGGAGCGACCGCAAGCAGACGCCGGGGCGCAAGGTTGGGCGACTCTGGAAGTTTAGAAGGGAGGCGGTAGACGAGTGGGTGCGGGCGGGCAGCGCGGCCAAGGCCGCAAGCCGGGCTGAAGGATAAGCCGCCATGGACAACCCGTTCTTCGAACGCCCCATCCTGAACTCACCTTACGAGTACCCATCTCGGCACTGGGAACTGGATGACAGCGGTCAGCCGACTCGGCAGATCCTCGAATCCCGCCGCCGCGCGGAATTCATCACGCCGATCCCGAAGCCGAAGAAGCGCAAAGCGTCGGCTAAGCAGGCATCGCTGCTGTTCGATGAAGGCAAGGGGCTCTCGACCAAGGACCAGCAGTACGACCACACGGCGGTCATCAACGGTGTGCGCCACGAAGTTGACCAGTGGCGAAAGTTGCCGAACCCGAATCAGTGGCGGGTCACGCCGGAAACGGCGCGACTGCTGCAGCACTGGCGCCAGCACCGGTTCAGCGACATCCGGCCCTTCTTCTGTCAGATCGAAGCGGTAGAGACCGCGATCTGGCTGACCGAGGCCGCCCCCCGGCTCGGCAATATCGGCAAGCGGTTCCTCGACCATCTCGCGGCTGCCAACAACGACGCCAATCCCGGGTTGATGCGCCTTGCGCTAAAGCTGGCAACAGGGGCGGGCAAGACGACCGTCATGGCGATGCTGATCGCTTGGCAGACCATCAATGCAGTGCGGCACCCGCAGAGCAAGCGCTTCACCCGTGGTTTCCTGATCGTCGCGCCGGGCTTAACCATTCGTGACCGCTTACGTGTTCTTCAGCCCAACGACCCGTACAGTTACTACCAAAGCCGTGAACTGGTACCGGGCGACCTGCTCGCCAACCTCGGCCACGCCAAGCTTGTCATTACCAACTACCACGCCTTCAAGCCCCGCGAGCGGCTCGATCTGTCCACAGGAGGCCGCTCGCTGCTACAGGGACGCGGCGGCGCGCTGAATACCGTGGAAACCGCAGGGCAGATGCTACAGCGGGTCATGCCCGGACTCATGGGCATCAAGAACATTCTCGTGCTCAATGACGAGGCCCATCACTGCTACCGCGAGAAGCGCGATGCAGAACTCGAAGACGGCTTGCAGGGCGACGAGAAAAGAGAAGCGGACAAGAACCAGGAGGCCGCGAGGGTCTGGATCTCGGGACTGGAGGCGGTTGATCGCAAGCTCGGCGTGAGCCGTGTCATCGACCTATCCGCTACCCCGTTCTTCCTGAGCGGATCCGGCTACGCCGAAGGAACATTGTTCCCCTGGACCATGAGCGATTTCTCGCTGATGGATGCGATTGAATGCGGCATCGTGAAGCTGCCACGGGTACCCGTCGCCGACAATCTGATCCGGCGCGACGAGATGCCGATGTTCCGCAACCTGTGGGAACACATTCGGACCAAGATGCCCAAGAAAGGGCGGGGCAAGGGTGCAACCCTGGATCCGCTCAGCCTGCCGGCGCAGCTACTGACCGCCCTCGACGCTCTGTACGGACACTACCAGCTCACCTATGAGCTCTGGCAACAAGCCGGCATCAGCGTGCCGCCTTGTTTCATCGTCGTGTGCAACAACACCGCCACCTCGAAGTTGGTGTACGACTACATCGCAGGCTTCCAGCGCGAGAACGAGGATGGAACAACGCAACTGGAGTTCGGCAAGTTGCCTCTGTTCCGGAACCACGATGAGCATGGCAATGCCTTGGGACGGCCAAAGACCCTGCTGATCGACAGTGAGCAGCTCGAGTCCGGCGACGCGCTGGACAAAAACTTTCGCAACATGGCGGCAGAGGAAATCGAACGGTTTCGCCGCGAGATCATCGAGCGTAGCGGCGACCGACTTCAGGCCGAGACCATCACCGATCAGGATTTGCTGCGGGAAGTGATGAACACCGTGGGCAAGCCCAATCGCCTCGGTGATTCGATCCGCTGTGTCGTTTCTGTATCCATGCTCACCGAAGGATGGGACGCCAACACGGTGACCCACGTACTCGGCGTGCGTGCATTCGGCACTCAGTTGCTGTGCGAGCAAGTCATCGGCCGCGCCCTGCGCAGGCAATCCTACGACCTGAACGAAGAAAACCGGTTCAACGTCGAATATGCCGATGTTCTGGGCATTCCATTCGACTTCACGGCAAAGCCGGTTGTCTCGACGCCAACCCCTCCCAGAGAAACCATCCACGTTCGAGCGGTTCGCCCGGACCGGGACGGCTGCGAGATACGTTTCCCCCGCGTTGCCGGTTACAGAACCGAACTGCCGGAAGACCGTTTGACCGCCGAATTTACCGGCGACTCCACCTTGGAGTTGACACCGGATCTGGTGGGCGCGACGGAAACGCGAAACTCCGGGATCATCGGAGCGTCGGTTGATCTCAATCTTGTGCACACTGGAGATGTGCGTCCCTCTCAGGTCGTGTACGAGCTAACGTCTCATCTGCTGCTGACGCGATGGCGCGACGAGAACGGTGAGCCGAAGCTTCATCTGTTCGGGCAGCTAAAACGCATTACCCGCCAATGGTTGCAAGAGCATCTGGTGTGCAAAGGGAAGACATATCCGGCGCAACTCAAATACAAGATGATCGCCGACATGGCCTGTCAGCGCATCATGGTCGGCATCAATCGCTCGGAAACCAAGAAAGGCCGCCGAATCTTCGCCGTCCTCGACCCGTATAACCCCTCAAGCTCTACAGCGCACGTCAGCTTCAACACGTCGAAGACCGAGCGGTACGAGACCGACGCCCGCCGTTGTCATGTCAACTGGGTCATCCTCGACAGTGACTGGGAGGCGGAATTCTGCCGTGTAGCCGAAGCGCATCCGCGGGTGAAGGCTTACGTGAAGAATCACAATCTCGGGCTCACCGCTCCGTACCGTTACGGATCGCAGATGCGCAGCTACATACCGGACTTCATCGTTGTTGTGGACGACGGACACGGTGACGACGACTTGTTGCATCTCGTTGTCGAGATCAAAGGTTTTAGACGCGAGGATGCGAAGGATAAGAAGAACACTATGGAGACTTACTGGATTCCCGGCGTGAACAATCACGGGGGGTACGGACGTTGGTGTTTTGCGGAGTTCGCCGATGTTTATGAGATGCAATCCGACTTCGCCGCCAAGGTGGAAGCGGCTTTCGGCGAGATGATCGATGCTGTTACGGCAAAGATAGTGGCGTAGGGAGATCGACGTGGCGAAGAGAAAGAAAGCATCAAGTCGAAAGTCCGTGGAGTCGCTGAGCCACGAGGAGGCTACGCGCAAGAATATTCCGACTGCCGAATACCAGTCGATTATGCACGAGGAGGAACAAAGCCCGGTTCGCGTCGCCTACGAGCGGCGGAATCGGGACCTGGACCCGCAGCTTGTGTGGCGTGGCAAGGATGAACAGGACTGGTCTGACTTAGTGGTACATGCGCCGCCGATCTACATCCAAGAGAAGGTGCACCCGAAGGTCTTGGTTGACGACCTGCTGAAACGCACGCAAGCAAACGACAAGACAGACGAAGCGCAGCCCGATCTCTTCTCGGACTTTAATGGTCTATCCGACGACAGCGCTCGGACGGAGTTCTATCAGCACGAGGCCAACTGGACCAATCGCATGATCCTAGGCGATAGCCTTCAAGTCATGGCGTCCTTGGCCGAGCGCGAAGGACTGAGGGGACACGTTCAGTGCATCTATACCCATCGCCATTGAAAATGCGAATCTAGAATACTTGCATGAGCTAGCTGATTATGGTCAAAATAAGCTTATGAACAATCATTTAACACCGAGCGAGCGCGATGAACTCATAAAATCTCATCGTAAAGAGAGAGATGGGCGTATTCGAGACCGAATAAAAGCTGTTTT
>WLWI01001067.1_pt1 | contig 24034 bp, 20 predicted proteins | sample 6701501 | NCBI WGS metagenome assembly WLWI01 (sample SAMN12718690, study PRJNA515312) | sponge metagenome | isolation source: marine sponge | host: Mycale hentscheli | place: New Zealand: South Island, Marlborough, Capsize Point | collected 2014-11-01 | reverse complement strand
GACTTACCACCGCCACTAACTGGAATAGAAATGGAAGTCCCTTAAGTTTTCAAGTTTTAACTGCACCCGCAAAAGAATTCAAAACGGTAAACAATTCAATTTCTAGTATGATACGGGTACTGATCGACTGGCGACTCACAACCAAGCTCACCACACCATACCTGGCGACTCACAACCAAACTCATCACACCACACCTGGCAACTCACAACCAAACTCATCACACCACACCTGGTGACTCACAACCAAGCTCACCACACCACACCTGGCGACTCACAACCAAGCTCACCACACCACACCTGGCGACTCACGACCAAGCTCACCACACCACACCTGGCAACTTACGACCAAACTCATCACACCACACCTGGCGACTCACAACCAAGCTCACCACACCACACCTGGCAACTTACGACCAAACTCATCACACCACACCTGGCGACTCACAACCAAGCTCACCACACCACACCTGGCAACTTACGACCAAACTCATCACACCAACTTATATTTCACTAGCACATTCATATTGATGAAGGTCACTAATTCAGTGCTCACTGGTGATTGATCTAATTCCCACACAGTTTTGAGCAACTATTTGAAACACAGTTCTATCTGCTGCAAGATTTTCTCCATTTTTCTCTGCAACAGAACACAGCCATTCCCATCCTTATCATCACAAATTCAAACTGACGTGATCAAGTAAAACAACAACACACGTTAAGTCACTATTTGTCTGACTTTCCTATCTTCTCAATCTAAACAGTCCAATGTAGGCAATTCCAACAATTTTCTGCAGACAAATCAAAATACTTGATAAGAATGTCGACCATATTATCAGCGATAGTGAAGACTCCACATCAGTGTCGTCAGAAGACTCCACACCAGTGTCCTCAGAAGACTCCACATCAGTGTCGTCAGAAGAGCCAGTCAGCACATAAGGCATATTATTTTGTAGCACCTCATTAATTGGCCCATTGAACATGAACTTTTCAACCAAACACATATCATCGTATCTAGCTGCATTCCTTATCATTACATTATGCATATTTGCCTTGATATGTGAAAACTGTAGAGAAGTGTTTCAACAAGAAAGTCACAACTTCAATTTAAACCAATATGCTCACAACTCAACATTAAACAGAGCCACCATAGCTAGTCAATTAAAATCACTAATATCTCACAACTGGAGGAGCATACCCTACCTTGAATGTGAGGTAATCTTGAGTAGAGTTGACAAAGAGCACAAGATCAGTAGCCAAAGATCTCCCCAAGTAATTGATTGGTACATGCTGAGTGGTAGAAATGCCAGTCTGGTTGAAAAGAACAGAATTTCCAGCTGTTATGAGAGCTGAGAGTGATGGAGGAGAGCTGCATGGATTCACTTGGAAGTCAGTAAGGAAGGATCCTGTAAAAGGCAAATTTATGTTGCAAAGAAAGCGGGTGCAGCAGTCGGGTGGAGAGGAGCAAATGAAGGAGCCCTGCGCGAACCGTTGTATGGCATCGCAAGTGACTGATGATGACGAAGACCCCTGAGCTAAACATATTTGATGTAAATTATTTTATTAAAACTCTAGCTGAGTATCTCTAACCTGTTACACCAGCGAGTCCGACCATAAAGACTAGAAAGTTACAAGAAGCCATAAATTACTCGCTAGAGAAGATCGTGAATGTGCAGCAAAATACCGGTGTACGTGTATGTGCGCGGGAATCGCCGCGCTAAATTGGTGTTAACTCTCTCGCTACGATTTCAGGGAGCCCCTCCCCAGCCATAATAAACATGCGAATTTTTTTCTGTCCTACTAACACAATAAAAGTAGCCCCTAAAAATTGACATGTGTTATTTGATAAAATGATTAGTATGAAGCTACATCAATGCCTGAGGTGAATGAATTTTAAGATAAAGTAATCTTTGCTGTTAGATATCTTCCTCAGCTGACTTGACAAGTCCATATGTCATGCTATCAATACTCTTCCTATATGACTCGTTTCTCCTCCTCATGACCACAAATATCACAACTGCCACAGCTATGGAAGCCAGGAGGGCAACAAATAGAATAACGGCAACCACAATCGGTGCAACGATTCCTCTGCTGCTGGTAGAACTAGCAACTACAGGACTGAAAGCAGTAGTGCCTGAAGAAAATCAACAACAAACATAAAATGAATGGTTATAATGCAGCTACTTCAGTACATAACAAAACTTCGACCTTGTTATGGATATTTGTACAGCTACAAAATAATGTTTAGTAATGATTGTTTCAACATGCTGACTTTGGATAGACACTAAAAAGTAAACACTGGCATACTAGGAGTTATGTCTGTGGGACCATGGGACTGACCATGGAACTGACCTCGAGCTTCGGTATGACTCATCACTGGCCTCGTGCGTTGTGGAGGAACGGTGTCCACTGGTCCGGAATAATCGGTACTTTCTGGTATATCAGTAGGTACTAAAGTAAATTACAACAGCTTTGTATAATTGATTTCAATTATGGAAAACTAAATTGACAACAATTAATAAAACACTAATTAGCTAGTAAAATAATGCCTTTCAACTTGAGAGAAATTAGTCTGGAAATGGAATTTGAAATTTGTATACTTCAACCTAAGTAGCACTACAATTACAATGTCTTATACTATTCATTATAAGACAAGCAAAACTATAACAGCTAAGACAATGTGCATGCAACTTAGGGGAAATATGCATAAATCAAGACAGGAAGATTATAATTAAAGAAACATGAAGTTATAGATTGGTGAAAAGTAAAAAAAAAAAATGGATAGAAAAATGATACAAGATATAACTAATATTCTAGCAACGTGCATACAAATTCATTTTAATGAAGAAAACCACAGTGGTAAAAAAAAATCTAAATCCTTCTTTCAGATGGCGTTCCCTCAAATATGCCAGAAATTTATGGTAAAACTTGGAGTATACCTTTTCCCCACAAGTTAGATAGAGGGTTTTTTTAATCACCTAAGCCATAGCATTTCAGAATTCCTTTCAAAAACTTATATGTTAATCCTCATTAACCCTTTCACTGTATACTTATTTTTCCAGGAATTTTGAACAGGCAAATCAACATTACAAATTTTTATATATCTTGATATTATTTGCATAAACTCCCTCACAACTATAGTCTGTCCAAGTTGAGTTGGCACGACCGCAAGCGCGGTAAATGAGGAATGCATTTAGTACTTAACCGGAAGCTATTTAGTCATGTGAATCCAAGTCAATTAAGCGCGCAAACGTCAACATTGCACATGAAAAAGGGGCGGTAGTGCAGGTGCGCATTAATTCTGTAACTGTTGTAAGAAAGAAATTTAGTGAAGTTTATTGAGTCTTTGGGGAGCTGTACAGCTCATCTCATCTGTTTTCAACTATATTAATGTTTCTTACTCGCAGATTATTTACAGCAGGTGGAAAACTAGAAACGCAGCAATCTGAGAAGAAGCCGCTCATTGTCTACAAATTTCTTAATGAAGACAGTCCGCGTGATCAATTGAGCCATACCGCGTGACTAAAAGCGGGCGCGTTTTAAGCGGGAAACCTGTGATTTTTTCTATTCCTGTCGACTTTTGTATTGAGTTTTGGAATAGCACTTTCTCTCTTTCTCAGGAGTTTACTGAGGAAATATTTTTCACTGCTTCGGCAAGAGCTTTCTAATGGTGCAAACCCCGGATACGTAGCTACTTCCGTTCAAAAGTTATTGAAGTTTTTTCTGGCCAACTCAACTGGGACAGACTATATTAACAGAAAGCTGTGGACCTGTGAACATGATAGTGTGGTTTTGGTTCCCTAGCAACTAAGTACCAAGGTTTTACACATGGTCAATCCTTTGTTGTTTGAAATTTTAAACCAAAAAGAATCTGAATCTATTCTCTTTTCTTTTCCAATCATATATATTGATATGTAAATAAAATATTTTAATGCCTTACAGAATAATAAAATCCAACTTTATACAAGTAAATAAGTGGTTAACACAGAATAGTATGACAGTCACTTCTAATATTCCAATAAACTGGATCAAACCTTCTCTTGCTTGCTGCTCTCACACTCCTAGCACTATTTCTACAACTACAGATTCATCACCCCTTCCTACTAATACCTGTAATAGGAACACTGCTTGACTTTTCTAAGACGTCATTTACTTTACTGCTCTAACCCTAAGGAAAACGGCTACACGGGTAGCTAACTATCTGTCCTTACTTTCTTCTTCTCTAAAATCACCATTCTCCAGAAACTCAGTAGCCTTGAAGGTTGTAAAACAAGAAGCCATAAGCTCCTAATCGAATGGTCCAAAATTGGTAAAGGGTCCACCACATTTAAGTTTGTTTCTATTTTTAACTGACTAATTGGAAAGAGCAGTTTTTTAGGCGTCTTTTGATTACCATATATCGTGCATAGCATTTAATAGTATGACACATAAGTTGCCCATTCAAAAATGTATGGGGAAAATCGCTGTTCAATTGAAATCGCATGGGGAAAGTGAAATAGCGCGTAACTAATTGAAATACCTTGGTAACTAAGTGGAAACTAAGTGAAATACCACGGTAGCTAAGTGAAATAAATAGTATGGGTAAGTGCGCACACGTGCAGCATTAATCTTGGAATTGTACAGTTCGAGTAGTTTCTAGTTGGAGGCAATATCATTCTTTACCACAGAAGCTCTACCCGTATTAGACGGAATGTTTTTCAACAGATTAGGAGGGGCCGTACGTTGAAAACGAATTTCCAGTGGAAGCTAATCCTGAAATAAGGAAATAGTGAGTGAACGATACAGTGTAGAAACAATTGCAAATGACCTTTTAAAAAGTTGGCCTTCTATTAGCGAGTGATAGCACGGGTAACCTGTGCTATTAGGGGTAAATAGCACTCGTAAAGCAATTGAAATAGCACGAGGCGAAGCTGAGTGCTATTTCAATCGCGTTACTCGTGCTATTAATCCCAAATAGCACGGTTACCTGTGCTATTACTCATACTAATGATTTTTTTTTGTGATCGATTTCCGCAGCCGCAACAGGTTAATCGCCTACTACTACAATAAAAAGTCTCTATCAGTATAAAAACTGTAAGTTAACTCTCTGTAGGATCAGTTCAACTATCAATACTAAGTGCAGTTTTTCTAACATCGACTTATGCAATTCTTAAAATTTCAACTTAATACCGACTTCTATTTAGGGAAAGAGAATGGTTCTTGATCAAAATGTAGGAAACACTATTATAGAAATACCACCATAAGAACTTCTATAAAACCAACCTATTGTAATATTTACCACCTGCTACTTTTACTTCATAAATGTAATTAGAGAGAAGGTATGAGGTCGGCATTACTTCGAGACTTGTACACAAAACGATCTTACTTAAGGGAGGGCTTAATTAATATATAACGCCCCCACATATGAACACATAAATTGGGAATAATGTATTTAATACTTACTCTTTGATGTGGATGGTGGTACAATAATTGGAGTTACAGGTAAAGGAGCTGCGAGAAAATAAGTACAGATAACAATCAGACAGCTAGTAGTGCTTTATTCTATATACACATACAGTATATGTGTATATATATATATATATATATATATATATATATAAGATATAGCATGAATTCTTTTAATTGATTACAACATACTCCTCTGATAATATTGCTAAGTCAGAGCTGAAAAACACAAATTCTCCATCATTAGTATATATATAACTTATTGCATGAGTTAGAGTACAATATGGGAGCATTTTTCAAGAGTACGTGTAAGTATTTACAAGCATGAGAATGAAACGTTACCCCCATATTGTACGACAAGTGTAATAAATTGTTTTTTGTACATTTGATATTTTTCCAAAATAGTAAAACGGTTGTGCCTTGTCGTTCTGAGGTAACTCTGCCATACACCTAATAATACAGTTGTTCAGAATTACGCACAGGTGCATTGAAGCGCCCAATAAGCAGCGTTCAATATGGGAGAATATTGAACACTCCCGTGATGCGAAAATACTCCAGGAAAAATATCCAAGTAATATATTATATCATTTGATACAACAGGAGAATATCATGAGTTTGTTGGCTTAGTATACGGCCAATCAGACGAGTGATATTCCGTGGTATCCAATAAATAATAAAATTGTTATGTACTGCTCATGCGTGAATACAATAGTAACAAATTTCTAGTGCAATATAAACATTTGTATAACCTGGGGGGGTGTAATAACCCAACATGATAACTCTAAATACAACTGAAAATTTGCCTTATGCAACATCCTGTTTACTTGACTGCATTTCCTATGTGGCAACAGGTATTCGGCCCTGATAATATGGACCGTGCCTCACTATAAACAACTACAGGTTTAGTTCCTTTCAATACTTGTCGAAAAGCATGTGCGGGAGAGCGGAGGAAGTAAAGAAATGTACACATATAAATACATATAAACACATGCTTATAAGAGCTAAAGAGATAACTAACTACTTACCTGTGCCCACACTATGGGCCCCAGTCACTTGTTGAGCAGTAGTGGAGGCTATAAATATAATAAACATTACATTATTTGCTATCCTCATCACGAGCTTTATACACCACCTGCCATTGTGGCACACAAAAAAGATAGGACACATCACAGGATTCTCCTGGACCTTACCAATAGTCTGAGTTTGTCCAGTGACTGGTTGAGTCGTGGCTGTATACACACAAACACATTGGAGGAAAATTAGAGACTTGAATTAAGGGGTCTACAAAGAGAGACTAGAAATTACAGAGGTAAGTCAGAATGTGCCGTAAGTGTGGCTACAGTACCTGACTTGGAGATGCAATATTCTAACACAAGACTTAATTTAACTGCACCTAAGAAAGGTTTGCTAGTTACGCTTTCTCATAACCATGCAACCAAGCTGACATCACGACCACACCCTAAGGCAATAAGAACATATTAGAACTAGTTTCCTGGTAGGCAATGATGATATTATGTTCAAATAGAACAAATGACAAGCAAGTAGAAGGTTATAAGTAGGACAGATATTATATCTAACTTTTGTGCACAATGCAGCCCATTTTAGTCTAGCAGCCAAGGGGAAAATGTTTGCCTAACCTTGTTTTATTTGATAATTTTTTTTAAATTGCTTATCAATAATTCAAAGCAGCATTAGAGCTGAGGAATTCTTTACCTAACTTACACAAGAGTATAGATGTATGGGCGGGGAAAAAAAAAGAAAAAAAAAAGGGGGTTGCATATAATTTTTGATTTTTTTATGCACTTCGCTAAGTCAAACAGAACACTTAAAAATGTAAAATAATGCAGGAACCAAGAGACATAAGCAGTTCCAGCCACTGCATGAGAAAACAATTCTGACGACACTGTACCAAATGTAACCGGTAAGGTTAACATAAGCATAGCAGCGTTTCAAATTCTTCTTCTTCTATGTGCTATCAAATAACTTTAGTGCTATCAAATAACTTTAGTGATACTGTACCAAATGTCACCTGGTAAGGTACCTTAGTACCAACTATTTGTTGTGCTTAAAAAATTAGAACTTACCAATAAGCACATATGGTGATCCTGTGATGAACTGGTGCATCACACGGGATCACCATGTGCTTATTGGTAAGTTCTAATAGTTAGGCTCTGCCTCAGAGGGAACTACTGTTCAGGGGTTCATTTAGGAATTATAATCTAAGAGGGAGTGGGATTGAGCTTGCGGTTCCCAAAGGGGTCACAACTTTCATACATAATTAAGATGGAAGAGGAGATGGGCTTCGGTTACCAAGACAATAATTAGAACAACAATATAACTAAGCATTAATGCAATCACTTTCACTATTCACTTTTTTACTTAGCTTTTGCATACACGTTTTTTAAGAATATTTCAAGGGAGTGAGCAACCCCCTTGCCACCCGCCCCCCCAAATGAACCCTTGCATTTTAGGGTGTTAAGTGCCAAACTAGTTTAGAACATAGCAACAGTTCCAAACAATGCCATCGATGGTGAAGTGCATCACCTGACAAGCTTGGAGCATAACAACCGCTCCTAACAGTGCAATTGGAGGGACTCTACATAATAGAAGCCCTGCCCTGAAGTTGGGAGCAGTACATTATAGAGTCCCTAGCATACTTGAGCACAAATGGTGAGTCGTTTGCACAAGTTAAGGGTGCTGGCACATAGTAACGCCCGTGCACTGTTAATTGACCCAATTGAGCTACCAAACCATGGAGTAGTAGCCTGTGGTTGGGCTTTTTTAAAACAACAGCGCACACATCGGAAAAAGCTTCTGTAAGTTTGTCGGGGTTGAGCTCCAAGGTCCGTAGAATGCTGAAACGGGTGCTGTAGCCTTGAACTGCAAACTGTAGCTCGCTCCATAGAGTGTGAAATTGGAGGGCTCATGTCTGTCGTGTTTCTTGCCGTAGGAGTCCAATTTCAGGTAAACTTGCTTCTGGAAGGGTTCACTTCAGTCCGCTGTATAGAGTAGGCAGCAAAGAATAGAAAGTATATAAACTTGGGCCATAGCAACATAATTGATTTAGCTAATGAGTTTGCGTGGGCGGATACGTAGGCGGTGTGCCAGCACCCTTAAACATTGACTTTTGCTTTACATAGAGATTTGTACGCAAACGTCACAACAAAAATGGCTACACTTATTTAGTTTACTTGAAGTTAATCTACAAACTTTAGGACGGCATCAATCAGTCGTTTTATGTCTACAATGTACAAGAATACAGCAATCAACAGCTTATTTTAGCTTAATACTTTCTCACTTCAATTATTTCAAGTAATGGTAGCTCCAGTAGTATCTGATTCATATCAGATGTTCTTACTAAGTGAAGTAGCAGTAGCTGTGGGCAACAAACTCTCAGCTACTAAGACCTCCTTTCCAGAGTTAAAAAAAATTATTTTGATAATTGGTCTTTGATGCCATAGGAACGACTAGCCAACATTTTGTGATCAATAATCATAGTTTTAAGGGTACCATCACACTCGCAACACCTAGGCCATGGCTGCTCAGGTGCATTAAATTTACTTCTGCTTTTGCCTGAGCTATTTATTTCTGCAGACTAGCAAGTACTACTAGGAAAAAGTATCTACAAAAAAAGAAAAAAAAAAGAAAAAGAAAAAAAGACCGGAAGTCCATTGCATCTCAAGAAACAGCCCCATCACCATTTTTAGACTTCACTACTGCACTGTACATCAACAGCAAAAGTTTAGAAGCCAATTCTTTGTACATCATTTACTTATCCTAGTCAGTGGCATAGAAAGGGAGGGGGGGGGGGGATTCCAGGGACTGGAGCCCCCCCCCCCCCCCCCCATAATTTTGAGACACAATCTAACAAGGTGATTTCTCACATGACCACAAAACACACTCGCACTTTAAGCCCCCACCCCCATACCGAAACATCTTCCTACACAGCTGCAAGTGTTAGTATGCATGACCTATAACGATAAGCTTTTTGTTCAATTCTATTTTACTTTTCTATTTACTCACTATAGCACATGAACTATTGTCGATTATTTTTGTATAGCTTATTGTTATAGCTAGGGTTGACCCTTACAACCCCAAGTATAAAAAACTTCCATTCCTGAGCAGTACATGAGAATAGAAAACCCGAGAATAATAATGCGTGTTTAATTATCATTTATACATAAATAAATACCAGATTTTTCAATTATCCACCCTTAATACTGTCTCACTCACTCCACTTGCCAAATGACCACCCTGTACCACATTTAATTACATATCTTACACTACTTTAAATAATCATAATTGAGCAAGCATTAAACGGCCACACATTGTATTTAAACTTTTATTGAAACAAATTGCTTGTGTTTTGAGTAGAGACATAAAATGCAACTTACAGTTGCAATCTATTTGAGGGCAAGAACACCTGTCCAGAGGAATCAGGGTCACAGGAAAAATAGGAAGGTCAACAGGAGTCCCTGGTACCATTAATTCAGCCTGTAATACATGTAAATACAGTATCATTAATAGAGCCTGTAATAGTGGAATACGGTATTCAGTAATAAGCTTGTAATTGGCCAGCGAGCGAGATACTATATAGTGGTGTCAAATTGAGAATCGGGGATATTTGTTTATATATGTGTGTGGACGCACGTATATCATTTGTACTTTGACCCTCATATATTTTCATGTTAGCTCGGTGTTCGACCCCGTCCCAAACTTTACTACAAAATCCTCTGGTTTATCAATCATTACCCGTATCATCCTAGAAATTGAATTGTTTACTGCTTTGAATTATTTTGCGGGTGCAGTTAAACTGAAACACTTACCGGAGTTCCATTTCTATTCGAGTTAGTGGCGGTGGTAAGTTAATATGCCATTTGTCATAGTCATAAGCCCTACGCAACAGTATTTACTTGAAAGTTCATTGTCCGCTAGACTAACCATGAAGGTAAGTCTTGTGTTGGTATGTTCAGTTATGTGAATAGCATTGTGCGTGTTTGTTCTTTTTTTCAATTCAAACAGTTGCGGGGAGTGGTTGCTATGGCATTGAATCCCCTTAATCGTATATATGTAATTTAAAAACTCGACTTTTTTTTGTAGCTTGAGTGTTAGAAGAAGTTAAAAGCAATCATTTAGAAATAGTGTAGTTTTTAGGCTCACTTGCCATTTGTGCTCAAGCACATCATGAGTAGTGTAACATATTATCATTAATACAGCCTGTAATATAAAATACCGAGATTATCAATTAGTGGTGTACTAATAATGATGGTGAACAGCAAACAGAATTCTGAAGTAAGGGGTTTTAGCATTACTTGCCATTCACTAGTGCTTTCTAGCACACCTACTGATTTTTTAGAGTTCAAATACTTTACCAAGTAACTAATCATCCACAAGACTGTAGGATATTCTCATGCCAAGAGGACACACAAACTAGGGCATGATGCCCTGTATCAGAACAACTGCTAATTCCTTGAGCCTGAGCCTGGATGTAGCTGGTGTGGCCAACTTAATGACATATTCAGCCAGTTCACATAAACACACTAAATGACTGCCATAGTCTAGGGTCATGTTTGTATGCATTTCATTTAGCGGAGGATAACTCAACTGTTTTAGGGTAATATGAACCCTACGAACAACATGGCATATGTGCCAAATAGTGTATCCGCTGCGAACATAACCACGCCCCTTTTTTCTGAGGTAAAATAGCTGTGGCAGGCCGGCCTTACAGCGATTTCACGCTCCGGTGGTGGTTTCTTCAAATCGATTGGAACGTTTTGAAAGAGAACAAGGATGGTATCATGTGTAGAGCCTGTTCCTGCCCGGGTGCTTTCATTTCGGTCGAAATTGTCCATTGCCCCATTTATTGGGCGGGCTGGTTGCTTCAAGCACAGCAGGAAGAGGTACTCTGCTATCGCCTGCAGTAGTGATGATCCGCTCAGCTAGGTCGACATCAATCCTCTTGACCATGTTATAACTGACACATATTCTGTAGTGGCTAATTAAGAGCGGTCACTAGCTCCTTTGATCGTGTTAGACTAACTATGCACTGTTTGACCCCACCATGACATGGAAAGGTGTTGGTTCCTCCCTGCCATCAGTCAGGATGTAGTGAAGAATCTGAAAGACTACGTCAGTCCTCTGCTGAGTGGTTGTTTTCCCCTTGAACATGTAGGAGCAAAACTCTGTCCATTTTGGTGGTGGGTTGGTAATGAAAGTGTCCATGGAGAGTTGGAGGTCTTGGGGGTCACAGAAGCTGTTCTGGAGTCCAAAGCTGTATTCTTTCAGCTCTTGTGCCAGTTCACTTGCAACCTGCTCGACAGGTGAAACTCTCAGGGATTCCACTAAAGCCTCAGCAGAGCTTTCCGTAGAAAGCACCATCTGGGATATTCGCTTATTGCTTGGGTATGTAAAGCAGACAGCATCTCCATACAGCTCGATGATGAGCTGTTTGACTGCTCTGTTTGACACCGTTCCAGCTGAACTTTCATTTAGCCTATCTCTGATGGAAGTGAGACTGTACGCTGATCTACTGAAATCAAGCTCAAGGGCCAAAAACCTGGCTTTGAAGGAATCATCTGCGGCTGTGACCGAATCTTCCATTTCAAGGTTTTTCATTATTTCTTCAATTCTAGCCTGATATTTATTGAAATAACCTTTGCGACAATAATCATGATATTATAAGATATCAGCAGCAAAAACATCACCTACATCACACATTGCGGCAGTTTCTGTGTACACATGGTCTCTGAACAATACACCTGCATTGAGTAACTTTTGGGCCATTGGTTTTTCAGATACCTTGTACAGTGTGTGTATAGTCTTCTGTCGAACTGTGATGCGATCTGCGCTACAAAAGATGCAGATATTTGAGGGTACGTTGGGCTTAAATCTCTTGCTGCGTCGCTCAGATACATCTATGCCAGGCTCCTGCTGGGATAGTTCTGCCTGTTCTAAAGGATGGCTAGTTACGATATCAAACCTAGCCATTTCTCTTTGAAAATTTCTGTAACAAAATGAAGCATGGTATTTGAACATACCCTGCTCTTGCATAGTCAGCTGAACGACCCTAGTGGCTTGAGTGTCACTACTCTCCGCTTTTTTGGCAAGCAAGACAATGTTACTCCGACCTACTTCACCGCTAGAGAGGTACTTGGATGGCTTCTTCTTCTGGCATAGGATGCACTTGTTGAGATTGGTAGGCTTGAGTCCAGCACAAGGAGCAGTAAGATGTACCTCATCCTGAGAACACAAGTTTATAATGATTGCATGCCACCAAAAAAGACTTCCCCTATCCTGAAACACATGGTAGAACATATGGTAGCTGGTATAACTTACCATTGCCTTATTCTTCACAGAGTAAGATACCCTCTTTCTATTCAGACTGAACCTAACCTGCAAAAACATGCACTGTAGCAGCTGCCAGCAATGGAGGTTAGCTACCCCAGTACTGTTTATACCTACATGTATACATGACCCTGTGAACTGTGAATTGTAGGGTGTCGCCAATGTTTTAGCTACTGTTCTCATAAAATATCAAGTTACAAAGTTTTACTAAATGTGGCCATTCTGAACATTTTGAGCTCTTCAGATAGTCTGTAGCCTCAACGGTGTAGAAGATACAGCTATTTTACCTCAGAAAAAGGGGGCGTGGTCATTTCGGCATGTTCGCAGTGGATACGCAATTTGGCACATACGCCATGTTGTTCGTAGGGTTCATATTACCCTAAAACAGTTGAGTTATCCTCTGCTAAATGAAATGCATACAAACATGACCCAGGTCCTCTACTGCCAATTCAATTACAACTCGAGCACTTAATTTTCTTGTCCTTTCACTCACTCTAACCCCACAAATAACTTAAGATGTTTTTCTTAAACACCCTCACACTCCAGCCACAGAGCTGTCCACATTAATTCTCAAATCCACAAGCATAATATTCAATAATTTACACAACAACAGCGGACCTCACTCTGGTACCCTATTAGCAGCGTCGATTGCTACAACGGTGGCTGGATTCTCTGCACTAAAACATCACTACTACTGACAAGTAAAGCTAAAAGACAAACAAAAGGGGAAAAAAAGGCAATTAAAGTACAAACAAAGCCATGCATAAATATTTCAATTCTGACAAATTTCAAGTCTTTCTTCGACTGTAGGTATAAATAAGGCTATTGTTTGAGAAGTTCTTTCACACAGCCAACTTAGGAAACCATAATTCAATCACTAAATGTTTAGGCACAGGCAGTGGTGTGTACCATAACATTGATTGTACAAAAACAAACAAACAAACAAACAAACAACAACATAATTTATTTCTCAGCTTATTCTCTCTCTTTCACAGGCTTTTGTCTAACAATACAGAATTTTAAAAATGTTTGGTCACCACCGGGAATCGAACCCAGGATCACTTGCTTAACGCACAAGCGCTCTGCTACTGAGCTACAACAGACCAACAAAGAAATTGTGAAGTGATAAATTAGCAGAATAAAAAAGGTCCATGGATAAAAGAATCTTTGAAAAAAGAAAGTTTCCGTTGGTCTGTTGAGAGTGAGACTGTAGCATAGCAGTTGCTGGTGACAACTAAACATTTTTTTTAATTCTGTATTGCTTAAAAAAGACTATGAAAGAGAGAGAGAGAATACATCTAAAAATAAACAAACAAACAACTACTTGATAATTCTTTGTCTAGTATATACATCCATTGTGTCCACGCACCATTTTAATTTTCTATTTGTAATAATAGAACTGTTATGGTAGAAATGTTCAACTATTTTAAATAACATTTCTATTGTTTCAGAGTCACCACCCAATCTTATAAACACATCCTTTATTAAGTTACTAACCCCAACTTCAATGGAGGACAGATCAGAAGACTGCAGGACTACAATATTCAGAGACACATTCGCTGGTCCCACGCTGACGGTCTCAGTCCTGGAATGAGTCAGCACCTCGTCCAGAACAATAGTGCCATTGCTGGCGACGAGCAGTTCTATTCCGGGGACATCCAAGCACGGGAGGACCGTGATGTTATAGCTGATGGGGAAGAGGAAAGAGCTCAAGTCACAGGCCATGGAGTTGCATCGAGTCTGAGAGTTGGTGAAACACAATCCTCCGGATGACTGAGTGGCTATCAGAAGCCCGTCGCATGTGCTGGTAGGCGGGGGAGGGGGCGCGGTGCAGGGATAGGATGTGGGGGCGACGGTTGAGCAGTTGGACTGGTCGATGGGTATTTCTGTCCTAGGTACAATGGTGTAGTTGAAGTACCAATACAGAGTTACCTGCAGTGTAAAGAGAGTTCCATGGCAGGTATCTATCTCATGGGAATGAGAACAAACTCCTACAACTAGCCACACAGTAGTAACCTCCAACAGATGTACAGTGTCAGAATCCTTACCCACATCTGATGTATTAATATAGGCTAGCACACATGTAGGATACTACCATTGGCTGAGCTCTGTTAGTAAAGCCATACAAAAATGTGTTTAGTTAAATTAATGGGTTAAACCCAAACCTAGCCAACATGACAAGCTATCCTTGTCAACTATTGAAAGCTCAAATAAAAAGAAATTTAAAAAATGTGTGGGTGCAACGAGTGACCAGAAGCTGCTCCCAAAAACCTAAATGACAAGGGTCTAAATAAACATGCAACAAGGCAGTTTGAGCTGTGGGTATCTTGCGGTAACCTCAGTGGTTATCAAAGAAACCACACAATCCTTTAGTTGACAAACCCCCAGATCCCAAGTCTTCCACAGATACTACCAACTATCTATTGAAAGCTGCCACTTGATTCCCAATGTGTGTGTGTGTGTGTATGTGTGTGTTAAAGTCCTCCATGAGGCAGTACAAGTTTGTCACCCACTTAAGTGACCTTTAAAAACAAATTTCAAAACACATCGACAAGTACACAGGTTGTGCTTACCTCCACCACCATTGCAGACCTGCCACAAGGATGATCCACTGTGATGTATGCTACAGAGCCTTGGCCCAGCGCATCCACAGAAATATTTCGTGTCCTGGACACAGTCTCATCCACCAGCACGTTACCATCTGTGTCGTTGACGCTGAACTCGATCGCCGGAGGAGTGTTGCAAGGAAGGATGGTGACAGAGAAAGGGAACAGGTTCAGATACGTGCAGGTGAGCTTTGAGCAGCCGTTGGACACTGCACAGTTGTTGATGCTCATGCCCAGCGAGTTGCGACTAGCCACCTGCTGCATGGCCAGACACGTGGGGACGCTGGACGGAGCAGGAGATGGGATCACATGAGAACCTGCTTCAGTAGTGGGAGGAGCCGAGGAGGAGCAAGCATCCGAAGACTGGGTGGAGTTTGAAGAGCATTGAGTGGTATCAATAGGAATGGTGGTCCTCGGAATCACCTCAATCTCTCCAAGACTGACCTACATCAGAATAAACCTACATCACTTTCCTAGCCGCCACCTGGTTAGGGACAAGTCCAGGGAAATCCCCCCATACTAATACCATCACATACAGTAGTGATGTGGCAGTATGTAATAGCAATCCAGCTTTTATACAAGCACAGTGCATTGATTGACTGATATAATTAAATTAGATCCATTCATTCATCATTTTCTGCTGTCTTCATTCCTTACCATTGTAAATTTTGACAATACATGCAAAGCTAAGTAAAAAAATTCTGGCAATGTAAGATTTAATACCATAGGTAGGCACTCAGTCTTACAAGCACAATAACTACTTCAATATTATGCTGTGGAACTGAAGCAAACACTTATAGCTTAAAAAAAAATGGAACCAGTCACACTAAAAACGCAACTGTTAATTAAAGGAAGTGGTGTACCATGTCTAAATAATTCTCCGTGTTACACTTGAGAGTGTCTCGATTGCTTTGCTCACTCACTAACCTTAATCACTCACACAGCAAGAGGAGCTTGGAGTATGCTAATAAAGTAAAATTTTAGGAGGGAAAATGTCACATTTTCTATTTCCTAGTTCACACCTCGCATATTAGGAATACCACAGTTTAAAATGTGATGCTTGCTAAGTGTGTGTGTGTGTGTGTGTGTGATGTGAGTGTGTGTGTGTGTGGGGGGGGGGGGGGGGGGGGGGGGGGGGGGGGGGGGAGGGAGGATGATGAGTAAATTAATTAGATGTGGCTAAAGATGTAAAGATAGGGGAATTCTACAACTAATGGTATTTTTTACTCAAAAATTACTACCTACACAGTTCCTAGGGCTTTTCCTGTTCTTGTTACAACAAATAATAACTGGTTTGGTGAGTTGGATTAAAGTGGGACCTGATCAAAAGGCGTTTGGTAAAATAATTAAGTCAGTCACTGTTAATCACAAAAACATCTGAAGCCATACAGCTTCATGCCACACCATCTCACACTGCACACCCTCATCATCCAACACAACTTTATTTATTTTCTGGACAAAATGATTTCAGGGTGGGCAAACCATTTTCAAATAGAGTGGGTAAGGGTGCAACACATACATGGTTTGGTTCTATTCTAGATCACCTCATGGAGAATAAAATGGTGAGAATGCAACGAGAAAGCTGCCCAGAATTAGCAACTGCCAGCACATCTAATGAATGCACTGCAAGGAGCTCCTTCTCTACGCGAACACCTTGGGTGTTAACAAAACATTAGCCACCATCAGACATTCTTCAATGAATAACTGACCAAGATTAACATTGGAGCCCTCAAGCACATGCATGCTGACTGTTAATTATCAGTGACCTTGTCAATTGGTCGAGATTAAAGTGCTCATTGCCAGCAATAATTCCTCTGATGGCCACTGGATTGGCTGGATGCCAAATATGTAACGTTAAAAAAAAGTTCCATAGCTAACTAATAATGGGTATAACTTAAAACATACTGAAAAAGTGAGAGAATCTTGGGTTGAGTTGACGAAGAGTATGAGATCTGTTGCCAGTGATCCTCCTAAATAATTGATTGGTACACGCTGAGTGGTAGAGATGCCAGTCTGGTTGAGTAGGACAGAGTCACCAGCTGTAATTAGAGCTGACAGAGAAGGAGGGGAGCTGCATGGGTTCACTCTGAAGTCAGATACAAAAGACCCTACTCCCGGTACTGGCGAATTAAAACCACAGACAAAGCGGGTGCAGCAGTTGGGAGGTGAAGAACATATGAGAGAACCCTGGGTAAACTGTTGCACGGCATCGCAGGTAGAAGATTGGCCTGGAATTTCTACAATAGTTCATAATAGAATAATTTTATCTAGATATTACTAACCCGTCACACTGAAGGAAGATAGCGCCAATACAAGCAAGTGCGCAGCAATCATAGCCAAAACACGCCGCGAAAGAGAATTACAGCAAAAAGTTACTTCTGCACACTCGTTCCCCTGCGCTTTGTGCACTAACGCGACGGGTCCCTTCACAATGTCGCGCGTGCTTCTATCAACAATCAGGTAAAGTGTCAGCAACAACCAGGTAAAGTGTCAGCAACAACCAGGTAAAGTGTCAGCAACAACCAGGTAAAGTGTCAGCAACAACCAGGTAAAGTGTCTGCAACTATCAGGTAAAGTAGGTAAAGTGTCATCAACTTATTCAGTGTCTACATTGTGGTGAAACGACACCACATAACAGAAACAGTTTTATTTATTACACCATGCACTCACACAATAGCGTGCTACTCAGGTTTCCAAACATTTTATCACCAGATTTACTTGTTATGTTCTAGTTCTAATACACCCAACCCTTCTACTTTCACTCACCCATTTAACTGTCTGTATCATTCATGTCATTCAGTTCACTCTGTGCTCTGACTTTGATAATATCTTTAACTAGACCAGATTAAAACCTAGTACCTTGTTAAGGAGTAACCTACTGAGCCTCAACCTATTAGCCTCCTAGGGAGAAAGTGAACTCTGGTGGCAGTGAACCGAAGTCTCTGATTCGCAGTCTCACCACATACATCACCATAATAAATTTGCATATGAGTGTAGTGAGCAACTCCAGCGATTATTTTGACACCAGAGTCTCTGAAATAAATTTGAGTGCAAGACTTAATTATTATTTTAGGCTAAACTACTACATTATTTCTATAAGCTACCATTACACTACTTTTATAAAGTTGTAAGTAGCAAGCTGTTGTAATAGTTATGGCTCTACATTACAAGAAACAAGATAATTTTGCCAACAGTTTATAAACTTATTACATCAAAAATTGGATACCATTACATATTTAAGCTTAGTACAAAGTATATAAAGTTTAATTGAAAAATTATTCATCTATTTCTTTCTGTTGAAGATCTTCTTCTTGGAGGTTCTTGTAATTAACATTGGAATGCTGCAGTGACTTCTTCTGTTTCTGTCTGACAAGGACTAGGAAAATTACTGAAACTACCATGGCTAACACTAAAGCCACAAAGAGAACAGCTGCAATAACTGCAGGAATTATGACCCTGGCGGTATCAAGGTTGTCAGGTTGTTGGGTGTTGTCTCCTCCCTGATTAGCATCTATATTAAAAAAAACAAAAAAACAACAACTTAAGATTGTGCTTATTATACAAATATTATATTGGCTTGATATTACTTGGAGCTGCATCATGGCTTCAATTAAATTTGTATACATTTTTAGTTAATTATTGCACATGGCCCCTTATGTCAATGTACTACATGGCAGATATTAATTAACTTACTTGTTGGATTCTCTGATGGCGCACAAATAAAAATATGTGTGAATATAAACATTAAATGCTGACTGCTGTAGATAATCATGATTTTGCATAACTTTATTTATGTGTGTGTATATATATATTATATAATATATATAAATAAGCTTGTATATATACAAGTAGCCCACACATTTGGTTCACTGTGTAGTGTGCTAAAGCACGAGGAAAATGAACATGTAATTAATCTGCTGTTGCATACTATATTTGAGCCACTGAAAGAGATTAGTCATTCTAAACTGAACTACAGCAGTCTTGTCCGTTTACAATCTGCAAGTTGAGATGTACAAAAGTGCCAGTTGAAGTGAAGCAAGAATATAAAGTTGCTAATCCTTACTAGCTAGCTACAACAGATCACTGCTCTAATAATTTCAGCGACTCACTTGTGCAGGTAATATTGGAGCAGTCACATCTATCCAGAGGAATTTGGGTCATTGGGAAGACTGGAATGTCTACTTCTGGGTCACTTGAAATGAGGTTGACCTATAGATAACAATACAATACACTTAAAATGCATAGGAAATAGTATGAACTATTAACAACTCTAGAAGAAGGAAGGCGGGAGTGGGGGGGATGTTATATTGTGTCCAGCTATTGTGTGTAAAATTAATATATATATATATATTATATATTATATGTCATTTGTCTTTTTAGTATTTAACTGCTACCTATAGTAATTGAAAGATATATGTAATTGTGTGTTTTAAAGGCATGCAAATATACTTTTATATAATATATATATTGCATACATTTGATGGTTGAAAGCCTTAATTGTTTTGCTTGAATTGTACTAGATGAACTCACCCCAACTCCGACATTGCGATAGAGAGGAGGATCCTGCTGTACTATAAAACGAACCGAGACATTAGTTGGGCCTACCCGGATACTTTGTACTTGTGACTCAGAGAGAGTCTCATCCACTATCACCATGCCATCGTTCACAACCGTAAAGCGGACACTGGGGACTGCCGTGCACGGTAGGATCATGTAGCCGAAATTGATCGGTATGTTGAAAAAGTTATTGAGATTGCAGGTTGTTGTGGTGCACTCCGGGTAATTGGTGGTGCACGTGCTGGCTGAGGATTGGATGCCTGACTGGACTGCATCGCAGACATCGTTGAAGCTAGTCGGTGCTTCCATGCATGGAGTGATGGTGGCCGCCACATTAGTACAGTCTGACCGATCGATGGGGATAACAGTCGCAGGAAAAACAGTAGCATTGCTGAAGGAAGTGGAAAGCACCATCTACATGTGAAAATAAGTCTTAATTGTTTAATGTATTGCTGTCATTGTTGGTTTGTTTTTGTTTTTGTTTTTTTGTCATATTTTTTTCTTGTCCAGCAAGATTCTGTGTTTTCACAAGATTCTCACCGTTCTTATAAAATAGAACTAGCCACAAGCATACATTGAGCAAAGAATTTTCATCAGAAGATTAAAATAATTATTTGCATTTTTCTTATAAAATCATAAATCTTTCATTAACAATTACTGCAGGGGTGGACTGTGTAACAATACTACTAACAAGAATCTCTTTTAATTGTACTTATTATTTTACTAATTCTAATATATAACCTTAACGATGATGGCTTCTTGTCCACAAGGATGGTCTACAGTACCTACAATGGAACCAAAGTCTCCCAGCGGGATGGTCCTTGAATCAGTAATGGTCTCATTAAACACCAAGTTGTTGGAATCATCATAAGCCACAAACATAATGCCTGGAGGGTCATTGCAAGCCAGGAGAACCAGCATGAAGTCGTATAGTCCCAAGTAGTCATTACAGTTCACCGTTGTGCACTGCCGGTTAACCTGACAGTTGTTGGAAGTGCTGGCGATGTTCCCGCCACCGGCCAGCTGCAATAGAGCCTGGCAGGTTCCATCACTGACAGGAGGAGGCCCCGGCTGAGTTGCTAATCCTGGTGTTGGCGTCACAGAGCAGGCCGGGGGCTGGCTCGTACCTGCGGTACATCCATTGGTACTGACTGGAATGGTGGTTGGTGGGAGAAGTGTGATCCCAAAAGTAGTAAGCTACATAGTATAAAACATGATGAATAGATAACTTCCTGTCCTGGGTCTCCTTGTGACTGCATATTTCTGTCTCCCACCAGCTGATGAATATAATTTAAATATTCATATGACTTTTTAGAGGTAATGTTCAAGAGATAGTATTCATCTGTTATACGGACATAATAAAAACCTCTCCATTAACTTCCTAGTTCCAAAACTCCTCCACAACTGAATTTCTTCATGTATAATTATTGTGGAAAATGACAGTCTCTATGCTCCAAACAAAATATAACAAAACTGGCAAGTGCAAATAATAATAAAAAAAGAAGAAGCTATACTATACACACTATTAAATTGTAAATAATATCCAAATATCTTGTTGTTTTTGGCAAGAATATAATATTCTAAATAATTTTCATATGCTTTGGCTTGACTTATTCTTTAAACTAAATGCTTTGTAAATTAGATATGACATGACATTATTTTCATTTAATGAGCCTAAAAATATTTGGACTGATAGGATAGGGTCTATGCTCAGTCCAGAATTTTGTTGTTTTTTAAACATAGCCATTACAAGACCTTGTTTGACTCAGTCTCTTATAACCATAAGATGGAGTAACAAGCAGTGACCTCAGAGAGTGGTTACAAATATCTTACCAGCCAGTGGTACTGTACCTTTTCCCAAATCAGTCCCTTCTACTCCAAGGAAAGTGAGTAACTAGTGGTTTTGAATTAGATCTACTTCCCTCTCATAAATAACAAAATCATCAGCAGATGGATGGCAAAATTACTTACTGGTCATAATATACATAAGGAAGGAAAGTATTTGTTCATGCAAAGGCCTTAATGCAGTGCTTGGGTGACAGCTATTGTTAGTTTTGTTCTTATTTCTGTTGTTGTTGTTGTAAACATACTCACTAAGCTTCTAATTCAAGGTGACTATCTAACAGTAAAAAATTTACAAGAAGATTTACCCCAATAGTGACAGAATCCATGGATGAATTGAAGAAAAGATCTATACTGGTGTCCAGAACTCCTCCAAATCGAATAGGGATACTCTGACTAGTTGAAATACCAGTCATATTGACCAGGACTGAGTCTCCAGATGTAGCCAAAATGTCCAAGGTGGTGGGAGTGGAGCACGGGTTGATGATGATCTCCACATCTACATCTACGCTTAATCCTGGGATACTGACGGGGCACTGCAGTCGCGTACAGCAGTTCTCGGGAAATCTGCATACACTGCTGCCACCCGCGAACTGACTAACCGCTCCACATTCGTCCTGACACTTGCAGCCACCTTACGAATCACAGAGATACTAAACAAATGCGAGATATATATTTGAGGACTTACTAATAGCTGAGATTACTATTACTGTGGCTATCCACCACCACTTCATCCCAATTACTAAAAAAAAAACACTTACAAGCACGATACAAAAAGAGAAAGGTGCCCGTTATTCAGGAATTTTAGTGCACGGTTGGAGATTGTAATATGTAGCTAGTTTTTTGCAGCGCAGCGCAGCTAATGCGCTCTTCACCTACTGAAGCCGATCGCACAGTAGAATGGCCTACCTAAGAAGCATACTGCAGATTAACCTGTTGTCTGTTTTTCTTATTTTTTTTGGCTAGGTTTTGTAGCTTTCCTTTTGTTTATTCTGAACCGCAACTTTACATATTGGAACTCATTAATCACTCCACTCAACTCGTTAGAAGAGCCAGTTTTGGGTTACAAGTGCCCGTTTCTTTACCGTTTTGGAGTTATAAGCAGCGGGGCTTAACAACCAACTGGAGTCTCTGGTATTAGGTACTATAAAGTTGTTGGTGTATAGCTAATTTACATAATTATCAGATACTGTGCCCACAATAAGTTTATACCACCATCAAAGTGAATAGTTATATTAGCTACTTTCCTCTTAATCTTTATAAGACTATACAAATATTTTATACAATAAAAAAAACAAAATGTATGAGTTTGTGAAGACAAAACAAAGCAGGGTAAATATACATACAAGTTAGTTGTCATCTATTTACACAAGAAACAGATCTTAAAAAATGTAGTCAGACTTCTTTTATTCTTTTGGTAGAGTATAATCATTGGCTTGGAGGTTCTTGTAGGATACATTTGCATGTTCCAGAGACTGCAGATCTGCACTGTGCTTCCGGCTGAGGACAATGTAGAGTGCTATGGCTACGACTATGACTGCGAGTAGAGCGACGAACAGGACAGCTGCAATCACTGCTGGAGCTATGATCCTGCTGTCATTATTACCAGAAGAACTGGGTGGATTAGTGTTGCCTCCTTGGTTGGCACCTGCAATAAAAAAAACGGAACTTCCAATATTTTCCATTTATAAACTAACATCACATTGTATTAGGATATGCTACTTGTAAACATAATCATGTGGCTGAACACCACAGTTCTAAACCCACAATATTTCTATATATATATATTATACATGGGATGTTTTTCTTGAGTATTTCCATATCATGTGAGCTTTCAATATTTTCTCATATTGAATGTTTGTACAGAATAAACTTTAATCATAAAAAGTCATATTTTTGAATACTTAGAATACTCTAACGTACCTGGGTTTCCTATACCTGGTCCACCTGCACAGAAAAATAAACACACAAATTTTAAAATTTGAATAGATACAAACTACAAGAATTGTAGAGGTGCATGATGCTGCCAGTCAGAATTTATTTCTAGTCAAATCTAGTGTGACTTTTTAGCTAGTCAACTAGCTAATACATTAATCAATGCTTTTATAATTGATTATTAACCCTCTCACCGGCAGATAAAATTCAGTTATTTATTTTTTCTACATGAATAATGTTTAAAAATAAATATAAAATCAGGAGTTCAAAAAAGTACCTAGCAACCATATATCACGTGAAAGTACATG
>WLWI01001064.1_pt1 | contig 24082 bp, 14 predicted proteins | sample 6701501 | NCBI WGS metagenome assembly WLWI01 (sample SAMN12718690, study PRJNA515312) | sponge metagenome | isolation source: marine sponge | host: Mycale hentscheli | place: New Zealand: South Island, Marlborough, Capsize Point | collected 2014-11-01 | reverse complement strand
ACATGCACAAACACACATGCACACACATGCATAAACACACATGCACACACACACATGCACAAACATGTACACGCAAACACACACACACAAACACACATACAGACATGCTGCTACCGTGGGGCTTCTTCTTGTGAATACCCAGAGCACCTGCACTCTTAAACCACAAGTGCAAAACAACAACAACAACAACAAACTACAACAACACATGTGCACACCACACATCAACCATCTACAACACTGATATAAATACCATCCCACTTCACTTAACTACAACTCTACAGAACTGAATTCAGGGACTGGGGTGGAGGGAGGAGGGGGAAGAGGAGGCAGATGTGGCCAGCTCAATTAAATATTGTGTTAATTAGTTGTTTGTGCACGTGTGGAAATATTTTTTATCAAGAAGGTCACTAATCAGTAAAGGAAAGAATCTCTATAACCGCAAAATCAGCAAAATAGGATCTTAGTTTTCAGCCAGTCTCCTTGTTTTGCCTGTCTAACCCTATGGCAGAAGGCATGAGATGATTGATATTTTGATAGTAAATGTTAGACAATTTTGTATGTAAATAGTCATGTGATACTCAGCAGTAAAGAAGGAGCATATCATTATCCCACCACAAGGGAAGGTCTTATTGAACTATTAGATGATATTGAATTATCAAGTTTAGCTTCAGACATTGGAGAAGTAGTGTGCAAAAAAAACAGTATAAGTAAACCATTAGAATTTCACATTTTGTGATATGTTGTGCTGAATGTGCACTGGTTGCCTACTATTATATTTTATTGATACTTAAACTTTTTTTGTTGATTAACTTTTTTAGCTGTTGTTGTTGCTGTTGTTTTTGTTTACACTAGCTTTGTGTTCCTCACATGTTTGATGGATTATCAATTATTATTTTATAGATATTAACATGCAATATTAGTTGTACACAAAGAAAAAAATTAATGATGTCTATATTATTGGAACACTAGGTCAAACAAGACAGGGAATTCATATGTGTTAACAAAATGATAACATTATTATTATTAACCTTCAGTGCGCATGTGCGAGAGAGCTATAACTTTCTGTTTATCATTACTTAATTCATTCATTCATTGATTTATTCACTCTGTCAACAGCAGATCTCAACGATGGTAGACTTTTATGCCTTGAGAGAAGAGGAACTCCCACTAGATGATGATTTAAGTCCCTTTAATTTGCCACTTTTTTTATTTCAGCTTGGTTTTTGAGAAAACAAGAGAAACTGCACAGACTGTGGTGAGTGCTGCTATAGGGTCACACCCATTCAATCATTTAGCTGCCATTTAGAATCATGTGCGCTCATGTGAGCATACACATTTTACCATGCCCGGTTCAGATTAGTTGCTTGCGTTCTGAAATTCCAGTGCTCAACTTCCTTTGTCCAGTGTTGGGAAGTCTCTGCTGACTGCTGGTAGTATAGGTAGCACTGGGAGCATAGGTAGCACTGGGAGCATAGGTAACACTGGTAGCATAGGTAGCACTGGTAGTATAGATAGAACTGGTAGCATTAGCACTGGTAGTATAGGTAGCACTGGTAGTATAGGTAGCACTGGTAGTATAGGTAGCACTGGTAGTATAGGTAGCACTGGTAGCATAGGTAGCACTGGTAGTATAGGTAGCACTGGTAGTATAGGTAGCACTGGTAGTATAGGTAGCACTGGTAGCATTAGCACTGGTAGTATAGGTAACACTGGTAGCATAGGTAGCACTGGTAGTATAGGTAGCACTAGTAGCATAGGTAGTACTGGTAGTATAGGTAGCACTGGTAGTATAGGAGCACTGGTAGTATAGGTAGCACTGGTAGCATAGGTAGCACTGGTAGCATAGGTAGCACTGGTAGTATAGGTAACACTGGTACCATAGGTAGTACTGGTAGTATAGGTAGCACTGGTAGCATAGGTAGCACTGGTAGTATAGGTAGCACTGGTAGCATAGGTAGCACTGGTAGCATTAGCACTGGTAGTATAGGTAGCACTGGTAGCATAGGTAGCACTGGTAGTATAGGTAGCACTGGTAGCATTAGCACTGGTAGTATAGGTAGCACTGGTAGTATAGGTAGCACTGGTAGTATAGGTAGCACTGGTAGCATTAGCACTGGTAGTATAGGTAGCACTGGTAGTACAGGTAGCACTAGTAGTATAGGTAGCACTAGTAGTAGTATAGGTAGCACTGGTAGTATAGGTAACACTGGTAGCATAGGTAGCACTGGTAGTATAGGTAGCACTAGTAGCATAGGTAGTACTGGTAGTATAGGTAGCACTGGTAGTATAGGTAGCACTGGTAGTATAGGTAGCACTGGTAGCATAGGTAGCACTGGTAGCATAGGTAGCACTGGTAGTATAGGTAGCACTGGTAGTATAGGTAACACTGGTAGCATAGGTAGCACTGGTAGTATAGGTAGCACTGGTAGCATAGGTAGCACTGGTAGTATAGGTAACACTGGTAGCATAGGTAGCACTGGTAGTATAGGTAGCACTGGTAGCATAGGTAGCACTGGTAGTATAGATAGTACTGGTAGTATAGGTAGCGCTGGTAGCACAGGTAGCACTGGTAGCATAGGTAGCACTGATCGCATAGGTAGCACTGGTAGCATAGGTAGCACTGGTAGCATAGGTAGCACTGGTAGCATAAGTAGCACTGGTAGCATAGGTAGCACTGGTAGTATAGGTAGTACTGGTAGTATAGTGGTAGCATAGGTAGCTCTGGTAGCATAGGTAGCACTGGTAGCATAGGTAGCACTGGTGGTATAGGTAGTACTGGTAGTATAGTGGTAGCATAGGTAGCACTGGTAGTATAGTGGTAGCATAGGTAGCACTGGTAGTATAGATAGAACTGGTAGTAGGTAGTGCTGGTGGTACAGGTAGCACTGGTAGCATAGGTAGCACTGGTAGTATAGTTGTATAGGTAGCACTGGTAGCATAGTTAGCACTGGTAGCATAGGTAGTGCGGGTAGTATAGGTAGTGCTGGTGGTACAGGTAGCGCTGGTAGCATAGGTAGCACTGGTAGTATAGGTAGTGCTGGTGGTACAGGTAGCGCTGGTAGCATAGGTAGCACTGGTAGTATAGGTAGTGCTGGTGGTACAGGTAGCACTGGTAGCATAGGTAGCACTGGTAGTATAGGTAGTGCTGGTGGTACAGGTAGCACTGGTAGCATAGGTAGCACTGGTAGCATAGTTAGCACTGGTAGCATAGGTAGCACTGGTAGTATAGGTAGTGCTGGTGGTACAGGTAGCGCTGGTAGCATAGGTAGCACTGGTAGCATAGGTAGCACTGGTAGCATAGGTATCACTGGTAGCATAGGTAGTACTGGTAATATAGGTAACACTGGTAGTATAGGTAGCACTAGTAGTATAGGTAGCACTGGTAGTGATAGTTTAAGTAGCACTTGTAGTATAAGTAGTAATGGTATAACTACATTTCCTAGTTACTGACAAGCATTTTCACTCTGCATAGTTACTGAGCTTTCATGTTTGATTTTAGCGTGTTCTTTTCTGTCAGCTCATCGTACTATGTACCTTAGGTGTACAAAATACAAATTCCTAGCCAAATACCTGAACCGATAATAAAACTGCTCTGTAGGGATTGGGAATGGGGAAATAAGTACGGCCTGGACAACTGAGCAAAGTATTGATGTCATAAATTCTGCATTGGCGAACTTTCAAGCTACATTAAACACTAGAGACATGAAATTTACTTAGAAAATGTTTAAAAAAACATCTTGGGACGCAACACAGGACCTTCTGAACAAATAACTAACAAAGAATTCACTGGAATACTGAAATATGTATTAACTCTAACTCTAATTAACCACATTCATTTAAACTCTCTTAGTCTATCACACTGTCTCTTCTTTAGACACTTATTGTTAACTTTGATTTCATCTTCTTGTAATTCATCACTCACTATTGTTGATAATTCTATTAAAGTTACTCCCTTTGAGATTTCCAGGGATGGGCTGGCTTCACTCTAAACCTAGCTATCCGTGAAAATTTTTCTACTTGCTGAAGAGAGATGGCCGAACTTCAGATCTTACATTTTTGGGAGCTTGGTTTTTCTAGTGTAAAACTAGAATTTGTAAAGGTAATTCTACGAAGGGATGTTTTTGTTATTTTACTGACTGGCTTTGGAAGAGTGTGTGTTTTCAGTGCCTTCCAATTTTGTTCAACGGAATGTTTCCAGATGATGGGTGTGGGGGAATGGAATAACGAGACGGAAGAAGTAGTTCACTGCCACCAGAGTTAAGCTCTCAGGCTAATTACTTAGCAAGGCACTCCCACCTCAGGGATTTAATGAACTGTTGTACAACCCCCAACAACTAAGTTGAACTGATAGTTTTGTTGAAGTTCAAGTATGAGAGCTAACTGACTGAAAAGGTTCGGCTGTAGTTTATATAACCAAACAATGATAAAATAAAAGATGCAGAACATTATGTTTACAAAGAAGATTACACTAATCAGTTTTTACTGTGGATGGTGACTCTACCTAACAATGGCTACTGTCAGCAAGCTGACAAGACAACAGTTATGTTTTAGACTAATGTGGGGGCCGTCCCACCACATCTCCCCCTGCTCGAGAGAAGACTCGGTAGTCGAAGAAGAACCATCTGTCCATCCTTGCCTGGACAAAGCATCAGCCACAACATTCAATTTGCCATCAAGGTGCACTATCACGAATGAAAAATCCAGCAGACGGATGCGCCATCTCCATAGTCGATTATTAAACTTTGTTGACTCAAAAAGATGGACAAGTGCCTTATGATCGGTGAAGGCGGTGAACTCCACACCCCTCAGATAGTAGGCGAAATGTTCAATGGTAGAGAGAAGAGCAAGAGCTTCAATCTCTGTAGCCGAGTACTTGGCCTCCCGCTCTTTCAATTGCCTCAAGTAAAAGGCAACAGGGGCCCAGGTATTGCTCCTGTAAACACATAGAACTCCACCCACACCACTTGTGGAGGCATCACAAAAAACTGAAAAACAGTCGCCATAGGCAGGAACCATCAAACATACATAATGCACAATACTATTCATAATAACATCAAAAGCATGTAACATACTAGAATTCCATACAATAATTTTGGGTGAATTCTTTCGCGTGTGCTCAGTAAGGACCTTTGAAATATCAGCAAATCTTGGCACAAATTTACTATAAAAGTTAGGAAGACCTAAGAATGACCTTAGCTGTGATACTGTATGAGGTCTAACATAAGATTGCAACTGTCTGACCTGTGCCAAAGGAATAGAGAGATGTCCCTCACCAACGACATAACCCAAGAATTCGAACAAAGTACAGCTCCAACTGCATTTTGATGACTTGACAGTTAAATCATGCTCACTAAGTCTGGATAACACAGTATCAATGTGCTGCAAACGATCCTCCCACGTAACAGAAAAAATTACAACATCATCAATATAGGGAGATGCAAACCGTTCCAAACCCCGGAGAACTACTTGCATCAGTAATTGAAATGTGGTAGGTGCATTCTTAAGCCCAAAGGGCATGCGTTTATACTGATATTTCCCATGGCGACAAAGAAAATGCAGTGTATTCACGGAAAGCAAGTTCAACTGGACTTGATGAAAACCTTTAAGAAGGTCCAACTTGGACAAAAACTTGGCATTACCCAATCTAGATAAAATTTCGTTTGTAGTGGGCATATGAAAAGGCTCTGGTATAGTAACTAAGTTGAGCTTTCTATAGTCCACCACAATGCGTACCTCCCCATCTTTTTAACAATAGGAATGGGTGGACTTGACCATTTGGAAGAAGAGGGTTCAACGATTTTAAGAGCAATTAGTTCTTCAAGACTCTTTTGAAAGGCGGATTCAATGTTTGCTGGAATTGTATAGGATGGAGTCCAAATAGGATCCAGACATCTAAGCTTAATAGAATGAGAAACAGTTCTTGTACAACCAGGTTTGTCTACAAACACCTTAACATGCTTAGAGAGAATGTTATTTAGAGAAGTCTGGCAATCTGGAGACAAATCAACACTAATATTATCACACACCAAATCACTATCATGAACATCAGACTCTGATATTGCAACGACGGAATTAACAGTAAATTTTCCTCAAATAGTTTTAGTAAGTTGACGTGTACTACCTTTCCTTTTTGTTTGTTCTTACAATCTTTTGGGGAAATTTTGTATGTAACATCAGAATTTCGAGACAAGACTACAAATGGACCCTCCCAAGAGGCATCAAGGCTAGCATTTAAACCAGGAACTCTCTTCATCACGGTGTCTCCTGTCTGAAAGACACGCAAAGATTTGTGCTCAGTGGCTGCACGATTAGCAACAACTTTATCATTGAGTCTTTCTTTGACAGATTGAAGCACACAGGTAAGATTCGAGTCTAAATCAGCTACAAATCTAGGAGCATCAGCAGAATCATCAGGAGACAACCAGCAAGACCGAAGTGTAGACAAAATATGAGGAGTAGGTTTCATAAAAGTTAATTCGAAAGGCGTATAATCGTGGTGAGAATGTGGCAAGTTTCGCAGAAACAGCAGCACTAGATCTAAAACACAGGGCCAATCTTTATGCTCAGATACAGTGTTACGCAACACAGCTTTGAGTGTCGAGTGAAAACGTTCAAGTTTCCCATTACTTTCGGGATGATATGGAGAAGTGGTCACTCTAGCACAATTGCAAGTTTCTCATAGATTGACAACAAAACCTGAGAAAGAAAATTAGTGCCTTGGTCTGATAAAATTGAACGAGGAGGACCAATCAGAGAAAACACTGAAATTAACTTGTGTGCTGTTTCCTCTGCAGTGTAACCACGCATTGGGTATGCAAAGGGATAACCAGTTGCCAAATCCATGGCAGTAAGGATAAACCTATAACCACTTTGGACTTAACCAGAGGTCCCATTATATCAACAGCAAGCTTTTTAAAGCGCTGGACTATGAGCTCAGGTGGAACCAGGGGAGCTTTAGCGCCAGGTCAAACTTCGTCACCTTCACCTCAGTAAGAATTGGTACGGCGTGGCTAGTAACGATTCATGACGGAGTTGTATAATAGCTATTGCGGTGTTTGAACGCAAGGACGACGAGCATCACGTGCTATATGTTTATTTGGTCTTATCAAAAAGGGGTGGGGCTGACTTCGCTGCGCTTTCTTTCCTCTAGTTCTTGTTTTCTTCCCGCATTGTCGGACTCTGTCTCAAGTGAGTTTATGTCAAGTTAACTAAATGAGGTTATGACACCTTAAAAGTACGCTACTTGATGCAACTAAAGTATAATAGTTTAAACTTTTAAATATGGAAGATAGTTGGCCCAATCGTATTTTTTTCGATCGCTCCGGAGATAAAGAAGACCAGCTTGAATAGGATCACCACTGGCTAGTTGTTGCATGCAAATTTAGTAAAGGAGACTGTGCCATAGTTTAATTTTCATGATTTCTGATATGAACTGTTGGTATTGTTGGCACATTAATACTATGTAGTCTGGCGGGCCAGACCCTTTACCTTCTTTTTTATGGGCGGGGGAAGGGAAAGGGTCTGGAGTCACTAGTATCAACGACTTGTTCCTTAGGAATTTAATTAAAAAGTGTCAAAATTGCGTCACATATTCCCCGCGCATTTTAATATTTCCCGGGAAAGCAGCTGTAACTTGCAGCTCGACCAGCATACCGGGTTGCGATCCAGCTTAGCTATGGAGTTCTGCTTAGGTTGTGGCTCTGATCTTCCATCAGAATCTAGATATGTCCGTAGGCTAGTTGCAGAGAGATCAGATCTCTCAAGACTCCGTTCCGGAGTAGTGTTAGCCTGGCGTAATCTAATGAAGGAAGCATTGGAAGAGAATTCTGGGCCCACTCCTCCAGATTGCAAGTAGCTGTAATCTTACATTACAAACCTCATCAGGTAAGAGTCTTCCATGCTTGAAGAAAAAAAAAAGAACCGTATAATGACGCATTATAATGACGTACCGCCACCCCAAAATCGGGGTGGCTCGAACGAGTCGTTGATGCTAGTGACTCCAGACTCTTTCCCTTCCCCCGCCCATAAAAAAGAAGGTAAAGGGTCTGGCCCGCCAGACTAATTACTATGGTAGCCTTGAGAGCCATAGAACCTTGATAGCCTGGGCATAATCTGGGGAGTTCTGTATAGGAAAAAAACCAAGTCTGTTGTCAGGAAATTATTAGTGGCTCAGGAAGTAGAAGTAGTTAAAAATGTAGTTATAATAATAGTTAATTTTCTTGTTTGAACAGCCAATAATATTGTTAATTACAATATTATTGGCTGTTAGAACGGGAAAATTTGCTATTATTATAATTATTTCAGTCAACAATGACTGAATAATTGAAAGAATGTAGCTATATTCCAGTGTTCTAGCTTATGAATGAGGAAAATCAGATGTTTTGATTATGGAAGTGCTATAAAAATAATCAAGAAGCCATATGCAAGTGAAGTAGGATCTTGCACACATGAGAAGAGTAGATAATGAATACAATTACCCTAAATATTGGTATATTGCTCTTCAGCTTGCTCAGGAGTAGTAAATCTTACATCTATTTTTTCAGAAATACAATTTTTGGCCAGGTAGAGATATTATATTGCGAAGGTAACTATGGGGTTTTACTGTCTTGGTTGGCAGTACAAGTCTCCCCACACTTCTGTCACAGCTGGTTTAGATGCTGCCACCAGACTTCTGTAGCAAATGATGTAATGTTCCTTATACTGTAGCTACCCCTTTGAGATTATCAGGAGGTAGGTTGAATAAACATATACAGTAGAAGCATTCACACAAGGACTAGTAGACATATACAGAGTGCTTTGGCATGAGCAACTTAGTCTTTACATAGTGACTAGGCTGTTCTTGCTCACAAAAATTCAAATAAGCATGACTTTACAAGTTTATGACCTCATGAATGAAGTGCTAATAAATTAAGTACTCTTTTGACTTTAGCTAATGTGTTTTGTGAATGTATGAATACAATGAATTTAATGTGTACTGTTTGCATGAATGGATAAGTTTAATGTGTTCTGCTGTTGCACTTGGTGCTGTGGAGTAATGTTAAATTGTTACTATTGAAGTCGAGCACTCCACAGTGACAATATTAGCTGACATGCTATAGTTAACCTTGCAGTAGCTGGTGCAGTGAAGTAACAGCTTCCAAGTAGCTAGTTAAGTTATAGTGTTGTTTCTTTTTCCTATTACTGTGATTCACAGGTGATTAAATATATTAGTAAATATCTGGACCATACACAAAATACGTACTCAAATATACGGCATGACCAATCAAAATTGTGTCTAGGTAAAGCCAACAGCAAGTGTACATATCAAGGAATATTCTGAGTTGCATAGTTTGGCTGACATTGTTCATTCATTATTACTTCAAGTGTGTGTGTTTCTCATATTGGAATCAATTGGTGACTACAATACTATTAGCCTAATCTTTAGCCAGTTGAGGAGGAATAACAAAGTGATAGCAACAGCATATGTGACCGGTTTTGGGAAAATCGGCCTAAACGCGGCATCTAAAGTTTTCTTGTTTATTCTACCAGTAGGCTGCACGGGGCCTTGGGATGCCTTCCTCCTAATTTGGAAGCTGTAGCACAAGACGTCTTCGCCCTACGCACTACAACACTTCAGTATTTTTGCTAAACTTATTATTGCTGATTTCGAGAAAAAACGCCGGGTAAAGGCGTTGCTAAGGTCAGGGGGCGTGCCTTGTGTCCGTATACTATTACTGCGTGTCTCCGGGACACTATGGAATTAACCGGTTTACAGGCGGATTGAAAGAAGTCTAAAAGGCTGCAGCTACTCCTAAGGGTTTTTACTATTAGCATTACTCCAATACTTTCGTATTTTAATGGGATGTTTTAGGCTTATCTGTAGGGCTTTTTGCCTCCTCCACACTCATCCACCAAACCCTCACACCACCCTGAAGATGATTTCCCCACACCATTAAAATTATGATCATCAATAGCCTCCAAATGACTGACTAACTATTTTCTCGTTTGCATGAAGGTTATAGTTGTAGCGACTCAGTAGTCATTGTTCTTCAATATTATAAAGAAATACATAAGTGTATATATGTATATATATATATATATATATATCACAGTTGGTGAGCATGTTTGAGACTAGAAAAATTTGCCATTTGAACAATTCTTTGACATATGTGACCGGTTTTGGGAAAATCGGCCTAAACGCGGCAAATAATTTTTTTCAGTATCCCCGGGTAAAGCCTTATGGGTCGATTTTTTTCAAAAAATTTTTTATGGCAGAAATGGATAGACACCAGTTAGCTCTAGCTTATGACGCAGTTGTAAGCTCTGAATATATTTTAACTATTGTAAAATTACAATGAATTGTTTTGAACATGTGCTGCAATCCACTTAAAATTGTGGGTATGGTCTCAAATACAGGCCAGATCTTGGACGAGCTGGTCTAGAACTCACCCTAGGAGGCTTAGAAACACTAGTCGGGTTGGACTCGTGTACGGAGAGTTGCTAAGAAATTATTGGCGGGCTTTTCACTAACAGCGGGGAAAAAACTGTAGCTAACTAATTTACTTACTATTCTACATAATTCACGTACTCACGCAATTCTCGCCATCATAGTTTCTTAGCTTAAATTTCTCATAAAAAGGACGTAAGTAAGGTCTCCATATAATCGATTTAAACGAGTTAGCCAAAGTAAACGGACATTCCAGCATAATAAAAATGGAAAATCCCTGCAAACTTACAGTAGTTCAGGATTAAATACAATCATGGGTCATGGAATTTTCTATTGATTTCATTTCAATAGGTTTGGGAAATGCAGAGGGTAATTTGTGAGACTGAGATAACTATGATAATTCACAAGCTAGACTACAAATTATTTTCTCAATAATATAGTTTTCTCCAGAAAGTTTGTTGAATGGTGATATGAGACTAGTAAAGTAGATTGATTATAAATACTCAATACTTTTAATCTAGTCACATTTATTAGTAATGCACTTCAAGCATTAAATAATCCGAAATCCCTGAAGGCTTGTGAGCATGGAGTTTAGTTTAGAGTAAGATCTAGCTACTTTATCATTCCATGTCATGTTCAAATAATAAAAATGCTGTAAGTATTTATGCAAATAACTAACTCTAAGCAACTATAATTATTTTATATTTATTAATGTGGTCTTTAGAAAAATCCAACAGCAAGTATACCTATCAAGAAATATTCTGAGTTGCAATACAGTTTGGTGGGCATTGTTCATTGTCTTATCACTTCAAGTGTGGGTGTGTCTCATATTGGAATCAACTGGTAATTACAATACTTATTATACTTGCTTACTCTCTATCTAGTTAAGGATGGTGTGTAATGAAGTGATGGCGATAACATATGTTCTAAAAAGTGTCCAACTGATCAGATGTTTCGTGTCTCCACTTATATTTATGTATATATGTATAATTTACATAATATATGAGAATTATGAGCATGCACAACTATGAACCGTAGATGCCGGTGTTACATGAAATTAGGTCCGTGTGGTTTTCGGTCCAATCAGACCAAATCTGATAGTGGTAAAAGTCCGGGAGACTAAATATGCTAGAAAATTTGGTCCTCCCAAGCCAAAAGTGATAGCAAATTTGGTGCGCCAAATGTGGACTTAGTCCGCCCTAGTGTTTAGTGTTATTTTAAAGAAGTGTATATGTCAGATATTATTGTCACTTTCCCTATTTTCAGCCAAAAGGAATTTTCTAGCTTCTTGAGGAATGCATGTAGCTAAGTCAACTGTAATAGTTAGAAGACTATCTTAATTAATGGTAGCTCTTGACATCAAGCACGCAAAGCTACTATGTAAACGGCTGAGTTTTTGAAATTATGTCTGGTATAGGGTCTCAGTCCAAAGTAACCTTTTGCCGTAACTTTAAAAAAACAGTTCTGAAGCATTACTGTACATGTTTGAGTCCAACAGTAAGGTTTACCTAAAAGTGTTTTGTGGAACCTAATACAATAGGGCAACAATCACATTTCCTTGAATGATACGGGATGGCTAAACTGAACGATTCTGTTTAGTGGAGATATTGGAAGGGTTAGACCATGAAGCAAACACAATAATGCAAGAGTCAAAGTAAAAATTGACATACATACGTCCACACATTAGTATATAAGCGAGTGGTGTGCTTGAGCAGAAATATCATAGGATCCTGCCGAAGAGTTGGACTTGCTCGCCAAAGCTGTCATTCATGGCTAGTTGAGAATACTACTAGTTTTTTAACGTGAGATCTACTAGAGCACTGTCGGTAGTGAAAATACCAGCAGATGCTGAAGAGGAAATGGAAGCTTATATTCTAGGTAAGACAAACAGCTGAATAAAAGGCTAAAGGACATTTTGTCTCACCTCGCTGGTAGTTTTTATTCTGGGACCATTCCACTGGTGATATGGTATGATAATAATGGGGTGCTACCGCCACTAGATCACAAAAAATCACTAAAAAAAGAAGTTGAAACAGCAAATCTGGTCCCACCTAACCCAATCTTCAGATGCCCCCCATCTCCGAGATTCGCTACCGTTGTAACATTAGAATGACTGATTCGACTGATAAACTCTATACTGCTATCGTGCGTGGGTAAAGGGTTTATTTGAATTGTATCACATGCTGTACGCTTGTTTTGATCCTTGGGGTGGGGCTGAATTTCTGCTGAGCCACATCGGATGGTCCTCCGATTCCATTCTCTCTAGAGTTTCTTCGTGTGTTGTCTGACTCCAGCTCAATTGAGTTTGTCCAGTTAGGTATAGTTTGGATTAGAACTTGATTAGAAGTGGCGTATGCATAGTTTTAAACTTTCATATTGGGAAGTCCAATTTTTTATAGCTTGTGAGCTTAAGTAGTGACACACTTGATTAGAGGCATGGAGGGTTGTTTAGATGCAAAAACAAAAGAGATGTGTGCAGTTTTTTTAAAATATGTAATCTTGTGAACCATACCTTTAATTTAATCATATTATTTAATCATACTGCTTGCCTGGAAATGGTCTGGGGACAGCCATATTGTTTTGAGGTGTGCTACAGGAATGTCTGTAAGTTGTACCAGTCACATGACTAACCTCAAACTGACTATATAAATGATTGAGCATTAAAACTTCACTGCACTGGAAGTGGTAGTGACTGAAATCTGAAAAATAAGCCCTACAAACTGTATCATGGAGTATAAAACATGATAGAGCAGCAGAAGGCTATCCTATACTTTTATTTGCACTTTCAGAATTCACAAGCAGCAAACTCACATGCTCCTCTCAAAAGACAGCTTTAAGTTCTCCACTCACAGCTCAAAGTCCCTTGATAACAGTGTATAAAACAAGCTCTTCACAATTGTTTTAAGCAAATTTCCCTAAGCAAGACCTTCCTGGCTGACAGTTCATGTAGACATCCATTAGTTTGTGATTAAAATATACTACTGGTCCATGCTTCACTTGTTGCATTCCAATGGAACTGGTAAGTACTGTAGTTATCCCCAGACCCATTTTCTTGCTGTACATGACTGGAAGAGGGAAGAACACCTGGCCTGCATGACTAAGGTTAAATTCAAGGTTTTTCTCAGTATTAGTTTTCACTAGAAAGTTTCATAGAGACTTTGAGTCAGTAAAGTTTAATAATTACATACTTGCCAACTGTCATGAAGCCTCCAGGACCATCACACGCTTATCACTTAGCCACGGTCCACAACGGAATTGTACTTTTTTTATCATTTGTCTTGGAAGTTGAACATCGTATCTGCTTACTTAGCATGATCTGCAAAGACGTTACTTAGCTAATCCACCAATAGTTCTTGATAGCATAAAGCTCACGAATGCTTCCACTTTTCTAAAAACTTGGTTCAAAATACAGTGTTTGCTTCTCGCAAAAAATTGTCATGAAATACATATAAATTCAATTGGAAGTAGAGTTGCCTCACAATTATAAATCAGCCACCAGCAACTAACGCCTATTGTTTACGGTTCATTACATTAAAAAAATTTTCCCACTAATACAGGGTTGTGAAGTTCAGTCTAGAATTAACATTCAGTAAATAAAAGGAATAGTAAATGTTTGAACTGATTTGTTTAGTATAGTTGAAGATACACTTCAATATTATACACAAGTTGATTAATATAAATCATTTACGAATAAGACATTTACGGAATTAAAACTATATGTTAATATAGATAGTGGTTTGATATAAACAACACAAAATTTTTTTCCTAACATGATAGGATGTAGTTATAATTTCTTAAAATATAAATATGTTATCAAATATACAGATATAGCATGGGTCGCCATCGTTATCCAGCTCCACACTGGGAAAGTAGCAACAGAAGACTATACAGATCAACGCTCTGGGAGACTCGTTGTTCATATATCAATCAACCTCAATGTTTCTCTAACACTCAATATCTGTTAATAGCCATCACAATGATCTGGATTTTCAGAAGGAAAACTAAAACTCAATATTCCAAACTCTGTACTGTAATAAAGCCACAAAAGACAAATAATAAAGTAGAGTTGCTATCTCTACCATTGAACTGGTCCATTTGGAATAGTTCAATAAATATCTTAAAAGAAATTCATTCTAGAACTACTTCACTAAAACAGAAACTACTATTATTATGTGGAGATGTAGAAGCCAATCCTGGCCCCTATAATAAAGGTAATTAACCTCTATCCAGTGTGATGTTAAAATGTAGTCAACCATAACTACAGCCACTTGTAAGGCAATCAATATATATGGTGAAGATACATATTCTGTTTTTCTTTATTATATTTCAATTGAAATATAATAAAAACAAATTGCAGTATTCTCTCATTTTCACTGGGTTTTTAAACAATATAGAATTAAAAATATTTGGTCGCCACCTGGAATGGAAACAAGGACCGCATGCTTCAGACAAGTGCTCTGCTACTGGGCTATGACAACCAGATAACAAACAAACACTCTAATTCTGTATTAGTTAAAGTGTACTGCTATGATACAGTCTCACTCTCAACAGACAAATGAAAATTCTCTTTTTTCAAAGATTTTATTTGTTGAATTTTTTACTCCGCTGATTTTAAACTTTTTTATTTCTTTCTCAGCCTTCTTTTATTTATTAGATGTATTGTCTTACTTTCACAGGCTTTTTAAACAATACTGAATTAAAAATATTTGGTCGCCACCGGAAATCGAACCCATGAAGAATACATCTAATGAGTAAAAGACAGCTGAGAAGGAAATTATGAATTGTAAATGTTCATCAGAGCTTTAAATAGAATTATGAAAATATTCATACTTGACATGTACAGCATTGGTGCAGATTAGTAACCTACAGACATTGGAACACGTAGTAACACAATTTTAGTAGCCAAATTGACCACTTTAAATCGGTTATATTTCTGACTACATTCAGTTTAAACAATAAGATATTAATCATTAACTATTATTTTACTTATCAATATGCAAATCATAATTCCCTTAATTTTTTCCAACAACCTATCTGAAGCATTATTAACCTGATGTATATTTATTATTATTTATTTTTAATGAATTACATATGATCATTTTTTAGCATTGCATTCATTATGAGTACAAGTATATTCCACTTAAGAGCATTATGTTGACAGCTGCTTTTGGACTTTAATGTTAGCAGCTGCCTGAGATGACTGAAGGATTGGCAGTTAAACAATATTTTCCATTATGGTATATTATATTGTCATATAATTTATAAAACAGCTAACTACTAACAACAGCTAAATACTAACTAAAATATTTATTGGAATATCCAAGTACAGGACAAGTCATGACTTTGAAAGTAAATTTGAAACATTTTAAACAAATTAAAATTACACAAGAAAAAATTCCAATTAATAAAAATTTATTTCAGTAAATGTACATTATCAGCAAAACATCTTTACATTAATTCTGCAGTGAAATAATATTACTTTGTATATTAGTAAAATTATATTGTATTTGTACAATTTACATTATAATTTTATCGTAGATCAGCCTCTCAGTGACTATGAACCTTCACCTCGAGCATATACTGCTGCCTCGGCAAGTTCTGAACAACTGTATGTTTATGGAGGTTTTGTTGATAACTTTGATGAGAATAAAAGACAACTGAGAACCGTAATTCAAACCTATGAGTGCACTACAGAATCCTGGAAAGAACTTCCAACATCTGGTACTCCACCTCCTGGAATATATGAATGTGCAACATCTTATTCAGGTCATGTTCTTTACTTGTTTGGTGGTTATGATGGTACATCATTCCATGCTTCACTGCATCAGCTAGACACCAGATCTATGACATGGAAGCAACTCTCGCCACAACATGATAGTGGACCCATGAGGAAATCTGCTTGTCACATGATATATTGTAATGATTCGTTAATCGTGATTGGAGGCTATGGCATACCATCAGGTGAACTGCAGTCTGGATCACAATTTACTGTGGTTAAAAATCTTCAAGATGGTCGTGGCTGTACAAATGAGATTCATAAGTACCATATTTCCCAAGGTAAGTCACAAATTGTATTTCAATTTATTTGTCACGATTTATTATATACATTATTATTAAAATACAGTGTATATTAACAAAGTATTACAGATATAATTTCTTTAGAGCTATTTGCAGATTTATATATACTTGAGCTATACTTAATTTTGTCATGTAGATGTGAATACAATTTAATGGTTTCAGACATAGAGGAACTATTACCCTTTTACATTGTAAACATTTATCAGGAATAATTATAAAGATATAATCAGACATGATAAATTTAAAGTTACAATGCTAATATCTGTCTTTAGCAATGAATTTTAATGACTTTTCAATCATTTCTTTCCAACATAAATAGAAACTATAATAATTTCTATCTCGGGTTATAATTACATTGAGTATGTATTAGTGATTTTTGAACTAAGGAATTTGGTTGTGAATGAATTTATTTGTAGTAATAGATGGAATGACATTAGTTTAAACATGTCAATTATGTATTCTTGTATTTAGTATTGCTTCTAGGATGACTCATTTAATATTATTCAAACAATGGGCACCACTAAGTAGTACTAGCTCTGTGTTAATAGTAATAATAAAGCAATTTATATGTGACTGTCTATCAATGGCAATAGAGCAAATTTGTTAAACTAGTGGACATACATTTAGTAGTTGCAGTAATGCTGAGGTGTTTGAGAACACATTTTCTCAAAAAGTAAATAGTTTAAAATGTTGTATTAGTTTGAAACAAATTTTTAATAAAACGCACAGCGAAATACTTAATTTATGTTTGTGATTTATTATTAACATTATCAGATAAAGTCTTTGAAGTAATTAAGATTAATAATTTTAGGCTATATAAAGTGTTCATATAAAATGAGGCATTCATTGTTTGTACCTGTACTAACATAATGTAAGTCATTCTTATTATTCCAATAATATCAACCCAAAATTTTTGATCTTTGGTAAATTACTAGTAACAAGAGATACGATACTTTTGAATTATAACTTGTATAATAATTACTACATATGAGGCAGCTCTAGGTTATGTAAATGACATTTGAAGTCTTCATAAAATCGATATCTTAAAATAACTTACCAAATAAATATTACATTGCTATTTTTATTTAGGTACATGGTCTTCTCCCTTGATCACTGGAAGTAGACCTTCTCCTAGAGGTGGTTTTACAGTCACCTGCATTAGTCCTACACATGCAGTTTTGTTTGGTGGATTTTATGGTACTAGTGTATTGAATGACACTTACTTCATAAACTTAGCACAGATGGTAAGAATTGTTGTAATCTCTCAATCATTGTAATTGTATTGATAATATGAGGTTAGTCAAGATGTACATGTGCAGAAATTAAGCAATAAAATACAAATTATAGGAGTCATCTGCCAGTACATATGTACAATGTAAACTATTTGTGTATGTAAAATAAATACATTAAAAAAGGATTAGCACATGGCTGTAAATGTAAAAGCTTTAAAAAATGTATGCTGCAGACTCAGTGTTTATATGAGTTGCATACTGAGAGAGGACTAGAAATAATACTCTATTTAGTATTCACACTATCTTAGTTCAGACTAAAGATAGTTGCAGCATGGGCTGTCTAAAGTATTTTTATTCCTTTATTGCAAGTTTCTATCTAGTGAGTTTGTTCAGATGGAGGGGACTTCATGGAACATAGGAACTAAGGCAAATTGGCCACTTATTTAAAATAACAAGTAATTTAGTGGAGTGTCCATTTATTAAAACTTTCTATATGGAACTAAATAAAATAAGCAAATATTTTTTTATAATTCGGTGTATAAATTCTCATTGACCTGGATGAGTTCTCATTGAAGAGTCTAGTAAGTTGCAACTGGCCATTGCTAAGCAGCAAATACATTAAAAAAATACAGGGAATGAGTACACTGTATAAAGTACAGCAACATGTAGTAGTGTTTTTATATAGGTCTCTAGACAGCTGCACTTGCAGAGGGTATTTGTTGTACTTAGGTTCAAACAATATTTTTATCACATGAGTCACAGTATGATATGGTGAAATATTTCATGACTTGGCTAATTTATTTTCAACATATCATTGTGAAGATATCTAGGGTGGAATAATAATAATTATTTTTTTAATTTATTAATGGGACACCAATATTTATATTACATGAGTCAGAGTATGATATGGTGAAATATTTCATGACCTGGCAAATTTATTTTCAACATATCATTGTGAAGATATCTAGGGTGGAATAATAATTATATTTATTTAATTTGTTAATGGAACACTTCAATGATCCTATTAAGACACAAAGTTTCCTGACTCAAATATGTCTGAAGTTTTAAAGTGATTACTAATGTTTGTGTTCACTTTTATACTCTGAAATACTTTTTATTCTTACATTATTATAGCAAATATATGATGCATGTTGTCAGGAAACTATCCTGACAGCAACATACACACATGTTGCCATGAAACCAGAAATGTGTAACTGGTGAATTATGATTATTGTTCATTTTGTTGTACTTTATATTATTGCACATTCTTATCATAATTACTGCACATTATTTTTATTCTATTCAGGCAGATCAATTCAAGCATAGACTGCATGATTACTTTAGTTAGTAAAACTACGAGAAATAAAAATATTTTCTAAGCACTGTATATACTGTGATTGGACTTACTCAGGTGGCAGCAAAACACAGTACATGTTACTAACATAATTGATAGGCTTTTAAAATGCAGCTCATACTTTTGGATATTGTTATTATATTTTATTAGTCATGAAGAATTGTTTCAGATCATCTAATAGTATGTATTGTAAAGTAATTGTTTGATTGTACATTATATTCTCGTACTAATAGTGTTTTACAAAACTTGTACATGGAGCACCACAACCATCTCGAAGAATTTTTCATGCTGCTGTTTGTCTTGATTATAACAACAACAATCCACAGTTGTTAGTAGCTGGTGGATATGATCGCAAGGCTTTTAGTGATGTTTGGTGTCTTGATGTACGAGCACAGAGTTGGCAACAGGTAAGATCATATTATAGTATAGCTCAAATAATAATAGCTGTGTAAAAGTAAATAAACTTAACTGGTGAACATAAGGAATAATCTTTAAAAAAAAAAAGTTTATTGTTTAAACTAAAATTACTTTAGTAGTTCCTAATAATAATTGTTATTGGATCATGTATGATTCCCTGATAATTGGTGGCTAAAAGTTCACTTGTTAGGAACTTTGAGTATTTCAGTCAATTCTGTTTCTAGAACTAATTATATAGTTTAAGTTAAGTTATACTTTTCATAGATCTAATTAAGTATATTAAGTAGTTTGTCTAATCTCTTTATAATTATTACACAATTTCATGCATTAAATCAAATTAGTTTCCAACAGTTAAAAAACAATACATATAATGCACATATATGAAATACTACATGAATACACTCAATTGTACAATTATAAACAACAACTTTTCTTTATCTTTTGCAAGGTGTAGGTTAAATTCTGAACATTTTGAGGTATTATATTTACACTGTCTGGATAGAGTAGCTCTTTATCTTTCTAACAATATAAGTCTGTCGTCTGGGAAACTTTCTGGAAGCTTGTGGTAAAGTGTTTCTTGAGATCTCCTAAATGGCTTTAGAATAATGGCAGTGTTAAATTAATTTGGGTAGAATATTTTTTCCCACACAGATAGCTGTGATAGTTATATCATTCTTTAGCATTATAAATACTCTATAACTTTATACTAAAATCAAAATTTACTATCAGAGGGTCTTGCTGCTAAATTCAAAACCTGCCTAATGTAGCCTAAAATTTTGATGAAAATAAGTGAGTACTGCATGAATACTTGTGAAGATACATATCAGTGAATGTTAAAGAGCTATAGAAGTAATGAATGAGAAAATATCAAGAACAGTCAACATTAGAGTTATCTAAAGCAAAACAATCATGTCTGATTCTTTATCGTTTGAAAAAATACATATCTTGTGCTGCTCATCCTCAACTATCATATTGACATCTGTCTCTTCAAGCTTATAATTGCTAGGTTTCTAGAGTGTAGTGGCAAGCTCAACTGATAGTAAATTTTTTAGTATAATTTCGTAGAGGATTTATAATGCTACAGAATGGTATAAAAATCACAGCTGTCTGTGTAGGTGAAAACAATTCTGCTCAATTTTTTTACAGTCGTTTTTTTTAAGCCATTTTAGAATTTTCTGGATTACTTCTACCGCAAGGTTCAGGAAAGAGACACAAGATTTATCTTGTTAGAAAGAAGAAGAGCTACACTGTATAGACAGTAATTACAAAACCTCAAAGTGCTCAGAATTTGATCTACACCTTTCTGCGGTTTAAAAGTGTTCAATGGAATATACTCCATGTAACACTTCCTGTATCTGCATTGATTGGACTGCTGGCTTGTGGACTGCATTATGTATCAATAGCAAACAATTTGTTAGCAGCTAGTTGATGTCATTTAATGCTATGTTTCGGAACTGGTAATCAAATCATTAAATTTTTACTTAAATTAGCTGTTTAATTTACAAGATTTGTACAATCTGTGTGGTGTTATTATAATTTTAACTTGGTTTAGTATGTTTCAGTAATAAAAACGTTTGTATTGATAAGTTTGTTTGAATAATTACATATATTATTGATTTGTATATAAATGAATTAAGATTGTAATTACATTTTAATTTAATTACTAATTGATTTACTTGTTTCATTTCAGTTAACTTTATTTTTCATTAGCTATCACGAGTAGCTTAATTGTCATGAAGTATAGGCTCAGCACTTTCCCTAGAAAAAATGGCATGTACATGTAGAGACACTGTCTATTAATAGTGAGATGTTATCAGTGACGGTACATATTTAGGAATAGTAAAATGTACATGTAGAGATACACATACGTCATTAACAGTGAGGTGTTGTCAGTGATGGTACATATTTAGGAATAGTAACATGTACATGTAGAGATACACATGCGTCATTAATAGTGAGATGTTATCAGTGATGGTACATATTTAGGAATAGTAACATGTACATGTAGAGATACACATGCGTCATTAATAGTGAGGTGTTATCAGTGATTGGACATGTGATTTTTTTTCTCCATATCTGATACTAAACTGTATGAAGCTAATTTTGAGTTCTGTATGACTACTTCTTCCTCATTCGTAACTGCTTTGTTTCCTAAAGCTGTAGTCAAACACCTACATTTCTACACATAGCATCTGTCTCTTTGTTGTTGAATAGTTTCTGTAGGCATAAATATCTTCTGCATCTTCTGGTATACTAGATTCACCATCTATAATACTTGTTCGGGCTAGAAAGACAGATTTTTTGGCAAAACTTGTTTTGGTATAAAAGTAATTCTTTAAACTAAATTTGGTCAATTTATACCTGCTGAATCCAAATCTGATGAGTGCCAGTTGCAAACTGGAGGATTTCTCGATAATAAAATGCACGTTTTAATTTTTAGTATTTTAAAATCAAATAAATAATATCATCTACCATTGACTCAAGTATTAGGCCATAGTAGCTTCTCAATTGAATTAGTTCTCTGACATAGCAATTTATAATAACGTCAAATTTTTATCAGCTGAGTCCTGTTTGTGCACATTATTTTCTTATTATGGTAATTACCGTCACTTTGTTTGTGCTGCGTGCTTTTATGCCCAAACTGAGAGTATAGTCTAGTTTAACATGGTACTTTCTTCAAGAAACAGAAAGTTTGTAATTTATAGCTATGCTCAAGTTTATCTTGAAAGTTAGATGTTTAGGTAACAAAAAAGTCGTATGTGAAGGGAGAGCAGAAAAATAACCAGCAAAGCTTATCCAGAACAAGAATCTAGTGTTTCTATGCAGCAAGTAAGCTTCATAAGCTACCAGATGGTGAATTGCACTTCACAAGTATGTATTAGCTAGTACATATTGCTTGAAAAGTCATATTGAGTGATACTTTAGAAGTGCAAGATAGAAACAAGTGACTAGCTGAGTTTTATAATACTACGAAAAAAACTTTGCATTCGACTATCTTAAGACTGCATGTTCTGTTGTCAAAAATGCACAGTTAAGCGTCCTCAAAAAAATCCAGTAGCTCCATGTAGAAGACTTGTGTGTAGAACTGGATGGAAGGCAACTTCCGATAGTCTAGTGAGTAGTCCTGTTGGCATAATACACGAAGTAATCAGGAGTCCTATTTGTGCAGATAAATGATTGCCAATTTGGCAACTTTGGGAAACTCAGGGAATTTGTGAAAATTAAAAATGGTCACCATGAAATTGATCAGTTCCAACAATTTTATTCAGGTATTATATCTAGTATAGAATTCCTGGTTATGTAAAAATTATTCCTGATCCAAGTTGAGGCTAGATAGGTACATTGCAATAATTCCAAATGGATGCAGATAAACTGCTGACTATGAAGGAAATTAATTACAAAGTAGAATTCTTTTCTGATTGTATTTTTTAGTTCAGACACTGCAAAATTTCAATTGTGCCACTTCTGCTTAGATTAAATGTATGACTTAGTAAGAGTTCTTGTATAGTGTGTTGTATTACAGTAGATTGTTAATGAGTGAAGTTCTCATGCAAGAAATTAAAATGTGTAATAATAGCTATATTTGTTTAATAATGAACTACAGAGCTTTAGGTCTGTTTATAAATCTTTCTTTCAGAGTTGAAATGAAACACATGCAGACTGGTCTACTTTAAGAAGGTTCCTCAAAGAATTACTAAAAATGTTGCTTATATTTCCTGCTGTCACTAAAGGCTTCTTGTCTAGGATTACACACTTTCATATAATTATTCAACTACACAGTACATATTACTATATTTATGCTTCTCATTGCCTATCTTGATTGCCATTGGTTCTCCAAATTGGTCAACAGAGACAGCATTTTAGTTCCCTGGATGGTCAACTAATAAGACCTACCTTAGCCTCTGAACCAAGAGTATGCATTTTGAGCAGATAAAGAGAGGTGGAGAACATATCATACATGTCCTATTGATTTCATGGAACAGGCTTGGCTAGTTCCAAGATAGCTGTTTTGACAGCTGCTAAAGCTGCCAGTTTTTAGTATGGTGAATGTACTTCATCTGGTTATTGGCAAAAGATAGCTATATATGTTACGTGTTGTGAGAATGGTATTATTGTAGATATGAGGCAATAATAAGAGGACTAAACAAGTAGGGGGTAGATTTTAGAATACACTCAAATCCTGTGTAGCAAAAAGCTATTGCTTCATTGATCTTATTCTTCAACCAAAATATATCAGCCTGCCATCACACTCATGTGTCCAGCATGTGCACCAGTGCATATCATTCCCATTTGACACTAGCATTCAAAGTCTATATCATTGAAATATTTTATCAGCTGTTTTAGTGAGTCCATTATTTGTAATGTAGTAGCATTATCCTCAATATATTTGCTACTGACTTTATGAAACAGTAAATCCATGTCATAAATATGTAACTCTATCATGGGCAAAATCAGCTGTCACAATTTTATTTTCAAGGTTCGATATTTTGCAGTGTCCAAGACCTTAACTGGAAACAATAATATTTAAACAACCATGAACTCTATACTAGAAATATTCATATAATTTCTTTTAGA
>WLWI01001063.1_pt1 | contig 24084 bp, 16 predicted proteins | sample 6701501 | NCBI WGS metagenome assembly WLWI01 (sample SAMN12718690, study PRJNA515312) | sponge metagenome | isolation source: marine sponge | host: Mycale hentscheli | place: New Zealand: South Island, Marlborough, Capsize Point | collected 2014-11-01 | reverse complement strand
CAGCGCCAGGCTGCACAGAGCTTCCAAATTACAGGAATAGCTTTATTATGAAATTTACTAACTGCTGATAGCAAAAGTTTAGGATTTTCAGCCCTGGCTATTGGAATTCCTGGGAGTGAAATTTGGTATTTGGTGATGGTTATCTAACCACCCTACTTCTTCTTGGAACTAGCCTTGAAAACTGAGACTGGCTGGTTTTTCTCAGAATTCTATAGCCTGGTGGTGGCCTGCCTATTGTGCTGTGTCAGATGTAAAGGAGGAGGAATCATATTCTAAGCTAACCTCAGAACTACTGGGATCACTCTCTGCACTGCTATGGCTGCTAGAAGCACTCTCAGTATCCATAGTCCAGCCAATGTGGGTAGACAGGAAACCTTTTTCTCGTCATCGCGAGGCCACGCCCACGACAGGAAGTGAAAATTAATGAACCAAATAGCTGAAAATAAAGGTGCTATTTTGAAGCATCCACTCAGTTTTGGGTCAAATGGTTTTGGGCCATGTTTTAGCACGATATAAGAGTATTATGATGTTTGCAGAATTTTTTTTTTTCACCGCAGTTACCCTTTAAGTTATAGTGTAGCTACACATAACCACAGCATTACAACATGATTTCATTGAATATGATGGAAGTGCAAAGAGTTTACGAGAGAATTGATTTTTGATGAGTCACTTTATATGGTTAACATCCTCGTGAAGCATCACAATAAAGAAATCAGTGATTGAATATTTATCTGTTATAACAGATGCACATCAATTAACATGTGACATACCTACATTATGTGGGATTTAGCAATAGCTACATATTACAATGGACAGACGTATAATAGTAATAAGTAATATTTTTCAACCATTACGGTTAAAATAGCCACTTAAAGAAGGTTATTTCCACTCTTTAATTTAATCTGCTGTACAGCAGGATTAATGTATATTCTTATGGATTGCTTGAATTACAGCAATACTCAGGTTAGCTCTAATTATTCTAATGACCAAGAAGCCCTTTCTCCTTTCTTACCATACAAAGTCTGGCTAGCAAAAAGAAACAGCAACCGTATTCTCATGACCAAGAAGCCCTTTCTCCTACAGCATTAAGCAAGCCTTACTTTATACTTAAGCGCAGAAGTGTGAGAAAAATCCTGCGAAAACGCTTGCTTTTCAAGAAACAAAAAGTTGATTAGACCTATGGCATTAAAGACCCTTTTCCAGACTAAATTTCAAAACTTCGCCGTTTTAGGGGGGAAACCAGACCAAGTTCGTAGTACACCAAATTTAAAGCAGAACAAGTCCAGCATTTAATAATTCTGGACAGAATTTAGTGGTTTAGTTGTTGTTTACTCAGTTGTTGTTTTTTCTTCATGGTTGAATTTAACAATTATACTTTCATCACTAACCATAATTATGTCTTTGTACTTTCATTTATTCTCATGAATCAGTTTAATTTTCTAATAAGTGTACCTATTCACTAAGGGTTGGCAAATTATGCTGGCATGAATTTGAGGGTAATAGTGATTTCATAATTAATATGCTAGTATGATTAGTGTAATTGTGAGCATAATGAAGTAATTATTGGAAAAATTATTATAATTAGTTTTTATTGTACTGTAACCATAACAAATTGATGTGGTCTTCCAGAAACTGGCTTTGGGACTTTTTAAATGAATCTTTGTGTTTACTAAATACCCTCTATGTTGGTAATCTATATGAAGATTCCAATATCACTTTCTGTAAGAAATAAAATACTTTCAGATACAGCACTATTGTCCATTAGGATGCAGATCAACATCTCACACATAAACAGTGACCATCAGGATTCAGATTAGTCATGTGTACAGGGATTCTTACAGTTGTGAATATGGTTTAGGTGACCTTTGAACTCTGTCCACGAGTTGTTTCAAGTAGATTAATTACTTGAATGATTAAAAATGATCATAATTCGCCAACCCTGATCTATTAGCTCATTTTCTTTATTCTAAACATAAATACCTTTGTAAATTGGTATTGCTCTAAGTTTTAATATTTTCCTTCCTGATTTTAACAAGTTCATTCATTTCAGTTCTAGACAGTCACATTATAATGCTAAATATTGTGTGATTGAATATTAGAATAATTATAGTCTTAAAAGAAATACTATATAGCCAACATTTTTCTATAAGTAGCTAGCTTTAGCTATTTCATCCCTTGAAAGAGCCATCCCTTAACAAATCCTAATGCGCCCCTGAATAGGGGAAAGAAAGAATGAGGACAGAAAGTTGGGGAGTTGCGCTAGCCTGCGCTAGTGACCCATTTTCTGTCATTGTGGTGGTAAAATTGGGGAACAGCAGCAATAAAACGGTAAGGGGTTGCAAAAAAGCTGTGTTAGGGCGGCAATGCAGGGTTACAATAATAGCGCAGAAGTAGCATAAGAGCTCACAGATTACGGTTATGATATTATTGAGAAATGAGCATTAAAATTTTAAAGGTATAGGATGCAGCAGTGGTCTAAAAACCAATTAATACCCCGAAATGTAGCCATTTTGTAGTAAAATTTATGTTTCTCACACACACACGAAAACAAAGATTTATTAATATGGCACACATTTTTAAGTGATGATATAAATTGAACAGAATATTGAGCTACTAATATTGGTCACCATGTTAATATAATGACAATATGTTCACTTCTTCAACAATGAATTGGAGGAATAAGCAGGACAAGTGTCCAATGTGATGTTAGTAGTTGGAATTTCTTCGTAGCATGGATTTGAACGAAGATCGATGATCCTATCATTGCACCCTTCTATGACCTGGTCACTATATTTCTTTGCAACCTCTTCATAAACATGCTGTGGGGAATTTTCAATTTTTTTCGAAAATTCTATAAAAAACCAAATAAATATCAATGCACAATTCTGAGCAAAAGAGGAAAGACAGATCGCGTGGAATTAATGTTTGAGTTCATAATTTTAAATTGGTTTTGACATTAGTTACATTTCATCCATATAGCTAGAACCTAGTATTGTGACATCTAGCTAGATACTTTTTTACTATAGAACATAGCATTGTGACACCTATTATTTTTTAATTTAGAACATAGTATTGTGATACCTACTATTTTTTACTTTAGAACATAGTATTGTAATACCTACTATTTTTTACTCGTATCCATAAAATCGATACAGGTGCTACCATCACAATGAAACATATTATTACTGAAGACACTGCAGCACTAGCAGCAATCACTGTTGTCTAATCTAAAATAAACAATATGTTGTATTAAAAAATACTCGTGTAAAAATTATAATTGTCTTTATTTTAGTATAGTAGACTAAACTTCTTTTATTTACTTCATTTCATTTTCACTCTTGATCAATAAAAAGATGTGCATTTTTAATGACTAATAAAAGTATTATAAGGAAGTGCAGTTATGTTGCATTCTCATAAAATTATCGATCATGCTTGTTGCAGTAAAGTCAACAATATAAGTATAAATACAAATGATTACCACTTGATCCTACAGAAGTGGTGTTGGTGGCATTTGTATAAAGCGAGCTGCAGCATTTTGACACACTTTGCCCTAAATTGATACAAGATATGTTTAAAATATGCAATTTGGTCGTTTTAGCTATATCTACCATTTGTAATTGTTGAATGAATGCTATTCTGAAAAGACAAACTTTGGTCTATAAAACATAGCCAGGAAATTACACTGTGTTAGCTTGTCATACAAATTAATGTTTGTTTAAAGTGTAATATTCAATAACTTTTAATGCAATGAATGTGAAGAAAATATGTTCGCATTTTATTCTATCAACCTATTCACTACTTTGATTGATTCATTACTTAGATAACTTAAAGTACTACAGTAATTGTTGTTTTTTTTAAATCTCATGAAATTTTTAGATTACCATTTTAATTGGTATTTCTGATGAAGACAATAAGTCATACTAGAATGTCATTAATAGTCATCCCTCTACTTTAATTTAAAAAAGTTACAATCTACATCGACGTTAATAAATTTCATCCAGGTCACAAAATTAGTCTAGATACTTTCCCTTTTACAGCTGTAGCTATATGTTCTACTCCATAATTGTTTTCTTTGCAGAAGAAGCTACTTTATGTACAAAGGTTTTTGCTCTCAAAATAATAGCTGGTGCATATACTTTAAGACTAGATACTACTATAAAACGTATTTAATTGTTTTTAAGCACTCTGTCATCCAAGATATGATATTATGATACTACTAATGTCAATTGATGCATGTAAGCACAAATGCTTCAACAAGTATTAATAAAATTATGAATAATTATATTATGCTGTGAAATGTTTATCAAAATAATTGAGCAAGCCTACCAAGAAACATTTTGATGAACATAAGGACCATTAGCTGGAAAAAAAAAGTGGTCTGGTTGTTTCCAGATCAAAGAGATTGGTGACAACCATCTCGATTTATATTTCTCAGAGTTTTGCTTATCTCATTTGCTCGCCATTAGAATTCGTAAATGAACAGGCACTGTAGTCTGTATGTTTTATTACAAGTAGCAACTCATGCAGTATATTATTCAGTCCTTGTCATGTTTTGTACATTCACTGTTTCCATTATTGATTAAAGATTGTTATCAATTATATTCCATGAAATATGCTAGTAAATAAAAAAAACAACAAAAAACACATTACATTATAATAAAGCTTGTTTACGATATTAGAACTGTATAAATCCCCTACATTAAAAAAATTGTCATTCAGTTTAGTTAAGATCATAACCATAATAGTTTATTCATAGACATTTATATCTAATTATATTGGCTGAATGTCAAAAAGAGTGTTATTTAAATTGTTGGTAGAGGGAATTGTGGTGGTAGTGTGAGCAGATTGTGTCCAGCCTGTCAATATGTAAAGCTTAAATAAATGACATTGGGAATGATTAAAGTCTCTAAATAATCCACAAGCAGCAATGATAATAGTGGGTGGTTGTGATAGAGTTACAAGTATATGATACATTAACTTCTTCAAAATGATGAATATTTTCCCATTAATTTAGGGCAAGAAAAATGGTCCATTTATAGCTTCTGTACAACAAAAGTGATTAGGAAAATCTAATAATGTACAATTTCAGTTTTACTACAATCTAAGATGTGCTTGAAAGTAGTTAAAGCTTTCAGTTTAGGTCAAAGTAAACATGAAGCACTTACCACTTTGTTGTTGGCTCATGAAGGATATGCTGGTAACTGAACACATTGCAGCTGTACCAGGCACTGTTTGTTGCAAAACCAAAGATAAATTCACACTATCAGCTTTAAATCAAACACATCGATACATAGTTGCTAATAAAGATTCAATTGGTAATTCACTATTTTTAGCTTAGCATTAAAAAATTTTTGATATAATATTCACAAAACGTTTCGGCTTGTAAGCCTTCTTCAGTAGTGAGGTGAGGTATTTTATGCTACTAGTTAAGCTAAAAATATTGAATTACCAGAAATAGAGTAGCAATGAAAATCTACGACATCAGATTCAATTCCTTCATATTGGTAGTACATGTACTTATTCTCGCAATACAATTAATACTACTAATATGTTTAATATTTTTTTGTAGATTAAATTATAAAATTGAGTGCTGTATTTAAATAATTTTCATATCTATAGATGCAACTACTTTAAGTTGAATCTTTATTTCTTGCACATTTATAGCACCAAATTGTATTATTTAAAAAACAACAACTGAAGTCACTTAGTAATATAAAGATGTAGCTAAATGCCAAAGATTATTAGTATACCATTAGAAAATTATCACATACCCACAATAAGAGTTCCAGTTTTACTATTGGCCAAACCTGGAAGGGTACATCTATATGTAGTTGAATTCATCCATAGTTGCACCATAATTACAGTTAGAGTATTGGTAATAAAATTCAAGGAATGAGGAGGATCAATCTCTTCCCTGGAGTAACTAGTTCCATTGATGTACCATATTATTGGTAAACTATCAGTTCTACAAAGAAACTTTGCCTCTCCTCCTTCACATACCACAGCATCCTGAGGTTCATCTTGAAAATAATTCAAACCTGCCAAAATATTTCTAAATAATGCAAATCAATACTAGCCACACTGTAATGTTGCTATACCCAATGATTTGGTCCAAGATAAGGTGCTTGCTACAATTAGAAATGCAGTACTTCTGTGAAACATGTTTAATTTTGCTTACGGAACTGCAGCCTAGATGTATTTATTTACTTACGATTTTAGAAACAAGAAAATATTGTAACTACAAGTATTAGTTATTATTAAAACTCACATTTCCAAACTAAAAATGCTGTAATAAGTGCAATTATTGCAATTAATATTCCAAAAAAAGAACACGACTGATGATACAGTAATGTAAATGAAAGGATTACTACTTTCAATAATTATTTCTTGTAAAGTTTTATTATTGTTGGTAGTTGTGTATGTTGTATCCCCAAACTTATTGTCATCAAAATGTTGTGAAGTTTAATTTACTACACTTACATTTCCTGTCAAACATTAAGGTATTAGTTTTACTCATCATATTATATTATGTTTTGTTTAACCTTCATTTGAACAATTCACAGTTGCATTCCAACTCCCATTGATACATATGACCTTTACAGGTGGCACATCTATGTCCTCACAGTAGTTGTATATAGTCCATATTCCATTAACAAATCTATATAGTCTTCTTGTTGTTACTTTGTCACTCGTAATGCATGGAGCTGTGGAATTAATTGCAAGGGAATATGAATTTTTTTAATAAAGTGCACGATATGTCACCTGACAATAAACTGCTATACCATGTTCTATTGGTAATAATATTAGGAGCAACTTCACTTAAAACAGTATTGCAGTGGTTTATTGCTTGAAATACTTAAATAATGGTGACATAACCATGTTTGTTTAGTGATTTTTTACTTTATACTGAAGCAGTGGGCAACAACTGAAGTAACGTTATTCTATATTGTTTTGCAGTAGACAAAATTGATGGTAAATTTATTCAGTGTAGGTGTAGATTATTGAAAATGTATTGGAGATTTTTCTAGCTAATAGCTATGTGTTTAATAACTCATATTCTAATAGGAACATTTAATTACACCTGGTATGTTATATTTATGTTATTGCAATTGTTACTTACTTAATTATCATAATTTATCTTTATTAGTGGACAATTATGCATTAAGAATTAGATTCACAGATGAGTGTGCTAAAAGTGCAGAGCTAAACATTAATTCTTTGCTAAAAAGTATTAATTTTTATTTGCTATTGTAATAATGCTTATAAGATAGGTTGCCTGATAAAAGATTGTTGTGGCATGTGCAATTGCAGCTAACTTAATTAGGCAAGTTTTTATCACTTACCTAGTGTGATATTTAACAGTGAATGATATACGCTGTCATTTTCAATTTGATAGGAGATATGCATAACATAATCACTGAAATCAATTAAACTACTCCAATTTAAGTGCGTTAAAATGCTTCCAAAAAACATCATCCGTGAAGTAAAATTTGTAGTCTTCACTTCCAAGTGATATGTTATGTTTTTGCAAGGTGAATTGATCTGTACTAGTCCATTACGTGATAGTTGTAGAATAGGTTGAGGATCTTCATAATATTACAAAAATACAATTATTGAGTTATTTAATTTGACTGTTAAAAGTACTAATCTTACGTGTCATGATCAATTGAATAGACTCTTCATTACATCGTATAGTGGTTCCAATCAAAGGAATAGGAGTAGGTATTGTTAACTGCACAGCAACGAATGATTCATTTTTGTAGATTATTTGGAGTACCATTTCCACAGATTCAATCGCAAATGTTTGTTCATTAACATCACTGTGTACGTTATAGCTATTAAAATATGGTAAAAATCCTATACCAGGCCATATCTCCCAGTTGACAAAATTACCAGAACATATAAAAACTGCTGGTTCATTTGGACAGTTGACACTGCCATTACCACTAACTTGAACTAATTGTCCTACAATTTGAAAGTATTAAAACATTAAAGCAATGCTTAGTTGTACACTTACCAAACACAGATAAAAATTGATGACAAAGAAAGTATATATAAACTAAATGTGTCATACTTTATGATGCTCTCCTTGAAAATCTGCTACTATGATCTGTTGCTAAATAGCCAATGTAACAAGGAAGGAAGTATTAAGCATTTCCTGACTCCATTTGAGTACTACTTTGAAGGTAAGCATAATTAGAGTATATTCTAAAATTAATGTGTGAATTAGAAAACAAGCACAAATATAGCTTATGTTAAATCATTTTAGTGTCACAGTGTTTTAAATCATATTTCCCTGCCAAATTTGATCCAAAATTTAAAGCATGTAAAGTAAAAGCTAATCTTTGAGGCCATATACATACTATATGTATATAATATGTATGAATTTATTTCTCCCATGCTAGATATCTTCAGGATATTATTTTTAGGTAGTAACGCTGAGATAACTGACACTATCACACTGTGTTTACCCACTGTGGTAGCTCAGGCTGTATTTCTGCTAGCTCTCAACTGGACTAGATTACTATATTTTGTGTTTTTACAGGTACCTTACTCTACTGGAGCCATCCAAACCTGGTAAGTGCAGCTGCTATAATATCAGCTGGGGTTGTGGGGAGACCCTTAGAGAGTTTTGCAACCAACTCAACACCATGACTTACCAACCATAGTAGTACAAAATACTGTAGTGAAGGTATCTAGCATAAAATAAACCACATATTTTACACTCAGGCTTTATTCACTTGTAAGTGGTTCTTAACAATAAATTAGCCTGCTTGTGAAATATTTCACCATACCTCATGACACTCTGATTCGTGTAATAAATACAATAAACCTTATTGCATTTGTAACCTTAAATTTTTTTTACACTTTAAGCTAAATTTTACGCCATATGAGAGCCATAGGGTTTAAGTAAAGTAAGTTCTGTTCTTTACACTGAATGTTATTTAGCAATACAGTAGTGACAGCAAGCACTTGATAATTTAAGAATTTATAGTAGGATGTTAAGGTAGCAGAGAATACTTACCACCAATTTGTTATTCACTAGTGAGTTAGTGGTTTATTGTAAACATAACCTTTTGGTATGATTGTTTTCATATCCATGTAAGTTTAGACAGAATGTCAGGGTAGTGGTGCCAGTGCGACCAGTTTGCAGTTCATTACTTACTACTAGTCAACACACTCACACTGGCAGAAGTGACTCTATAGTACGCTGCCACAGGATATGAATTGACTTATCTCTCAATCCCCCAACTATCTAACTCCCACTATCACCAAATATTAATGAAAGAAATGAAATGACATGAAACTAATCACTATCAGCCAAGTCAGAACAAAACCAAGTACAAAAAAAACTTTTGTAGTCAATCACTGACTTAATGACGGACTGAGGAAACAGATTGCACATAGCTGAATAATGTGATGAATGAAATGTGTTAATTAGTCTGCATGTACTGAATAGAAGTGTTTCTTATGCAATGTACCCAGAGCTTAGCTGTGTTTTTCCTGTATCATTAAATATGTATTTACAGATTTGATTATCCTAAATTTTAAGCTTAACTTTGTACATCAGCATTGAATACTCTCAACAACATTAAAGAAGGGTTTTACTATGATGAAGCAGGTTTCTTTGTTTTGAAATACACATATAAATTCAAACTTTATGTACAATTGGGAGTATTAAATAGTAGTCCGAAAGTATTGTAATCAACTTCTTTGACAGTATATTCTAAAATTACAGTCAGCAAACAATTCTGGGAATATGCACAAACACTGTATGTATTTGTGCATTTAATTCATATTTTTTTGACACGCTAGGATAGCAGGGATGGTAGATTGTATTCTGTTATATGCAAAACTATAAAATTAATTTATATTTATTCAGTTAAGTTGCATAATGTCACATTAGCGAAGTATCATTTAATTTGAAGAAATATTATCTTTGTAATAATTATGTCAGTGATTTCAGTATCCTGCATGTTATCATTGAATGAAATACACTTAAACTACAGTATACTAAGCAGTACTGTAAGAAATTTGAAATTTATAAATAGTATTATTACGATTAGTCTAAGATTGGTTTGCTTAAAACACCAATATCTGTACTCCAACCTGCACAATTATTAGATGCTTCTTTTGAATAAATTAATAAGGACTTTTCCTTGCAATGGTTTAATATTTGATCTGACAAATATACACAAGCATTGGCAGATTTATAAAATGAGGGGTTGCTTAATGGCCCCAGGTCATACTCAATGCAATATAGGAAACGACAGTGATACGGATCTCCCTCACCCCCCTCTCTGTATATAGTGAAACCTGCATTCAATGATGATTCATGTCACATACTTTGCTCCTATCATTATTACTATAAAATAAAGTCCAATATTTTGATGTATTTGATACTTTATCTTAGTATTGCTGCTTTCATTTTCAAATAATTGTAGCATTATCGGGGTGGGATAGGCTGCTGTCATTACAATATGCATTTTTCTATTATAAACAAGTGATAAATAGTTAATATCGATTTGAAGATTATCCCAGAAACCTATCCCTGAAACCTATTTTCAGTGTAATCCTGCATACAAGTTTCCCGATACAAGCTCTAATACTGGGCACTTTATGGCATTAAGTAGGATATTATGCTCCAACAAGGTTCTTTTAAATCTTAATATTGATGCCACCATTGCTCATAGCAAAGACTTGTAATGTACAATATATTTATAGTATTAAAAAAGTCATGAGGCAACAAGCATTGGCATATGTTAAACAACACACTCTTTGTTTAAAAAAAGCCATGAGGCCTTATTTACTAACATTTGATATTTTAGACAAGATAGTATACATGCTAACAACACTTGAACGACCTTTTATGGATTTGGGAGGAAAATTATGACAACTGTTACGAGAATCTAGTCTTCTCGCATCAAAACAAAACCTAAGCCGCCATTGTACAGCAATGATTGCATGCTTCTTATTATAAAACATCTATAAGAAAATATTATTACTATTGATGGAAGTAATGGCTAATATTGAAATTATATTAAGCCTTATTATTATTGTGAAATAGAAGTAGATGTAGAAGGTGTTTTTTAACTGTATCTATTTCAGTCTAGAGATATAACTCGGTTCCAAATTATAGGTATGTCTTGTTTCTTTGCACTCCTTCGCCATGAATTTTTTTTGATTGTAACTAATATTTCATATATTTCTATGAATAATCCTTGAACTTTGACCTCTTTTACTATGTGACTCATCCACATAATCTGGAAGAGAATTCAGACTCACACTCTGTAATTGAGTCATGATAATATTTTTCCTCAAAACCTCACAAAGAAGAAGGCACTTAGTGTAACAAGTATGTATTATTTCCATTATATGTTCATATTCTGTGCAATGCAAGTCACAATATTGTCTATGTAATGACCAACAACAGGATTGAGGGTGAAGTTATATCAATGTAATGTCAGCCAAAAATACAGTAAATCAGTTATATGGAATTATGTAGCACTCTCCATGTTTCATTGTTCATTAGAGCCATCAGACTCTGTTGGGGATATGAAACAGAACTGTAATCTTGATATTTTCTATAGTAATAGAGAGGTCAAAGTTCAAGGATTATTTATAGAAATTATATGAAATATTAGTTACAATAAAAAAAATGCTTTCATGGTGATGGAAATAAGAACCAAACTTGAAAATCATTACTAAAACAGTTCAAAGTGTAAACTTTCATGAAAATATTTTTTTGGTCACTATGATGCATTCCCACGGGGAGTTTTCGGCCCTCGAAAAAAGATAAATTTTAAAAGGAAAATTTCGAGTGCATTGTGAGAACTCTGTCAGCCCTTCATAATACTTATTTAGGGTATAGACTCAGCTTGGGTCTTTTGCATGATGTTAGGACAACCATCACACCAAGTTTTATCAACTAAGTCCAAACCGTTTGAGAGTTACACCATAGATAATATAAAAGAGGAGGGATTGGAAATGTCACTTCAATTATAGCACACCTTGGCAAATGATCTGGCGCAGTATCTGTCGATGATCTAGAGAACTACAAACTTGAGAGCATAGAGAGTGATAAGGAGGTGTGATCGGAACCGTGTCGAGCAACTGCTGAGCGGTTTAATGTAATTCAATGGGTCAGCAATGATGACTGGATGAAATTATTAACAGATGAATTGAACTTACCCAATGAATAATGGGTCGTTCAAGTATTGAATTCGGATTTATGTCTGTGCAAACTATCTTGTAATTTGTCTCAGACTTTGATTATACCGTATAGTGTTGTTGTCATGCCAGACCATCATTGGACCCTGAAATGCAACTGGACAAAGCAACACTACAATCGTTGTTATCACTGTTTGTGCTGGACATCCAGAACCAGATTTTGTACGAATGGCTGAAGCAAGAAAAGGAAAACTCTTCTCTAGGAATAGAGACAAGATTGTAGCATGGGTGGACACTTCATCAGAGAAAACTATAAGGAGTTCTATGTGTGAAATGATAGTGAAGGGGAAAAAGTGTTCGTCATGCATGTCTTATCAAAACACACTGCGGAAAAGTTATCATCACTGGAATGCACAAAAATCACAGTCACCTCGACGACACCACTGTACATCCAGTAAAACTAATTTTCGAAAACCATGGAGGATCATTCGGACATTTATTTTGAGATGAACAGATTAAAGCACTAAGCAAGTCTGATAGCAGGCAAATCCGATGGCACCCAGCACTAATAAAGTGGTGCCTGCACCTAAAATTCATATCGTCTGGAGCTTACCACGCTCTTCGCAATTCTGGAGTTATTACTTTGCCGTCTGAGAGGACACTGCGAAGCTATACACATTGGATTAAAGCTGGTACTGGATTTCAGCCAGCAGTGGATGATCAGCTTTTGAAAGAAATGAATATTAGTGAAGAAAAAGACCGATATGTTGTGCTATGTTGGGATGAAGTAAAGATAAAGGAAGGGCTCATTTTTTATAAACATGCATGCGAGCTTATTGGTTTTACAACTCTAGGTGACATTAATAATGACTAGAATCGACTTGAAAAATCAAATCCTGTGTGCTCTGAAATTGCTACTCATGTACTTTTATTGATGGTACGTGGTCTGTTCAATGGTGTAAATTTTCCATATGCACACTTTGCAGCGAAAAGTATCACTGCAGATACTTTATTTCCAATGGTGTAGGAAGCAGTTGAACACTTACAGATAAGTGGGCTAAATGTAATTGCCTTTAGAAATGACGGTGCATCAGCAAACAGGAAATTTTATCAAATGCATGGAAATGGAAAGGAACATGTCTGTAAAACCTCAAACCCCTATCATGAAAATCACAGTATTTACTTTTTCAGTGACGTACCCCATCTTATTGAAACAACTCGTAATTGCTGGTCAAATTCCTTTTTTCACAAGGAGAGCAGAGATTTGTGCGTAAGTACACGGCAGAATTAGGTAGCTATTATCATTTTAAAGTTATTATTAATTGTAAACAGATCAATGGCAAACACATCAGCTGGGTCATGTTGTTCAGCTGTACAAAAAGAAGCAATCTTTATCAGGTCTTAGTATGATTCCGAAGTTGACACGAGAGCATGTATATCTCAATTCTTATTCCCGTATGAAGTGAACTTAGCTGCCCAGGTAAGTTATAATACATGCAGTGAATTCCATGACTATAATTATTGTTGTGAAGGTTTTGAGTGCATCTGTAGCTCATGCCTTAGAGTACTATGGGGAAGATGATACATCAGAAACTCGGATATTTATGCAGAATTTTGATCGCTTTTTCGATTCTTTTAACGTACGCTGTGTACCAGAAGCTGTTCACAAGAGAAAGCCTGATCTCAGACCTTACCGAGATCCTTGTTATTCCCGATTTACTGTAAGTCTTTTTTCTGTGGTATAGGCATTGCATTGACATTGTATGAAATTCTATAGTGGCTACAGGATGAATTTTTGAAGTACCTTCAGGATTGGGAGACGAGTGTATTCAAAAGGGAAAAGTTTACTCCAGTCCAGAAAAACATAATGTTGCTATCTATAGCTACTCGTCGAGGCATCAAGATGACAGGTTAAACCCCATGCAAATCATATTATGCATTGAAATTTTATGTATACTTGCAGTGCAAGCATTTGTTGAGATGGCAAAAGTTTTACTCAGTTTGCCAGGAGTGAGTTATATTCTCTCAGAGAAATTGTGCCAGGACCCTTTAGAGTCTTTTTTTTGGAAAGCATCGAGCTGCTGGAGGCCGTAATGATAATCCTACAGTGAAGGATTTCTGCAAGAATACTGTATCACTCAGAGTGCAAGGTTCAGCTGCACTTGACTCGGCACGTGGAAATTGCACAAGACGGTAGCTGCAGTACAGGCCATTTGAGGATGATACTCCACTACCTAAGCGACCACGAAAAGCAAATTAACTAATACATCATTATGTTGACATGATAACTATTTTTTATACATGACTCAAAAGTTTATATTGATTGGTCTAGACAGTCTACATCTGATGTTAATTAACAACACTGAGATGTGAATCAGACACTAAAATGACAAGCTATTCAATAACTGATTTCAGTAACACATAGTAAGGCTGATATAATATAGTACTAATACAAAGTTGGCTAGAAAGATGTATGTGTTTTTGTGGTCATTCTTAATGTGCTGCTATGATGCAGTCATATATGCTTCATTAGGTGATAATTCAATAGAAGTCACTGAGTTCTTCACCTCTACTTCTTCATAGAATGGCACAGTTGTAGGTATTACATCATTATCTCCACTAATTGTCTGATTCTTTCTTTTTGTGTTAGCAAACCTTATTCCACTCCAGAATCCTATGAAAAAGAAAAGAAGGAAACATCCTATTATAGTGTATATTACTATTAATATAAACTCCATTATAGAGAAATCTAAAGGGTGTGAAGAATGTTGAGATTCCGTGGAAACCTAAGTGAACACAAAAATAGTTCTTTATAGAGATAAAATAGAAGTATATGTTACCTATCGACATATGGGAACCAACTGGACCTGCAGTATTATAACAATTTTTAATAGAAAATATATTTCAGCTATTTATCTAACCTTCTGTTGGACTTCTGCATATATTTATTGCATTATTAGTCCACTCTCCATCTGCTTTACATTTCAACTTGTAAAGTGAATTGTTTTTCTGAACTACATGTAATGATTGCAGTAAATTCTCCAGAAATATTGGAATTGTATTGTACCCTAGTAAACCTATCTTGCAGAAGAGGACACATTCCTAAAACATTAAAATAACAAAGTAAGGTAAATGCACGTGTCTAATAAAAGACTTACAATTTTGTATGTGATTATTGTATTATTCTTTGTTAGCACAACTCTATTCTATGTTCACTTAATTATTCTAAACAGCTATAAATTGATTGATTACCAATTATGAAAGTTGTATTGACAGTATCTGCACATGATCCACTAGACACAGTAATATTGTACTGTGTAGAGTAGTCCAGAGCTAGTGTGACAGATATAGTATCAGTTATGACATGAAGTCCATGGAGTGGAGGAGGAGAGACAGTCACTTCATAGAGTGTCCTGTTACTCACATCTACTGGACTCCATGTCACTAGGAAGGTATTGTTTTGGTGGGGAGTGAGAATGAGTTCTGTAGGGACTAATTTTATACCATATCAATAATGGTTGCACTGATTAGTGCAAAAAAAAACAATACAATTGCCAAATAAAGAGATGCATCAAAAATGACCCTTTTTTGGAATTTGGACATGCACAGTATGTTAATACCACTTGAAAGCACAGCGCGACACCGAACTGTGTTGATAATTAGAGTTGACAAAAAGTTGACAAGTGCAGAGGTAATCAGGCTAATTATCAACTAACCATACCTGACCTGACCTGTTCCTACACCCCTGACTTTGACTTTGTCATACTTTAAAAGGAGAATTTAATGTAGAGCTCAAGAGCTAAACTCACTTATTCGTTACTACTCCTATATATGTGGGGAGTAAAACAACAACTAGTAATTACATAATTGGTTACGAAGTGTAGCTATGCATATTTTATCAAATTTTTGTGCTCAAGAACACCACCAGACATAATAAAACATAATTATTGAGATGGTAATAACTTTTTGTATTGAAAGTCCATAAACATGACCACACTGAAGTGTAGTTCCATTGGTCAACCAGTTCATGAAATGTGAGAGTAACTCTGATACCGTAGTCAGTGATGTGTTTTTCATAAATAATAGTGTAATTACCTAGTAGTAATCCAATAGATGGAGTAAAAGGGTTAAATAATATTGATATAGAATTTTGTTGAGGCCGTATAATCTTTCCATCAATATTACTTTCATTGTCATTAAAGGTAATGACAGCAGCATCATTGTTACAAAATGGAGTCTTGACCTTAACTGTTTCTAAAGAAAACAATCATGATGGATGATAAAAACTGTTATTTCCAACTTGATAAGAAAGATGTATAATGTAATCACTGAAATAAATTGAACTACTCCGATTGATATATGTTGTAATATTTTCAATAAACATTATCTCTGATGTAACATTTTCAGATGTCACTTCCAAGTGATATCTTATGTTTTTGCAAGGTGAAGTGAGTTGTACTAGTCCATTATGTGATACTTGTAGAATAGGCTGAGGATCTTTAAATATTACAAAATCGAACACAATACATCTATCATGGTGTTTAATTAGATTGTTATAATTACTAATCTTACGTGTCAAGATCAATTGAATAGACTCTTCATTGCAAGCTATAGTGGACCCAATCAAAGGAATAAGAGTAGGTATTGCTAACTGCACAACAATGATTGATTCATTTTTGTAGACAATTCGGAGTACCAGTTCCACAGATTTAATCGCAAATGTTTGTTCATTAACTTCACTGTGTATGTTATAGCTATTAAAAAATGGTGTAAATCCTACACCAGGCCGTATCTCCCAGTTGACAAAACTACCAGAACATATAAAAACTGCTGGTTCATTTGGGCAGTTGACACTGCTGACTAGAACTAGTCTTCCTACAATTTGAAAGCATCAAAAATAATAATAGCAATCCTTAGTTGTAACTTACCAAATACAGATAAGAATTGGTGACAAAGAATGTAATAGACTACATGTGCCATACTTTATGACACCCTCCTTTAAACCTGTTAATTGGCGAGCGAACGAAGCGAGCGAGACAGTATTAGGGGTGGAATATGCAAAATCAGGTATATGTTATTGGGGAGCGAGCGAAGCGAGCGAGACACTATCAGGGGTAACTCAATCGAGATTTCGCTATATTTATTTAGCGAGCGAAGCGAGCGAAGCTGACTATCAGTCGTGTTCAATTGAAATTTCAGATATATATATATACTAGTGGTGTGCTTGAGCACAAATGGCGAGCGAGCCTTAAACTACACTATTGTTATTCAAACTACTAAAATAAAGTTGAGTTGTTAAATTATGCATATAAGGTAAAGGGGATTCAATGCCATAGTAACCACTCCCCTCAACTGTTTGAATTGAAAAAGAAGCAACAAAATCAAGTCACGTTATTTAAAATTTTCTTTGTGATTTTCTTAATAGTAGTTGTAACGCACAATACAACTGAACATACCTATACGCAAGACTTACCTCCGTGGTTCGTCTAGTGGACAATGAATTGTCAAGTAAATGCTGTTAAGTAGTGCTTATAACTGTGACAAATAGTGTATTAACTTACCACCGCCACTAACTCGAATAGAAATGGAGCTCCCAGCACCCGCAAAACAATTCAAAACGGTAAACAATTCAATTTCTAAGGTGATACGGGTAATGGTCGCTACACCAGAGGATTCTGTTTAGTGAAGTTTGGGACGGGGTCGAACGCGGAGCGAACACAAAAATACGGAGGGTCAAAGTACAAAATGACATACATACGTCCAAACATATATCTAAATAAATAAACAAACATCCCCGATTTTCGATTGTGTTACCCCTGTAAGTGTCTCGCTCGCTACGCTCGCTCGCCAATTATATATAACTATCAAGTACCCCGCCACACAGTAGCACTTGACATATTGCACAGTAACAATGCAGCAGCATAAGTTACTTTTATTCATGGCTACAGTTGGTTAAGGTTACAATCAGTTTCACTCTCCTGCTCTATTTATTCCTGAACTATCTCATTTTTGTATCCCCTTCTTTTTTTTTTCAAGCTCTTCCTTTTGAATCGAGTCCTTTCTCCTCCTTTATCTACCTCTCCTGCTTGTGAATCTTTCTGTCCTTCTATCATGACTGTGGGCTTAGGCTAAGTGAAACTTTTAACTTCTGCTTTTCTACTTTCACCTTTCTTTTTTAAACTTACGCTGCCATTACTCGACGATTCGATTCCACCCGCTTTTTAGTACAATATTAATCGTTCCCTTTTTGCCTTCTCTTTTGTAGTTTCTCCTTTTTACCACACCGCCTTTCCTGGTCGATTCCACCGATTAACCGCTTTTGCCTTCTCTTTCACATTTTAACCTTTCTTTTTGAAGCTTACGCCGCCTATCCTCGTCTATTCCACCCGCTTTTTGTTGCAATTATAGTAATCACGTGCTACCGATCGTGACGACACTTTACCCACTATCCAGTTTGTCTGCCACTCTCGTCTTCTTCCACTTATCGTTGTACCAGGTTAGGTAGCAAACGAATTCACCTACCGGTAGTCTAGCGTAGCCAACCCCCTCACTTCTTTATAACTGCGTTCTTGGTTTACTCGGTAATTCAGCGTTAGTTCACGAAAACCACGCTCCTGTTCTTCTGCCACTCCCACCTACTGTCCATTTATTTTGTGCTGGGGTTTGGTTGCTAACCAGTTTTGTGTTGGGCTCTAGCTTTACCCTGTAATTTAGCGTGAGTTCACGAGTATTGTGCGTCTGCATGTTCTAGCTCATTAGCTCATGAATTATTCATGAATACGTATGTCGTCGTCGTCGGTCACGGATATTATTATATAGATATAAAGAGTGTCTACATATACTTTTAGCTCAGTGTCAGGTAGGCGAGCTAAACCTATATCTACTGGTCTCTCACCTTGACCACGCGATCAGGCCAGTCCAGTCTAGAGATGGGAGACGACTCTATGGCAGACAAGATGGCCAGGTATGAACTGAAGTTGCTGAAGGTTTCCAGTAGAGACTGTGGAGAGAGAAACAAGTGTGGAATATAAGATGAGGCGATTAAAATCATAACGACATGTATACTATATAATAAACCTGCAATCCAACTTACATAACACTTTGTAATATTAATAATAGGCGAGTGAGACACTTACAGGGGTAAAAAAAAAAAATCGAGATTCCATGGTGTTTATTATTATTATTATTTTGCTGATCTATATGGTACATACAACCCCTTTCTTGCATGCGCCAATGTACATAAGTTGGAAAAAGCGCCTTGATAAAATAAAGAAATGGATCTGCCTAACAGTGAGCTGCGGGTCCAAGCTATTATTGCAGTAGACCTAAACACCTGAACTTTTCGTTAATTTTGTTAATTCATAAAAGCCTAGCAGACCCAATAGCACTATTTCTCTAGTCTTCACTAAATGCGTAAGTCAAGTTACACCACACAAGTTCAACAACTATTGAAAATATGGCAAGGGCGTTAGCTCATAGTCATTTCAAGCTAGGCTAGCTCACTCGCCATTAATAATAATGATAATAATTAATCAATCATTAGACTTGGTTCCTCGTCCTTCAATCTCTTCTTACCTTCATGATGGAGATGAAGCAGTGGATGAGTTTTATTCTGTATTTCATGTCTGCACCAGGCTTCAGGAGCATCACCTTAGTCCTAGCAGAACATGAGAAATACATACATACATACATACATATTTTACATACATACGTACATACATACATATTTACATACATACGTACATACATACATTCACACATACATACATATGTACATACATGCACACATGTCACAACTTTAAAGAGATGAAACACAGATTCCATATAGGGTATTGAGAATCGGTTTAGTACTACACACTTGGATGAACAACACTACACGACTCAGCCTAGTATACTGAGGGAGATCAAGATGAGTACAGTTCATAAATATATTTCTGTCCCAAGACTATAAAATTTTAGAGTTATTGGACTTCGTCAAAGAATAGAGGCTCGATGCTAATAAAGCATACATTATCCTTGTACATGTAGTTCCAGCAATTCATATAAAAAGTATGTAAAGAATGAATGAAATATACATGGTTATGGGAAATAGGTATGGTTTTGGTTGGGTCAAAATAGCACCATGGTTTGATAAAATAAATCGTAAAGAAAACAGATTATATCAAGATAGTACCAGTTTTAAATAGTTCAGTATAATTGGAAACAATTTAATACAAAAACAACAATGAAACAGTTCACACAATTAATATACTGAAACTTTGACACTGTAGCAATACCAGTAATTAGCACCTTATCATATGCCAGATGGACTTACCATTGTGATACATTGTTAAAGTGCAGAGTAAATTTAGTGAGCATAGGACAGCGTTCTTCATTCTGCTCTTTGGCCCAATAGAGCATTTCACTCACCTAAAACACACACACAAACAATCCAACAAAGATGAGTGTATATGACCACATCCAGTCATAAAACAAACACACAAACAAACCAACAAAGATGAGGAGACATGACCACACCCAGTCATAAAATGAGCAATGACTTACGTCCAATTTCTGGAATATTTCGTTGTCCAATATCGTCATCTGTTTGGCCAAGTTCTCAGGCGTGAAGTCAAAAATACCAATTTTCTTACTACAACACAGCAATAGCAGCAATTAAATACAAATATACCTACAATGTATGTATACAGTGTGTGGTGTGTGGTACATGTGTGCGTGTTTATTGTGTTGTGTCCTGGATCCTCTAATGATATAATATGACAATTACTACGACTAATTATGAGGAGTTCATAATGACTATGGGAAAATATAAAGTGACATATTCCAATTTAAATACAGTTCTATTCATTGAGTTATTTGTGACAGCAACTCACAGTCCTTTACTCTGGAAGGCGTGGCCAAGAAAGATGTCAGTGGACGCATCCGGTACCAGCTGGTTCAACTGCACACGCACGCACACACACACACAGTGTAAATCCTAATTCACACCGACATGTCTGTCCATCACTAACCTTGACTACAAGAGCGTCTCTCAGGAGTTGTGCGAACTTCAAGTTTCCGTCCGTAATCATCTGATGCACCACATTGATCAGACTCACTTGAGCATCTTTAGTCAGATGTTGCCTATCACCAAACATCCACACATATATCGTAATATAAACTAGCTTACAGCTTTGCAAATCTACTATCTGATCATTGTGCATTAGTACAATTTATAAATGTAAACCTCACAATTCCCCTCTGGGCTATCTATCTAACACGTACTTCAGAGATGTGAGAGCTCTAACCAGCAGACTGGTGGTAGCCTGCCAGACCGTGGATGCATGGGTGTGGGAACCAGACCCATTGGCGGATGGGGCGGAGCTTCCAGTGCTTCCGTTAGCTGCAAGCTTGTAGAAGAAGTTCAACCTGTGGGAGACATTACAGACTGTATTGCAACTGGCACATTCGTATGTTGTAGTCAGGTCATCAAAAATGAATCAATTATAAGTTCAGCGCAAGTCTCATAGAAAAGCTAACGATACACTACCATAATGTCAGTGCTAATGTACCTCTGGTGCATTAGGTAACTTTTCACTCAAAGGTGTCCTGTACAACTGAACATCATTTATCCAGATTTCTCCAATAAAGGCACATACCGTATGTAAATTATCTGGGTAGATAGATGTGACTAAAATAATTAAGTGAGGGGGTAAACCAGGAGAGTGCACTAATAATATATAAGAAAGTAAGTTATCGAGTAAAAAAATGCACTAGTTAAAACCTATTGGTCTCACTCACAGTGCCAGCATAAGAGAGGTTTGTTATAATTACTACACTATCACACTGGTTATGAATTAGCCTTCTGCACTAATTCCTCACTCACTCACTCCCTCACCTGTAGATAAGCTTGGCTATGAGTTCACTAGGAGTAGTGAAGGTGTAGTAAGTGAGGAGGAATGCCTCAGAGAAATGCTTGACTACAAACAGAAAAATACAAATATGTAAAGTAAACAAAAAATGCAATAATGATACAAACAACAACAATAAACAAAAACAATGACATCAAAAACTAAATATGGTGGTCTAACATGTGATTAAATCAGAGTTGGCTTGGCCTACTGACCTGACTTGCCACTCGAGGCAGCGTATGATATGAGAGCATCAACTGGTCCACCCTTGAGGGTATAGCCACCCGACTCCTGTCACACACACACACACACACACACACACACACACACAGGGGCAAAGACTTGGATTAGAACTAATAACATTTCAGTAGCACCAAATTACTACCTCATGTACAAGTAAATAATAATAGCATCTATTCCCCTCACCACACCCCCATCACACCTCGCCCACCACACCTCTCCCATCACACCCCCATCACACCTCTCCCACCACACCCCCATCACACCTCTCCCACCCCACCCCCATCACACCTCTCCCACCCCTCGCCCACCACACCCCTCCCATCACACCTCTCCCACCACACCCCCATCACACCTCTCCCATCACACCCCTCCCACCCCACCCCCACTGTGCATGCTATGTATTTCCATGTCTGAGTCCTGCTTACTTCCTTGTTGAAGATGAGATAAGGTGAACTTTCTTCCATTTCCAAATAGTTCATTTCACCCTCAGCACCTTCCTCCAGGTCATCACTAAACACACACAAAAAACATTATTATAAACAAAAATTCTAATTCTATAAAATAAATAAATAAATAAAAAAACAAATGAAAATAATAAATAAATAAAAATCAAATACACAAACAAAAAACCCAAGAAAGGACGGAATATATAAACTGCTTGAATAAGATCATGATTTAAGTAGCTCAAACTAAGGCGAAGTTCGTAGATTCTGTAGTGCTACATGAGCTCAATATTAGATAGTAAATTATACACAGGTAAGTATACCACAGTCCTCTTTACAGCTCCATATAAACTACACTGTATATACTATATAGCACTGCACCACAAGCTCCATACCACGCCAAGTCATCTCCTGCGCTCGCTGAAGACCCTCTGTTGCTCTTCTCCCCACACCGAGGTGAGTCTCCCTGCACTGACGAGGGCGGGGACCGTGCTGACGACAACGGGACTTTAGCATCGGCCTGTTTCTTCCTCTGCCTCTTTTTGGGAGGGATGGGAGGTGGAGCCTCCATATCGGGTATATACATGCGCTCCATGAACTGGTTTTCATCGTACGTGTACCCAGTGTCCAGCAAAGTCTGGTAGATTTTCACTGCAAATACGTACATACAGTCAGACAGATACAATTCCATGCAAGAAAAATTTCATAATAATTTCTAAAAACTCATAGCTTAATTTATGGCCACAAACAATCACCACCACATAGTAACAACAACAACAACAACAACAACAATAAAATAATAATGATAACAATATTACTACTAGTACTACTACAATTGTCATAACTATAAGCATTAAAATGCATATTCACATCCTTCTGTGAAATAGTCTAACCTATAAAGAAACAACATAAACCACAACAAAAAGCAACAACAAAAAATGTGTTGTCAGAGGCTCACCAGTCTTCTTCTTAGGAGGAACAGGAGGCACAGCGTCAGGACCACTGTTCTTGGCATTTTGGATGTCTTCATTGTACTTGCGTATCGTCCTTAATGCCTCCATGCCTTTAGCTACAATGGTCATCTGGGAGGGGTTCTGGAAATGGTAATATATAGTACAGTATTTAACTAGTGATGCCCTTCAGTTGTGCCAGTGATTCAAGTGAGCAAACCAAGCAGTGGGAAGTCAACTACATGTACATGGTGTGGGAAGTCAACTACATGTACATGGTGTGGGATGTCAACTACATGTACATGGTGTGGGATGTCAACTACATGTACATGGTGTGGGAAGTCAACTACATGTACATGGTGTGGGATGTCAACTACATGTACATGG
>WLWI01001062.1_pt1 | contig 24094 bp, 18 predicted proteins | sample 6701501 | NCBI WGS metagenome assembly WLWI01 (sample SAMN12718690, study PRJNA515312) | sponge metagenome | isolation source: marine sponge | host: Mycale hentscheli | place: New Zealand: South Island, Marlborough, Capsize Point | collected 2014-11-01 | reverse complement strand
CATAGGCGCTGGAGACCTCACCGCCGAACTTATTCCAGCCAGTTCCGAAGCTACAGCCGAGGTTGTCTGTCGCCAGCAAGCGGTACTTTGTGGGAGTGCCTGGTTCGATGAAGTATTCAGACAATTGGATGAAGCTATCGCGGTTGAATGGCTTTTTGAAGATACAGCTGAATTAAGTGCTACTCAAATAGTCTGTAAAATAACAGGTCCCACACGAAGTATACTCAGCGGTGAACGCTCAGCCCTGAATTTCCTGCAACTACTATCTGGGACTGCCACTTTGACACGTGATTATGTCAAACAGTTGGGCGACGGTAACACTTGCTTGCTGGACACGCGTAAGACTATCCCAGGGCTAAGAACGGCACAAAAATATGCGGTGAGCTGTGGTGGTGCAAGCAATCACCGTATGGGGCTTTTCGATGCCATTTTGATCAAGGAAAACCATATTCTGGCCGCTGGCGGTATTGTGGAAGCAGTGTCAAAGGCAAAACTTTCTTCTTGCACCGTAGAAGTGGAAGTAGAGAGTATTGAGGAATTATCGCGAGCGATTGCGGCTGGTGCAGATAGTATCTTACTGGACAATTTTGATATTGAAGACATGCGACAAGCTGTAGAGCTTAACGCCGGACGATGTAAACTGGAAGTATCCGGTGGCGTAGAAATAAATGCATTAAAAGCTATCGCAGCAACCGGTGTTGACTATATTTCGGTGGGCGCCTTGACCAAACATGTTCAGGCAATCGATTTTTCTATGCGAATTTGCTGATCTAAAAATTGAATAGCCACAAAGAGCACAGAGGACACTGAGAAATAAAAATAAAAACTCCTTCATAATTCAAGAACGACTCTATAGACGAACAATCTCTAATTTAATTACTCTGTGGCCTCTGTGGCCTAACTTTTTTGATTACAGTTTACTTTTTACCAACTCATAAACCTCTTCTGTCATTTCATTATTACCTGCCAACAGACTTTCCAATTGTTGGCGACGATCATTAGCAAAATCCTCATCCTTGATCCCACCTATATTGATGTAGACATTAAGTGCCGCGCTTCGGAGAGCCGCATTAGCTGCCAACACGGCAACACCAGCGTCACTAATGACATTTTTGTTTCCCTTCTCTGCCATCGGCTGGCAAATCTTGATTACTTCAGCACAGAGCCTGGCGCAGGCCAGTGGCACATCAGTAGCCTCCTTGAGTGCTGATTGTATGGCTTGCGAACGTTGTACTTTTTCCTCGTCTGACTCTTTTGCCAAACCATATGCTGCCATAACTTGATCGAATACATCGACATCGGCCTTGATCATGGAGGTTAATTCATCACGTAGCTTTTCAGATGTGGCCAATAATTCCTGCATTTCTTCATCCACTTCTTCATAGTTTTTTTTGCCTACCGTAAGGTTGGCTACCATGCTCACCAGTGCCGCTCCCATAGCTCCCATAATTGCCGCGGCGCTACCGCCACCAGGCGTTGAGGCCTTGCTGGCCATATCATCCAGAAAAGTCTGAACCGGTTTATCTTTAATCATCTCTATGTCTCCAAAAATTATATTAATTTGCCTGAAGAAGGAGTTCCCGACAGCCGTTCGCTGAATGCCTTTCTTCTCAGTAGAAAAATTTGAGCGCAGATAATACTCGCAATATGAAATGGAAGGCTATGTTTTGTTGTCGCTGGCTTTCGCATCGGTTACCTTTACGTATCACAAGAGGCACTGGCGAAGATGGTGTAGGTCATGTGAATAGTGGAATTCATAAGAATTTCACATAAATACTATAAATAACAAAGACCTACGGGGAATACTCATGAAAAAGCTCTTGTTTCAATTAGATACTGACCAGCAACCTTCCGTATTTGACGCCGTGGTCGGCTATGATGGCGGTGCCGATCAGGTCATCGGACACGGAAATTGTAGTCCTGATAACGTAGGTGCGTTGGTTGAAGGGGCCATATTTACCCGCTCGCCGAAAGATAAGAAGAACACCGCACTATTTTTAGGTGGCAGCGATATGATCGCTGGTGAGAAACTGCTAGATGCCGTCAGGTCATGTTTTTTCTCGAATTTTCGAGTATCCGTCATGCTCGACAGTAACGGTAGTAATACAACAGCCGCTGCAGCTGTCGCAAAAATGATGAAAAGTACCACTCTCAGAGATAAGAGAGCGGTAATATTGGGCGGCACCGGCCCTGTGGGCCAACGCGCGGCCGTTATGCTGGCACAGGAGGGTGCGAATGTTTGTATTGCTTCGCGAAAGGAAGCGCGTGCTGCAGAAGCCTGTGCACACATAAAGACTGAATTTGATGTGAATGTAGAAGCGGCTGGCGCAGAGACCAGTGATGAACGTGGTGAGCTATGTGCTAACGCACAAATAGTTTTTACGACAGGTGCTGCCGGCATTCAATTACTGGAGGCGGAACACTGGCAAAATAATAAGAATATTGAAGTCATTGCCGATGCCAATGCGACCCCACCACTTGGTATAGGCGGTACAGATATGCTCGATGAGGGAAAAGAAAGTCATGGCACCGTAATTTGGGGGGCAATTGGCTTTGGCAAATTCAAGTTAACTTTACATCGGGCTTGTATTGCCAAATTGTTTGAAAGCAATGATCAGCTATTTGATGCCGGAGAAATATTTGCTCTTGCAAAAGAGATGGCCTAATTACTAATTGATTATAAATACTATGCTAAAAGGTTTTTTCACTGTGTCTTCCTTCCGTTCGATGATCACTTCTCGAATCGGCGTTGTATTGTTCCTGTCGTGTATGAATGTTTCCCAATTCGCACTTGCAGCAAGCTACGAAGAAGGCAGGAAAGCCTATATTAGTGGCGAATACAGAAGCGCATTCAAAATTCTATTGCCTCTCGCTAAACAGGGTAATTCTGAAGCGCAAAAAATGCTTGGTATCATGTACGACTACGGACATGGTGTGAAAGCTGATTCTGAAAAAGCGCTAGTCTGGTATTTGCGCTCAGCTGAACAGGGTCATCCCGCTGTTCAATACCAGGTTGGTGCAAAATATTTTCGTGGAGATGGCGTAAGGCAGGATTATGCAGAAGCCGCCAGATGGTGGGAAATGGCAGCAAATGGTGGTCAGGTTGATGCTCAGTTCAACCTGGGCTTAATGTACTTTCGCGGTTTGTCCATTACTTCAGACGACGCAAAAGCTGCTGCCTTGTTTTCACAAGCGGCAGAGCAAGGGCACGGACATGGTCAATACAGCCTTGCGGTAATGTATGCATTTGGTCGCGGGGTGGAAAAAGATTATGTGCAGGCCCTCGACTGGTTTCGTAAATCAGCAGAACAGGGTATTGGTCAGGCTCAATTCAATATTGGCGTCTTTTATGAGAATGGCTACGGTGTAGAAAAAGACTTAGCGACTGCTCAAAGTTGGTATGAAAAAGCTGCCGCTCAGGGAACCAAAGAAGCCGAGAAAAAACTGGCACAACTAGGTAGCAGCGAAGAATCTGTGGTGACTGAAATAGTGGATGATATGGAAGCACAGCCTGAAACAGCGCCAATCGCGAATATAGATAACAACACAAATATAACAAGTGACTATACAAGTAGCGATATTGCTATCGACGGAATGAAACGAGAAGCCTGGGTACTCAGCCAATCGCCCGATCACTACTCCTTGCAAGTTGGCAGTGTTACTCGCGAAGACAGCATTATTAAGTTTCTAAAAGAAAATGGCGCAAGTAATGATGCCGCTTACATTCACGTGGTTATCAAAGGCGTTGCCCGCTATAACGCACTATATGGTGTCTATGAGGATTATACCGAAGCAAAAGCCGCCATTGAAACTCTACCCAAAGGCCTAAAAAAAGTGAAACCCTGGGTAAGAAGCTTTCGCGTTATTCAGGAACTGTTAGGTCAGGACGAAAATATTTAAAAGGATTTACATTAGATGCCCGAGTTTAAAGAATTATTATATGCCAGCGAAGAAGAACTTGTTCAAAAGTTCTATAAATTTCGTGATGTGCAATCTCTGCCTAAAGAAGAAAAACTGGCCGCTGTTGGCAAAAAGTTTTTATTAAGGGGGGCACAACTCGCCTGCGCCGTCGGCTTTAATCCAAATACACCACAGCTAACAGAAATACTGCCCATGATGGGCTTTGAGTCATTTGATGAACTCGCCAAGGCTCGAAATGATGTTTTTACAACCGACATTTACAAAAGATTAACTTTTGATAATGTTATTGACATCTACTCTTCGATAAAGAGCAATGCTGAACTTATACAGATAATGCAATATCTGTTAAAAACCAGGTTGTTGAAAATTGAAGGTAAGATTGAGGCGACAGTAAATACAATCATTATTGAAAAATACAAAGGCGAGATGCGTGCCATTTATTTTGATAGGATTGCCGCCATTGATTTTGTTGAGGAAAGACTAAATAACAAGGATAGTGGGTTTCGAGCGCTGATTAATGAAGTAACCATCGTCATTGAAAGCAAACTAATTCCAGCGGGCGATATTTTTTTTAGAGACAACATTCTGCCTGAAGAAAAACGTAAATTATTAAACAAGGGTTTGATTCCAAGAGATCTGATAGAATCGCGCTTTGCTGATGAGAGTATATCCAGTGAAGAAAAAAGAATATTGCTGGAATACCTGAAGATGAACAAAAATTAGTATCTTGATGAGACAGCTAAATGGCCAGTTTTACTGAAATATTAACCGCTTCCGATGCCGACCTTGTAAAAACTTTTTACAAGATTAGCTCTGATCCAAATGATGACTTCATCATCCGCATTAACAAAATTGCGGCGCAGCTTGAGCTCAATCACACACAACTCGTTTGTGCCCTGGGATTTAATAAACACATCCGTGATCTTTCAGATATTTATTCAACTCTTGGTTTTCGTTCCTACAAACTACTTTCCTATCGAAGCAATGAACTGTTCAGCACTGACACATATAATCAGCTACCGATAGACAATGTACTCGATATTTATTCAGAACGACTCGAAGATCAGGAGATTCTGGATTCCTTACGCGAAATTCTCGTTGTACGTCTTGAAAATATTGAGTCAGATCTGGAGAAACACGAAGATGCAGGACATATCTTCAGTTATCGAATGGAAGTGCATTCTATTTTCAACGCAGCTATCGTTGGCCAGGAGTTTGCTGAAATGCGACTCAATAAAGACATTGCCAAATTCCGACAAATGTCTGGTGAAATAGACGTCTGTATCGAGAAAGGTTTTTTTCCACCTAGCAATCTTTTCTTTGAGGACAACCTGTCGCCAGAAGAGAAAGTAACGCTGATTGAAAACGAACATATCACTCCTGATATGGTGAAGAATCGCTTACAGAATAAGGGCATCAGTGATGAAGAACGAGACGTACTAGAGGGCTATATTTAGGCTCGATATTTCCACATTAAATCGAATTGAACTAACTGAAGTCATCCCTCAGAAAAATCCTCGGGAAAATTTCCCATTGCTTTCCAGTTTTTCTCCTTTTCCTTCATTTCATAAAAAAGCTAAGGTTCTCCCTGTAAACCGGTGGAGGAAAATCATATGGAAATTGAATTCTAATACGCCGATATAACTCATGCTCAATACATAACATAGAAGAACAATAATAAAGTGAAATTTCTGCCCGTTTTCAAACTAGTATCCTTCATCGTCCTGCTAAGCCACATGTCACTTGGGTCTACACAACCCAGTGAAGAAGTCGTCGTTATTGGTGTCACACCTAATCAGGGTGTCGGACTGGAAAAGGAGAAAATACCTTACAACGTTCAATCTGCCTCCAGTGATGATCTGGAAAACGCCCAAAGCCTGGATATCACTGACTACCTGAATCGAAATGTAGCAAGTATCAATATTAATGATGCCGCCAGTAACCCACTTCAACCCGACGTTCAATTTCGCGGTTACTCGGCCTCACCCTTACTTGGCCTGGCCCAGGGAATTGCAGTTTACCAAAATGGTGTGCGCATAAATGAGCCACTGGGCGATTCCGTCAACTGGGATTTATTACCGGAGTCAGCCATAGCTAACATTGATCTTATAGGTGGTGCTAACCCACTGTTTGGTTTAAACACGCTGGGCGGTGCCCTGTCAGTCACAATGAAAAATGGATTTAATAGTGAAGGTCATCATCTAAAGATACATGGCGGCTCATTTGGCCGGCTGGTGATGTCTGCAGAAAGTAGTGGCCATAATGATGAATTTGCCTACTACGGCAATGTCCATTACTTCGACGAGGACGGTTGGCGTGAACAATCCCCTTCGGATGCCCTCAATTTCTATGGCAGTCTTGGTTGGCGCAACCAGCTAAGCGAACTTAACCTCAATTTTCAGCACGGTGACAGCGATTTAACTGGCAATGGTTCCCTGCCAGTAGAATTACTAGAGGTTGACAGAAACACAGTTTTTACAGCGCCAGATATAACTGAAAATAATATGTACATGATCAGTTTGGACGGATCCCATTCCTTTACTGACGATATTCAATTAAACGGCAATGTATTTTATCGAGAAAACAAAACCAATTCTTTCAATGGTGATGGCTCCGAGTTTTCGGTTTGTGAGCTGGGCGGAACAGACACACTGCTTGAAGGCCTGGAAGAAGATGATCTGGAAGACATTGGACTGGACGATGATGACGTCTGCGACAGTCAGTTTGCCGATGCACAGGCGCTTGAAACATTTCTCAATGCAACAGCATTAGCTATGGGCGAAGATGAGGAGTTCAATTTAGAAGATCTCACTGATGAATTATCAGGTACTGGAGTACTTTCCGATCAGGCGATTAACAATATTAGCGATCGTGATCAATCGAGTCGCGGTCTTGATCTTCAGATGACTTTTTCACAGGATATTTTTGCACGCAAAAATTTATTGATTACAGGTATAAGCTATTTAAGAGGAGAATCAGAGTTTAACTCTGTACTCGAACTAGCTGAGCTCAATCCAGTGAGTCGTAGCACATCCGGTTTGGGTACCGGTGTTTTTGTTGATGAAGCAGCGACTAATATTGACACTACTAGCGAGACTCTCAGCTTTTATTTTTCCAATACTCTGGATGTTAACGAGCAACTTAGTTTGACTTTCTCCGGTCGTATCAATAACACCCAGATTAAACTTGCAGATCAGTCCGGAGAACGCCCAGAGCTAAATGGGGAGCACGACTTTTTCCGGTTCAATCCGGCTGTTGGTCTGACATATCGTGTCAGCGAAACGTTGAATTTGTATGGCGGTTATAATGAATCATCCCGAACCCCTACGCCCATTGAACTGGCCTGTAACGATAGTGTCTTTAACCTGGCTGTTGCTGCTGCTGTCGCCGATGGGGACGATCCGGACGATGTCGAATTTGAATGTCGCTTGCCAAATGCATTTCTGGCCGACCCACCCCTGCAGCAAGTGGTTACCAAAAGTTTTGAAATAGGTGGACGCGGAGAGATTGGGAACAGTGAGTATCATGTTGGTTTTTTCCATTCTACTAATAACAATGACATATTGTTCCAGACTACAGGTCGCTCCACCGGCCTGTTTGCCAATGTTGACGAAACCCAACGATGGGGTATTGAAACATCTTTAAATGGTAGATGGGACAAACTTGACTGGTTTGGGGCGTATAGCTATCTCGAAGCAAGTTTTGAAGACGACTTCAATGTGCTTAGCCCCATTCATCCCTTCGCCGATGATAATGGTGAAATATTAGTAAGTGCCGGTGATCGCATCCCCGGTCTACCGAGACACAATTTCAAAATCGGCGCCGACTATTTTTTCAATGAAAAGCTCGGGCTGGGGTTTGATCTAAGTTACAGCTCCGATCAGGTTATTCGTGGTGACGAGTCAAATCAGATTGATAAAATCGATGGCTACGCCGTGGTGAACTTGCGCGGTCGATATCGTATCAACCCTCATATCGAATTGTTTGCACGAGTTAACAATGTATTTGATAAGAAATATGAAAGTTTTGGGCTACTGGGAGAAGAGCCAAATGAAGTCGATGTGCCCTTGTTAGCTAACTTCGAGAATCCGCGCTTTCTTGGTCCGGGTGCACCAAGGGCTGGCTTTGTAGGAATAAAATTGAGCTTATAATCGATTATCAAGTCAGTTTCGAAACAAAACTACTATAACCAAGCTGCTAACTACTGCATTGTGCCGCCCTTAGCTCAATTAGAGCTTTTTCCAGAAATGGTGCCAGAAGGGAGATTCGAACTCCCGACCTACGCATTACGAATGCGCCGCTCTACCAACTGAGCTATTCCGGCATTATTCTGAGCCGCGCAGTATAGAAGAGTTTGGACCCTCGCTCAAGATATTGCACGTCCTGAATTGAACTCATATCTCAAGACTTTTGGCAATGACCGGCTACTCTTACTAATGCTGAAATGAATAAATCCCCGGTACTGGATATACTAGGCACCTGAAGTGGCTACTGGAGACAATTGTGCAGGGGATTGGGTAAGAAAATGCTATTTTCCAATGTGTTAACTACGTCACAAAAGGCTTCAATGATGCTACTTCTGACTACCTTTTATCGGACAAAAACAGCCGTTTATCCATGAACAACGGCATTCTTAAACACTAACTGCTATAAAATCATCATGAAAAACGAAACAGGTTTTAGCCTCCTCGAACTCATGTCCACCATCGCGATTGCTGGCATTTTAGTAGCTATCGCCATGCCCAGTTATCAAGGCATGGTCAGAAACAACTGCTTGACCACCACTAATAATTTACTCGTCACCAGCTTGCAACTGGCAAGAAGTGAAGCGATTAAGCGCAGAGTCAGTACGGGTGTCTATGCTCCAACTTCATGGGCTACGGGCTGGCAGGTTTTTGTTGATACAAATGAAGACGGTGATTTAGACGGTGGAGAAACAATTATCCGACGTGTCGATGTGACTTGTGGCTCAGGCCAGTTAACCGTAACCGAAGCATCGAATATAGACACTTTCATATATGGCACGGACGGTTTCATTGACCAGGCAGGTTCTTTTGCTGTTTGCGCTCACTCAGGTGAAAGAGGCAAGACTTTGTCCATTTCAATCACCGGTAGAGCTAATACCGATTCGAGTCTCATATGCACATGAACAAACAAATTCTAAAAAATAAATCTCAAGAGACCGGCTTCTCTCTCATCGAGGTACTGGTCACTATGTTGGTAATGGCAGTTGGTTTACTCGGTATAGCCGCCCTACAATTCAAGGGCTTGCAATACAGTCAGGATGCCTACATTCGTAGCCAGATTAACTTTCTTGCTTATGATATTGCCGATCGTGTACGCCTGAATCGGGCCAATGCCGCCAGTTACGTAAATGCTTCTACTTACACTGTCCCTACTACCGAACCTACGGGATGTAATAATAACACTGCAAGTAGTGCATCGAACGACCTTGCCTGTTGGCGACAACAAGTCTATGCGGCAATTCCGCCTGGCAGCCTCGCCAACATTTATCAAACGGGCGGAACCGGCGTCTACCAAGTGCAGTTACAATGGACCGACAAGGGAAACCTGGACCACTCAATTACCTATAGTTTTCAGCCATGAATATATCTATTCAACAGATCAACAATTGCAGAGGCCTGTCCTTAATTGAGCTAATGGTTGCCATGTTAATCGGCCTGACCCTGCTTGGCGGTACCGCCAGCATGTTCGTGAGCAATAAGCGCATTTATAAAGAGCAGGACGAAATGGGCCGTTTGCAGGAAAATGCCCGGTTTGCTATGCAAATCCTCACCGAGGATATCAGGGTAGCCGGTTATTCTGGATGTTCCGACAATATCGAAGAAATTGAAAATCATGTTAACGGCATGACTGATGACGATGAATTGCTTAGTTTTGCTAATGCCATAGAAGGTATTGAAAGCGCCGACGGGCTTGCAGAGGCATCCACCTCTACCCCCTGGCTGCCGAGCGGTAGCACCGGACAGTCCCCCTCCATCAAAGCTGGTACGGATGCCATTGCTGTACGCTTTCTTGATCCGGCTGGAATTTCAATTTCTTCCCCTATGCCGAATGTTTCAGCAGAACTCAAAGTTACGACCGTTGGTGACCTAGAAATTGGTGATGTTATTGCTCTGACCGATTGTGATAGCGCAGACATCATGCAGATGACACAAGTTCAAGATGCTTCTAATCATTTGCAGCATAACACTGGAGGAGCGCTTACACCGGGCAATGCAACAAAAAACCTGTTGAAAAAATACGATACCGACGCCGAGGTAATGAGATTTGTATCTCGACGCTACTTTATCGGCACCGGTGCCTATGGCGGTCCATCCCTGTTTCGTATTGAAAATCAGGATGCAACACCAATAGAATTAATTGAGGGTGTAGAGGAAATGGAAATCCTCTATGGGGAAGATTCAGTGGGTAATGATCAGATTGCCGATGTCTACAGGACTGCCAGTAACGTGGCAGGTTGGGAAAATGTAGTAAGCGTAAAAATAGCCTTATTGTTCCGCACGGTTCTTGTCAACCAGAATAATCCAATCAACAGTAGTTCATACACCTTACTCGCTGGCACAGATCAGAAAGTATTTTCATCCTTCACTGACCGATTCCGTCGTCGTATGGTCACCACCACAATCCAGATCCGTAATCGAAGCAACTAGTTAGGAAATATTTTTATGACTAAGAACAAAATTTATTTATACAAAACAGAGCAAAATGGCGCGGCATTGGTTACCGCTTTGGTGTTCCTGGTGATCATGACCTTGCTAGCACTCGGCTCTATGAGTACAAACACATTGGAAGAAAAGATGGCCGGCAATTCCCAGGAAGTAAATCGTGCCTTTCAAACTGCAGAAAGTGGGCTGGAACTGGCCTTTGAAGACACTAATTCTTTCAGCATTAATAACACAGAAATAAACCCTTATACCGGATCGAATACTGCTTTCGGAGATTACTCTGCCGACACGACATTCGAGGTCGCCTTTCGTCAGGCCACCACACCAAAAAGAGGTTCCGGATGGGACAGTAATTATGCTTTATATCACTTTGATATTGGCAGTACGGGGGCAACCGATAGCGGCGCATCCACTACCATACATGCAGGCGCCTATCAGGTTGGGTACAAATAGTCATACCCTGAATTTATCTTTTGGAGACCCTTATGATTCAACGTAATCGATTGACCGTATTTTTCACTGCATTCATGTATACCACGCTGATGGGTCTGCCTTGCTCCACATTGGCAGACGATACTGAGATATATACCGACTCGCCTTCCTCCACTGGTATCGCGAATATCCTGTTCAATCTGGATACCTCCGGCAGTATGGGTAATACGGTTGACGAAAATAATAACGGTACGCTGGATTCAGGTGAACGTTCACGCATTGAAGTATTAAAAGATGCGATGAATACCCTGCTTGATTCGATGCCGGCACTCAATGTTGGTCTGATGCGTTATCATCGATATGGCGGTCCTATCCTTTTCCCGGTGTCTAACCTCAATCTGGATGCCTGTGACATTGAAGGCGATTGTCCTGTCGCCAGTGGCTCTGGCGTGACCGGTACAGCCAGCCTCGCAAGCACCATCGCATCCGATGATAGTGATGCCGAAGAATATGATGCCACAACAGTCGTGACAGCTAATACCAGCCTGACAATCGGCGTCAACGCAGCGGGCTCGTCTTGCACCACCACCACTTACACCTTCAATGTCACCGCAGCAGCAGATCATCTGGAGCATGAAACCTGGAACCCTTCAACTCACACAATTAGTAGTTCATCTGTGGAGACCGGTAGTTCGGATATGGAGATCCCCAAAGATGGTTCTACCCAGCAACTGAATGGTGTCTGGTTTAGAGATGTTGATATCCCCGATGAAACCGCCAACCTGACTATCATTGATGCAACCATTTCCTTCATCATTGACGAACAAAAATCGACTTCTGATGAGGCTGTTGATATCGATATCTACGCCGTTGAGCCTGATGATATCAACGTAAGCAATAAACAACTGGATGATGTTAATTTCAAACCTGAAGATCTTTTTAACGATAACAATCATCGTTTTACCACCAAGGTTGATTGGGATATTGCCGCCAGTGATGACCCTTCTGAAGGCGACCCTTTAGTCACCTCTGATGTTACGGCTTTAATCCGGGAATATTTGGGACATGCTGACTGGGGTACTATGCAGGCTGATGAAAAAAATATGGTCTTCCTGTTTGAACAGGATCCAGCGACCCTGAGCAAGACCGGTGTACGGACCACGGAGAGAAATGTAGATTCCGAACGACCCTTCATGGAAATTACCTACCAGGCCTGTGCCTCTACTGCCTCGTCTAATGTTCGAACCGGCCTGTTGTTCGAAGGTGTCAGCATCCCTCAGGGTGTAACCATTGATAGCGCTCGTATCGACTTCACTGCATCGGCAAACGACGGTGGTGCACCAAATTTCAAGATCGAAATCGAAGATAGCGATGATGCTGCGGCATTTTCAGCAACACCATTTTCTACCGGGCGAACTTATGACACCACCTCTGTCGCCTGGACCACAGCTCTCGGCGTGGATCCATTGACTGACTGGGTGACGGATACAGTGTATTCCACCCCAGATTTGAAAACCTTGTTACAGGAAGTGGCGAATCGTGCCGGTTGGTGTGGTGGCAATAACATTCTCTTCAATATTGAACGTACCGGTGGTGATTCTGAAAAACGTACTGCTTATTCCCGCGAGGGCAACTCGGTGAAATTGCCGACGCTACATGTCACTTATGACAATGATACCCGTCACGCCAGCGCTGCCACCGGTAACCCGGATTATTGTTCGACCTCCACTATCGTTCGAACTGTTAGTACGTCTTCAGATGATGCAGAGGAAGATTCCAGCGGCGCCATGGATCTCGGTAGTTCTGATCTTGAGATGATCCAGGAGTCAACAGAGCAAGATATCGGTATCCGATTTAAGGATATTCCTATAGCCAAAGATTCAAAAATCGTCAGCGCAAAATTAACCTTCACTGTCGATGAAGCATCTACCGGCACCATGACCTTGAACATCGATGGCGAGGCCGCTGACGATGCCGTAACTTTTAGTAGTGGCGGCAGCGGCACTAATAATATTAGTGATACCACAACACGTCCTCGTACAAGCTCAGGTTCAAGAGTGGTCTGGTCTCCACCGGATTTCTCCACAATAAATAACCAGCATTCGGTTACCGGTCTCGAAGATATTGTTCAGGAAATTGTTGATCGAAGCGGCTGGGTTGCTGGGAACGACCTGGCTATTTTGATCAGTGGCTCTGGTACAACGAAACGCGTGGCTAAGTCCTTTGACATCGACAATGGCAATAACGCACCCGTACTTGAAATTACCTTTCAGGGCGAACCGGTAGTTACCAAACAAACCGTAAGGGCACGTCTTAAAGATATCGTCGACAGCCTAGTACAACGCTCGGGTACGCCTATAGCTGGTTCGATGATCGAGGCAGCGAGGTATTTCCGTGGAGAAGAAGTCCTGTTTGGACGCCAACGCGGACAACAGTCTTCAAGCGATAGTGTAACCCGTGTAAGTCATTCCGCTTCCTATGAGGCCAATGGCGCCTTGCTCGTCACCCCAAGTGGCTGTGCCGGAGAGGACGTGTCCAGCTCAAGCTGTATCACTCAGCACATCGATGATACAGGTACACCCAAGTACAAAAGCCCGATCGTGGCCGAATGTCAGACCAACTACCTTATCAACTTGACTGATGGTGGTGGTTATTTCACTGGTTCGGGTGCGGTCAATACCAATGGCCAGAGTATGGATGAAGATGACATTATTGCGACATTCGACGCTGAGGATTCCGATGAAGCCGCTGTTACTTTGGGTGCTTGTGCTACAAATGTGACATTGTCTGACGGAACAACTTACAGTGGTAGCTCTCACAATGAGTGTGCGGTTAACCTTGCAAAATTTATGAATGATAACGATCAGATTTTCGAAACTGGTCAAACACTGCAATCGGGGAGCTCTCCCATTGATGGTCTGCAAAACGTCAGAACCTATACCATTGGTTTTAATCTTTGTGGTACCGGTAACGTCACTTCCCTGAACGCTTCTGGCGAACAGGTCTGTTGTGCCGTCGGAAACCATGACAATGCTACCGGATTATGTTCAAGCGCTATATCTGATCCTGATTCTATTACTGTATTAAAGGCGATGGCAGATGTTGGTGATGGTGAGTATTTTAATGCCAATACGGCAGACGAGTTGCTCGCCGCTTTTACCGCGATCACCAGCAATATAGTTCAACGCAGCACCTCCTTTGTTGCTCCATCAATCGCTGCAAACGCCTTTAACCGTCTGCGCAGTCGTGATGAGGTTTATTTTGGTCTGTTTGAACCCGATGAGAATACCCGTTGGCAGGGCAATGTGAAAAAGTATGGCCTTTGCATTAACTCCAACGCTGATGGAATTAACAATAGTGGCGATGAATGTACCATCGGTGATGTGCTGGACGTAAGTGGCGTCGTCGCGGTTGTCGACGATGCTGGACAGGCTGATGATGGTTTGTTCAAAACCACGGCAACCAGTGACTGGACTTTGTCAGCTGATTCCCCTGACGGGCGAACCATAGACGTCGGTGGCGCAGGTGGCGTGATATCGGATTTTACAGAGCGTGATATCTACACTGAAATCAATGACGACGGCCAGGCCGCGAGTGGTGGTAGCCTCGGCCCGGACTTCCTTATCGATAGTACCACCTGGGATGATGCACAGTTTGATTTGGTCAGGGATCATGTATGTCCTGTCATCTCAACGGATACGGGGACTACGGACGGCATGGATTGTGAGGATCGCATGCTGTTTATGCTGGGTAAGGATTCCAAAAATGAAGATGGTGATGCCGCTACCGATACCCGCTGGTGGTTCCACGATGTACTCCATTCTAGCCCGAAAACTATCACCTTTGGACTGGATGAAAATGGAAATACAGATCCTAGCGATGATGAGTTTATTGATAAAGTCCTGGTCGCCACCAATGATGGTGGTCTACACATGCTAAATGGCGGCACTGGGGTTGAAGATTGGGTTTTTATTCCAAACGATTTATTTTCCATCCAATCTGCCCTGTACGATAATTCCGGCACGGATCATACCTATGGTCTTGATTCCACGCCCATCACGCGCATTATCGATGTAGATGGTGACGGCATCATTGAGCCTGAGTATGACGATGATGGCGATGGAACTCATACCGCTGATGAAGGAGACAGGGTCTACGTCTACATCACACAACGTCGTGGTGGCAGAAATATGTATGCGCTGGATATCACACCGTCTACTGGCACCGGCACGCTCGTTGAGCTAGTAGCAACCTCCGATAAGATAGTGCCTAAACTGCTCTGGCGTATAGACGGTGGCACAGGTGACTTTGCACGCATGGGTCAGAGCTGGTCAGAACCAGCACTCGGAGTTATCCAGGCAGGAACCACAGGTACAGGCGCAAATGAAGTTCCTTTGTTTGAAGATGTACTTATCTTCGCAGGCGGCTATGACCCGGATATCGATGACACGGATGCAAGTGTTGTTAACTACAATTTCGGTACAGAGGCTGGCGATCCGAATGAAGGCAATGGTATTTATATCGTTAATGCCAATACAGGTGCGCTGATATTTTGGGTGAGTAGCGATACCGCAACAGTAATGTCTGATAATGCATCTACTTCCCGCACCGGTGCAGATATCGTTGTTGCCGACATGAAATATTCTATGCCTTCAAATGTCACTGCCATGGACACAAATGGAGATGGCCTTACCGATCGTGTATATGTAGGTGATACTGCAGGACAGGTCTGGCGGCTGGATATTGCTGATGATGTTGACCCGGGTGAAGTTAGCCCTGAGGGTAGTAGCGTCGTTGGCAAACTGGCAGCATTATCAACTGCTGGAACACTCGCAGAAGAACGCCGTATTTTCTACCCTCCTTCAGTCGTACAGGTTATCGATACAGCCTTCTCTGATGCCGTTGGCGGTGAATTTGATTATGTATTAGTACCCACCGGTTTTAGAGCACATCCGCTGGAAACCACAACTAAGGATCGCTTTTACGCTTTGCGTGATGCGACGATTGATCCCATGGTAGATTGCACAGCTCCCTGCACACCTGATGGTTTAGCGGAAGACTATCCAACTAAGATCGATTCGACTACGAATTCAGGTGCAGCTATTGTAAATACCGACCTGGTTGATATTAGTACTATTGCCCTTGTTGCGGCGTCCGCAAAGACCTCCCTCGGATGGTATTTTGATTTCAATACCAATACCGGTACAACCGCAAGCGGCGAAAAGGCCCTGGCGGCACCGACGGTTACTGCCGGAGCGCTGGAATTTACTACCTTCACACCTAGCGACCCAAATGCGATTGCCGATACCTGTAGCGCATCAGAGGGTAACGGTACTGCTTTTAATTTCAATATCCTCACCGGTAACGCAGCCCTGGACTGGGATGGAGATGGTGATATTGATTTGGATGACAGAAAGTATGCTCTGGGTTCCGGTATTCCTTCTGAAGTCGTACCTATTTTTACCGAAGAAGGTGTCACTATACTGGTGGGTACCGGTGGTGGTGCAGAGAACCTTGGACAGGTTTCCGGTCTACCAAGATATCGCACCTACTGGTATGAAGACTAGTATTAGCAGTTAATTAAAAAAAATTGACACGGCCTGATTCAGTTCAGGCCGTGTTATTATGCACACTCCAAAAAAACAGGGGACTGAAAATGAAGATCGTAACGTCTAAGCAGGCTAATAAAGGTTTTTCCTTAATAGAACTTATGATCGCTGTTACGATCATTTCAATACTTGCCGCAGTTGGATATCCGTCTTATACACAATACGTGATACGGGGAAAACGCTCTGAGGCCCGTTCTGCCCTCTTAGATGCTGCCGCAAGACAGGAACGCTTCTACTCAGATAATAATAGATACACGACCGCAATCGGGAGTGGAGGCCTGGCAATAACGGAAGCTACAAACTGCACAGCTACAGGTGTCCAAACTGAAACTTGTAAATATACACTGACTGCTGCATTTACGACCGACAATCAGGATTTTACCATTACGGCTGCTCCTACTTTTCCCGATACAGAATGTGATAATTTGAGTATCGATCAAACTGGACTAAAAACTGAGAACGGTACATCTGATGTGAGTACATGCTGGGGAAAATAACCAGCAGTAATTCATTTTATCCTAATTAGTATTTAGCGGCTGGTGTTTCGTGAAAATAATTACTATCTTTGTTCTTTCGTGCAGCATCTTATCTCTGGCCGCCTGCTCAAAACAAACTGAGAATAATACCGAAAAAAAATCCAGTAATTTAGATACGCAAAAAACTGTCCAGCAACAGAGCTCTTCTATGACAGAAGAGAAAGCAGCGAGTCCAGCGGTCGAGACTACAGAAAATGAGTCCTCAGAAAAGTATGAATTAATAAGAAAGAAAATTATTCTAGGGGCTGCTACTCTTGCCGAGGTACGGCAAGCACTCACTGAAAATGATACGGCGGCACTGACTAATACGATGCATGCACTCTATAGCATGCGCTGGCATCGTGGTGTTTTTAAAATGCTCTACGATATGTGGGAGATGAAAAAACACAAGTATCCTGAAATTAAATGGGATGCTATTGAAGAACCTCCTGTGCGTGTGGCCCTGGCGAGTACCTTAAACCGTATTCAAATTTCCAACACGAAAGTTTTCCAGAATTATATTCGTTCCTTCCAGGAACACTCTCACGAATTTGTTCGAGCCCAGGTAGTGATTTCACTAGGCTTCAATGGCGATCCGGTCGACATCCCTTATATGCTATCAATGGCTGAAGGTGAAAATTATTATGTTGCCCAAAGCACCATCGCGGGCTTTGGCCTCATGGGGAATAATGAAGCTCGAGATGCATTACTTTCGATTAGAGATAAATTCGTGGGCAAACCTCGTGGACAAGTCATTGACAGTATTTTGCTTCAAGGCTATGACTGGCGACCGCCTTTACCGAACCCCAAAGAACCCTGATAAAGATCCGGGCTAAGTTGTTAAGCAATTATTTGCTGTTGGGAAATACTACTTAAACTGAATTTTCTGAGAGTTTATTTGCAAAGCTCTGCAATTGATTTTTTTGACTTTGCCAATTCCGATTGTCGTTGCTCTTCGGTAGCACGACTGGGCTTACCATCTTTATCCACTAAATTTACTCGTGGTCGTTCATAGCTGGCAAGGCGCGCTCTCGCTTGCTCACATTTAGCACGTTGACTCGCCAACTCACCAGCTTCCTTGTCTTTTTCCTCAACGGCTTTAAGGCGATCATCTCTAGCATCGGCCAAGTTTTTCTGTCTGTTCTTTAGCTGTTTTTGAGCTTGATCCGGATTAACTTTAGGCGGCGGCTTGATCGTTTTACCTTCAATATCACCTGGTGGAGGTGATTGGGTATAGTGAGTATTGCCGTCGTCATCGACCCACTTATACATCTCTGCCAGTGAGTATTGGGCGTATAAACACATAGTTCCAATTAGTAAAACCGGTAATTTTCGAGCTATTGTGGTAGTTTTTCTCATAAACATATGTAAAATAATTTGTGCTTAATATAACCTATATATTAGTCGTTATATATATGATTACCAGAACAAATCGAGGTTCCCTACATATACGTGATTTTTATCAGGACATGGATAATTGTATCCCTCCTGTTTTTAAGAGGAATTCAAAATGAAGAAGATTAATTTCACATTGTTGCTCATAAGTATTTACATGATGTCTGCCAATGCCTGGGCAGTAAAAGTTAATGAGTGCGAAGACGAATTAGGAAACAAGACCTTTCAAAAGGTATGTCCACCAGGCTCATCTTCTGTCGGTGAGAAAAATTATTCCACGAATAGCTCGAGTTCCTCGGCCTCACGTAGCAACCTTAGTCCTTTAGTCCTTTACCTGGTACCGGATTGTGATGTCTGTAACGAGGTGAAAGAATTTTTAGCTGTCAGAAATATTTCTTTAACTGAAAAAAATGTCAAAGATGATGTTGCCTTACAGCAGGAACTAAAAAGCAAAACAGGCGGTGATCTCCGTGTACCAGTATTAGTTATAGGTGAGAAAACCGTATCGGGATATAATCGGTCTGGATTAACCTCTGCCCTTACTGAAGCTGGTTACATATCTGAAGAGGCTGAAGGAAGCGAATAAATTACGCTGCGTTTTACATTACCAATTCTTTAGGTAGGGAAAATACAACTTTCTCTCGAATACCGGGCGCTTCAACAACCACGTTTGCGCCCCAGTCCTTTAGCTTATTGATAACTTCTTCTACCAGCACCTGTGGTGCAGAAGCACCTGCGGTCAAACCTATTTTTGTCTTACCTGTTATCCACTCACGTTTTATTTCCGAAGCATTATCTATAAGATACGAAGGCACGCCCACTTTTTCTGAAATTTCCATTAAGCGTGTCGAATTTGAACTATTCTGTGATCCAACTACCAGGATCACTTCGCAATTCACCGTTAATTTTTTTACAGCGTCCTGGCGATTTTGTGTCGCATAGCAAATATCTTCCTTTTTAGGCCCGGCTATATCTGGAAATCTGTCCCGGAGTGCATCAATCACTTCAGCGGTATCGTCCATAGATAACGTTGTCTGGGTAACAAAGGCCAAAAAGTTTGGTCGTTTAACTTCCAGTTTTTTTACGTCTTCTACTGACTCGACCAAATACATTCCACCATCGCCATTGGTCGTTCGATATTGGCCTAATGTCCCTTCTACTTCCGGATGTCCGGCGTGACCGATAAGAATACATTCCCGACCTTCATCCTGATAATGACCAACTTCCATATGTACTTTAGTTACCAATGGGCAAATAGCATCGAAAACACGCAAGCTACGCCTTGCCGCTTCATCTCGAACTGCCTTTGCAACACCATGGGCGCTAAAAATAACCGTTGCGTTATCTGGTACTTCATCCAGCTCCTCAACAAAAACAGCGCCTTTATCACGTAGGGAATCGACCACGTATTTATTGTGCACAACCTCATGGCGTACATAAACCGGCGCGCCAAATATCTGCAGTGCATGATCGACAATGCCTATCGCCCGATCGACCCCCGCACAAAATCCGCGTGGGTTAGCTAAGGTAATCTCCATAAATTGTTTCCTGTATATATTACTTTTAATGATTAATGCGTGAATTATCGCTTAAACACTGACTAATTAATACTGGAAGTCAGCTTGTTGGGCCCTGTTCATTAGTACTGACCTCTGCCTGGTCAAACCAGATTGCATCGATAATCAACATCACCGCCCCTACACAAATGGCAGAATCGGCAATATTAAATGCTGGCCAATGCCACTGACCATAATAAACATCAATAAAATCTATGACATAACCGAGGCTAATTCGATCCCACAAATTCCCCAAAGCGCCACCCAGGACCATAGCCAGTGCCACGGCCAACCACCTTCTTTGACGGTGCAAGGTACTCAGCCAATAAATAAGGGCAATACTGACGCCGCTAGTGAGAACAATAAAGAACCATCTTTGCCATCCTCCGGCCTCACTTAGGAAGCTAAAAGCAGCGCCTGTATTATGAACCAGGGTAAGATTGAGCCCGCTAAACAGGTTTTCTGGTTGAGCATAAACCAGCCACTTCGTCATCGCATATTTACTAACCTGATCGCATATGACTAATATGAGCGATAACCACAGCCAGTGCAGGGAATTATCTTTTATCATGTTAACAGTAGTGCCGAACTTCTCCGGCTCCCTCAACATTATCCGCACAACGACTACATATTTCCGGATGTTCGCTTACAGTTCCAACATCCTCCCGATGATGCCAACAGCGTATACATTTTGCATGTTGCGAGGGTACTACTTTCATCCAAAGCCCATCGACTTCAGAAGCGACAGCGTCTGCAGGTCGTTTTCCCTCATCATGAACACTGGCATAGGACGCAATAAGTACGAAGCGTAATTCATCTTCCAGAAAGCTGAGAGATTCTTTAATTTCATTACTCGCATAAATTTCTATTTCGGCGTCCAGAGTAGAACCAATAGCACCAGTCACACGTAATTTCTCAAGCTCCTTACTGACTTCCTCTCTCACCAAAATAATAGTTGACCAGTGATCATCTTCGCTCATTGCTGTTGGCAGGTTTTTGTACCACTCTTCCAGAAAAATGGACTCACTATGTTCTCCCGGCAGGTGTTGCCAGATTTCTTCTGCTGTAAAACTTAAGATTGGTGCCAGCCAACAGGCAAAGGCTTCAGCTACATAATACATTGTCGTTTGCGCAGATCGTCGTGCATGACTGTCCGACTGACATGTGTACATGCGATCTTTAATAATATCGAGATAGAACCCACCCAATGTGACAACACAATAGTGATGCAGCTTTTGATATATCTGATGAAACTGATAAGACTCGTAAGCCTTAATAATTTCTTCCTGTAAAAGAGACGTCTGCTCCAATACCCAACGATCCAGGTACAATAAATCCTGTATCTCAATACAGTCTGCGTGCGGATCAAAACCATCCAGGTTTGCCAATAGATACCGGGCAGTATTACGAATGCGACGATAAGCATCGGCCATACGTTTTAAAATCTCATCAGACACACTCATTTCAGTACGATAATCTGTCGCTGCCACCCACAGTCTTAAGATATCGCCACCCAGTGTTTTCATTACCTGCTGCGGCGCCACCACATTGCCGCGCGATTTAGACATCTTCATACCCTTAGCGTCGACGGTAAAGCCGTGCGTCAGGACCCCCTTATAAGGAGCTTGATGATTCATTGCTATTGAAGTCAAAAGAGACGATTGAAACCAGCCTCGATGTTGATCAGATCCCTCCAGGTATAAATCTGCCGGATAGCTCAGGCGTTCGTCATGTTCGAGTACGGCTGCATGTGTTACACCAGAATCAAACCAGACATCCAGAGTATCCGTGACCTTCGCATATTGATCTGATTCTTCACCCAATAACTCACTCGCATCGAGATCAAACCATGCATCGATTCCCTGCTTTTCAATACGAAGTGCTACCTCTTCCAACAAGGCCTGAGAATTTGGATGTAATTCCTGTGTTTCACGATGAATAAATACAGTAATAGGAACACCCCAGGTACGTTGCCTGGAAATACACCAATCGGGACGCCCACTGACCATGCCTTCAATACGTTCTTCTCCCCATGTCGGCTCCCAGTCAACTCCTTTAATGGCATCAAGTGCTTCTGCACGCAGGCCATTTGCGTCCATACTAACGAACCACTGAGGTGTTGAGCGAAAAATAATAGGTGACTTGTGACGCCAACAATGCGGATAGCTGTGCGTCAATGTTTCCTGGTGTAGTAGTGTCTTTTTTTCCTCAAGTACATTAATAATTTCCGGGTTCGCTTTAAAAACATGCTGGCCTTCAAACAACTCTGTGCCCGGTAAAAAACAGCCGTTATCACCGACAGGGTTATAAACTTCAAGTCCATAACGATTTCCAACAACAAAGTCGTCTTGCCCATGACCCGGAGCTGTATGCACAGCGCCAGTACCTGCTTCCAGTGTGACGTGTTCTCCAAGTATTACTGGCACGACGCGATCATAAAAAGCATGTGTAAGTTGTAGATTCTCCAGGACAGCACCTGTGCATTTTCCCAGCACCTGACGCTCTTCCATAGCAAATCGCGTCAAAGCAGATTCGCAAAGCCCTTCCGCCAGGATTAAAGCTTCTTGTCCAGTTTTAACGAGGACATAAGTCAATTCCGGATGCAGAGCAACTGCCTGGTTGGCAGGCAAGGTCCACGGAGTCGTCGTCCAGATAACAACTGAAATGGAATCCAGTTCCTCGTCAACATTAAATCGTTTCAGTGTCTCGGCCTGATCGACGACACGAAAAGAGACATCAATGGCAGGAGATTGCTTATCTTCATACTCTACTTCAGCCTCTGCCAGTGCAGAGCCACAGTCGATGCACCAGTGCACTGGTTTAACACCTTTATGCAGATGTCCTTGTTCAATGATCTTACCCAGTGCCCTGACGATATTTGCTTCGGTATCCTTTGCCATAGTCAGATAAGGCCGTGACCAGTCACCAAATATACCCAGGCGCTTAAAGTCTTCACGTTGCTTATCAACCTGCTTAAGTGCATATTCTCGACAGGCATTCCTGAACGCACTCGCTTCAATTTTATGGCCGGCCTTGCCTACTTTCTTCTCCACCATCAATTCGATAGGTAGACCATGGCAATCCCAACCAGGAACATAAGGTGCATCAAAACCACTGAGGCTGCGGGATTTTATAATTATATCTTTTAGAATTTTGTTCACTGCATGACCTATGTGAATATCACCATTCGCGTAAGGAGGCCCGTCATGCAAAATAAAGTTCGGCTTACCGGCTTTCTTCTCCCTGATTTTTTCGTATAGATCCATCTCTTCCCAACGCTTGAGCATGGCTGGCTCACGTTGGGCAAGGTTTCCCTTCATAGGAAAGGCTGTCTTGGGCAGATTCAAAGTATCTTTATAGTTACTCATTCGAATTTATTATTTACTGATTATTGTTGTTAATTTCAAAAATTTCTCGTGCTTCATCAATATCAAGAGCAATCTGATTTTTTAGCTCATCAATTGATGCAAATTTCTTTTCGCCTCGTAACCTCTGCAAGAATTCGACCTTGATATACTCGCCATAGATGTCCTTGTTGAAATTTAACAAATGGACTTCAAGTAATAATTTTTTACCATCAAATACAGGTCGTGTTCCTATGTTCGCAACTCCTTCATAATCCATTCCATCCTGGCCACTCACTTGTACCGCATATACACCCAGCAAAGGAGTTGTATTCCTGTTCAATTCTATATTAGCTGTGGGAAACCCTAATTGCCGACCACGCTTTTCTCCATGTCGGACCCGTCCGCTAATACTAAACGCCCGGCCTAGCAAAACCCTGGCCGTGGCAAAATCATGCACCGATAGTGCCTGTCTGATCCGACTACTGCTAACGCGTTCGCCTTCCAGAGAGAAGGAATCAATGGGCACTACTTCAAAGCCAGCTCGCCCACCCAGTCGACGCAATGTATGTATGTCTCCTTCCCGGTCCCGTCCAAATCGAAAATCATCACCAATAATAATGCCCTTGATCT
>WLWI01001061.1_pt1 | contig 24117 bp, 17 predicted proteins | sample 6701501 | NCBI WGS metagenome assembly WLWI01 (sample SAMN12718690, study PRJNA515312) | sponge metagenome | isolation source: marine sponge | host: Mycale hentscheli | place: New Zealand: South Island, Marlborough, Capsize Point | collected 2014-11-01 | reverse complement strand
CCCGCGTAGCGATTGGTAAAGGGTCTGGCTACGCAAGACTACTCTCTAACTGGGCCGCAAGCTATCTGAGCGATCTTTACCTAGACCTGAGTGATCTTTACTTAGGCTTTACCTGGGAAGCAACCTTTATCTAGGCCATTCCACAGTTACTTAAAGGGAGTGTCCTGAATTAGCTTCTGGAACCAAGAAACTATTTAGATACTGACCATAACTAGGATCATTCAACGACTTCAACTTCTTTAAAACTATCTCTTGCTTGACTTTGAGGCTGTTCATCTGAGCTGTCTAAATACAAAGGGAAAAAAAAGAAGCAGAACAAACAAAAGCAACATCTACTATATGCAATACAAAACTGCTTATAGTGTTTCACTGTCCTACCTTTCTCTCCTTAGCTGCTCGAAGTTCTCTTAGCTGAGGAGCCACTGAAGTTATTGGCTGAGACAAAAGACCAGAGATTGTCTTTGATATCTGGTTGAGCTCATGTTTGACAGTACTACAAGGAATACAGAGAGAGATATCTCACTGACACAGAGTGTCAATACCTGAATTCCTAAAATTGACACTCTTCTGTGTACTTCAAATTATTCCCATGTAAGAATGAACTCTAAGAATTCTGGTGCTTCAATTTTTAACAAGATTATGAATATACAAACAAACACACACACACACACATGCACGCACACACGTGTGTGCTATTTTGAGACATAGCAGCAAGCCTGAGAATCTATTATGAGGGAGGAGGGAAATGTGTAGATTGGTGAAGGCTGGATATGTTGGGAATGCAACATGTGAGAGGGAGAGTGAGAAAAACAGAACTGGATTGTCTTGGTTCTTGGTTTACTCGTTGCTGGTGGTGTACAAGCTGATGATGTAGAGTTTGATTCTCTTGCTTGGAGAAATATGGAATTACTACATGTACTTACCAGAGAAGTTAGTTCCACAATGCGCTAGCTAGCTAGCTCAGTAACTTGTACCTGCATCATGCACACACTCAGTCTACCTAAATCTGAATCAGCTTCAATATTTTTTTGGCTGTTCCAATAACAATTCTATATTACTTTCAAATATATTGTACTTTTCACCAGTAATAAACATTGTAATACAAATAAACATTTCAACAATAATAGTATATAGGCTCAATGCTATGATTATACTTATTTGGACTTATTAATAGAGCATTACATAGCATCAAGTGAATTTTCTTTAAACGTTTCGGCTTGAAGGCCTTCTTCAATAAAACCAACAAGTGAGAAATGGTATGGTACAGTATGTGTGTGTGCTTAAATAGGAGTGTAGGTGTTGAAAAATGTGCAATAATGTGAGGAGCTGAATGGGTTTGTTAATTAGTCTGATTAGTGCAGCTTTCAGTTGTCTTGTGAATGAATGGTTTCCAACGGCGATCGAGGTTCAAGCCAGTCCAGCCAGATTCATGGTGTCAGTTTTAGACTGGATCCTAACTGCTTGTAGCACTCTCCTCTTCCAGTATAACAGCTTTCCTCTTCCACAACTTTAGCATCATCCCAGGCTATCTGATGCTTGTGTGTATACTAGAAGTAGATGATATCTGCAAGCTTACAGAAGTATGTCTCAGACCACTTACTTCCAATTTCAGGACAAACAAATTGAAGGTGCAGCCATGGGCTCTCCATTGTCACCAATCATTGCTAACACCTACATGGAGTATTTTGAACAGATGGCCTTAAGGCAACATGGTCTACCTTCGAGTCTATTATTTGGAACATGGAACATCTCAATAACCAAAGGGAGTCAATCAAGTTCACTATGGAAACGATCATCAGTGTGTGGATGGTATATCATTGAAGTAAAACAATGTCCACAAGAAGAGTTTCTATGGCAGAGCTATAACTAACAAACATCTTCCATGACATAAGCTACAGCACACAACAATAGCTGTAGGGTAAACTTTGGTTAAACAACTGTAGACTGAAAGCAACAAATCAGTATCTCTATTCATTGCTGGCCCACTCATTTTAATTTGCCATGATTCTGATTCTGACATAACACCTTATGTATAGATTTTGCTGGTGGTCTATTACCTTAACATTTTCCCAATCAATTTCATGATTTCACAATTTCTTTCTCAGCTTTCTTTTACTCGTTAGATGTATTCTCCTTTTCATAGGCTTTTTTAAACAATACAGAATTAAAAAGATTTTAATTCTGTATTGTTTAAAAAAGCCTGTGAAAAAGAGAGAATACATCTATTGAGTAAAAAAAGCTGAGAAAGAAATTGTGGAAGTGATAAATTATCGGAGTAAAAATTCAACGGATAAAAAGAAACTTTGAAAACACAGAATTTTTGTTGGTCTGTTGAGAGTGAGACTGTAGCATAGCTTAAGCAAGTGGTCCAGGGTTCGATTCCCGGTGGTGACAAAATAATTATGATATTGTTAAAAAAAAAAAAACCTGTGAAAGAGAGAGAATACATCAAATGATTTCATGATTCTTTTCAATTGCATGGTGAGCAACTGCAGATAGATTGGTATCCTTTAATTTCGATGCTGTTTTGTTTTCTTCTTAGTCTGTCCCATGTACACCATTTGCAGGTTTTAAATGTAGTTCTAATACCAAGGCGATGTAAAATTCTTTTGATGCTTTCTCTTTCAGATAGATGTTCCACATAAGGTAATGTAACTCACTTCCAGAACACTGTATGTATGAAGTGCTGCAGGCTTGCATTCGTGGTGCTTTATTGAAAAAAGTATTAATTACTTGAAAATTCAGTCTAGTTTAACGTGATATAAATAGCTGAAGACAAAATTCTAAATGTTTTAGCTATTAGAGAAGTGTAGGAAAGAAAGCAAATCTTCTTTGAAGTTTTTATTTTCTCTGTTTTTGGTCCACCACGATGTTTCTCAAAACAAAAGATTTGAACTCATCTTGCAACCTTACAGTTTCCATGGTGAGAAGATATGTATAGAATGTGATCACCACATGAATTGAAGGGGCCTTGTTTGTTTCATTTCCCATACCAATAAGGCTATTAAGTAATAGAGCGCTTTAATTTGTATTTAGTGTTGTATTCAGAGCCACAATTAAATAAATAATTAAAATAAATCTTTAGAGATAATAATTACTTTACAGAATCTGTTCTACCTCCAGCATATACATAGCGAGATAAGTAAATAAATGCTACCAGTCGGAGGACTTCAATTGCAAGGAGAAGAAAATGTGTTGAAGTGAGACAATAGATATAAACGGGACAATTTGTGTATTTGTACATGTACCCAATAATGAGGTCAATAAAATAGTACAAATTAAAAGATCGCTAGGAAAAAAAATCATAAGTTGCCACCATGACCAATGCAATTTTTGTCTGCCACTTTTCAAAATTTCTTTATTTCACTAAATAAACTTTCTTTGAAATGACTTCTTTCTACCAGCAACTCACTTAATGTCTGCATTGATATCACTATAGTTCTTCAAAACAAACTTCTTGTCTTGTTCTAATTTTTGGCGCTCAACTTCATCACCGATCTGCTTAAGGATCCCAGCTTCGAGTTCCTCCTGGTCATAGGCTTTCACACCTAGACTACTCAAGTCATCCTGCAAGTCTTAGAATTTCAGTACATTATAGCTACCACGTTAGGTGAACTATATTGTTTTAAAAGACAGCAATATAGCTAGTTACTGAACACAGCTATATTTTCACTTACTTGCAGTTTGAATTAAACTTGAATCAATCTTCAGAATATTCTCCCTCTTCGATGACTCCTTAGTAGCCATGGTTAAGGTCTCAAATACTGAAGTTCGACTCCTTCAACCACGCTCACTCGTACAAAGTTGCATTAGTCAATTCTACATGTTTGCTGAATCATCATTATGGGCTCCAATTAGATAAAGTAACAAGTTGTCAAGCAAATGATGAATAGGCCTAACGCCACCAAATCAAGGCGGGCGTAAGTGCCTCGGACGGCAGTGATAGAAGAATGACATAATCATGGATAATCTAGCATCTCACTACTTAAAACTGAGCGAGAATATACTTAAATACGAAATTTTGGGCGATGTAAGCAGGCAATTACTGAGACCGTGGTAAGTAAAGTGATGGTACAGGTCTGGTAGTTAACAACTTTTTTCTTTTTTCAGGCCAATGTCCAAAGAACAAAGTGTAGAAAACGCAATTGACAAGAAGGATGGTAATAAATATGTTATCAATACAGATATGTAGCGTGTGTCCCATGTGGTCTAGTGGTTAGGATCCGGCGCTCTCACCGCCGTGGCCGGGGTTCGATTCCCCGCATGGGAGGTTTTTTTTTTTTTTTTTTTTCTTCTTTTCTTCCTCCTTCCTATTCCTACAGTCTTTTTTCCCCTGTCCTATATATTCTTTTTTTTCCCTGTCCTTTTTTTTTTTCCCTGTCCTATTCTTTTTTTTTTCTCCTGTCCTATATATTCTTTTTTTTCCCTGTCCTATTTTTTTTTCCCAGTCCTATTCTTTTTTTTTTTTCCTGTCCTATTCTTTTTGTCCTATTCTTTATTTCCCACTCCTATTCTTTTTATTTCTCCCTTTTTCCTTTTGTTTTAATCCATCCCAATACAATCCTAACTTTCTATAATACTTTAACTGCTTTATTTTGGTTCAGAAAGTGTTGATATTGACAGAAAAGAAATAGTACAAGTTGAATCTATCCTTTCCAAAGCAAGAACAACTTACTCACAGAAGTCTTGCCACACTAAACCTCTAAATCTTAAGTGTGGTAGAAAAGGAAAAACCTCATCTACAACTTCAAAAGCAGGTTCATCAGCACAAGCTGGCCATAGTTCAATTACATTAAGAGAGGCCAAAATCAAGAAGACAGATCTTGCTAAGTGTATCACTGTTAGTCGAAGTGAGCCAGAGATAAGTGTGAAGAAAGGCAAGCCAGAGAGAAGTCTGAAGAAGCACCTTATTGCAAGTACTACCCATGAAAGAAAACCAACAGGGAAATTATTGAAAGTTGACGGGTATGTATGGTACTACTAATATATCTTTGTGTAATGTTATAATCTTTAGGCCTCAACTAGAAATGCCTACCAAGTATTACAGGCTGCAAAAGATTATTCTAGAGTAAGTCATTAGTGTATAATTAGGCCTAGACCACCCTCATGAGTTTATTCTTTTTTAGGTCACAGAAGGTAAGTTGTTTGTTTGTTAGTTGTTGTAGTATAGTAATATGCAAAATCAGACCAAGATAGAATGGAAGATATTTTAGACTAAACTAATTGAAAATGATTTGTACATTAAAAAAAGGGGACAACTCAGTAAACCAGTGTGGAGCTGGGACAGTCATACTGGATATAGTAGAGTGGGAGGGAGGGAGGGAGGGGGAAATAGGAGAATATCTGAAAAGGACAGTGGAGCAAGAGTTACTAACATTACCTTTTACCCCCTTGCATACATACTGTACACCCTCATGTTTCAATGATGAATTTCATTTTCAGAAATTTTTCCCCCCCTCAAATGGTGATATGATTGCTTAGACCCAAGGTATAATCAGTTACATTACTGTAGGTTAGTAATTTAATAAAATTTCATTGTATCACTTATTATTATTTATTTATTTATTTTTTAGTTCAAGAAATATCAGGAACTTTTATTCAGAATGAGGAGTTGCATAATAAATCATAACCCTCTATTGAAACCCTCCTTTAATTGGTGCTGTGTGTTTGTGTGTGTTTTGTGGTTGTTTTCAAATTACATGATGGTAGTTCACATTGTGTATTCAGGTGTGAAGAAGCTTGCAAAGGAAATAAATTTGTGTCCTGTACAACTACTGCCGCACACTTCATGAAGAGAATGCAGCACAAGGTGACATATACGTGTATTAATGTATAGGCTTAGTATGCAGTTCAAATAGTTCTACAGTAGTTGACTAAATAGCCGCATAAGTAGTTTATATTGCCACAAAATGTTAGTGTTTGTGAGTGAATATTTTTTAAAACAGAAGCCAGAAGTGCATCCTGACACTGTGGAACTAGCCATTCAACTAACTGAAGTCATCAAATCTGAACTGAATGCTTTGTTATCTCAGGATAGTAAAAGTTAGTTAAATGCTAGTAATTTTATTAATTATAAAGAGGTGTGTCAATATTTTTAAAGGTTTAGAACAGAAAAACTGGCAGGAGATTCTTTCAATACACACAAAGTTAGAATGGCTCAGTTCTAGATATTCTTGCATCGTGAAATCTGTGGCAAGCTATGAACAACATCTTCAACCATCATCCTACCAAACAGAAACTGCGTGCTCATCTACCAAACAGGGTGCAAGTTTATGTTCTTCAGAAGATACAAGTGGTACTCTAGACTCCAAATTCCCATCTGTATTAAATTCCTTGCAAGAGTGGCAATCTTTGGTGAAATTGAAATGCTTGATTGAGCACAAACAATGGGAACTAGATTTCCTGAGGGACCTTGAACATCTCATCATGCCACTTTTGTCCCAAGCAAGTCAAGAACTAGAGTCATCATCTGAATTAGCAACACAGAACATAGCCCTAATTCGTGCTCTTCATTTATTATTTGACCTACCAAGAAAGCCAGTGTATGTAAATCCATAATTTTTCAGTCAAAATAATTTGATGAAAAAAATTAATCTCAATTGAAAGGAATAGCATTACAAAGAGCAACTATTAGCTATAATAATGAATGAAAAAGTGAACGGTCAGAGAACAAAATAAATTTCAATGTTGCCATTTAACATTATGGCCATCTTTCATTTGGGGTTCTAAGAAACCTCTGAATTCCATCTTTGAGTTTGACTCTTTATAATGCCACCTCAGGCCATATCCTTCATGATTTCTTACCTCTAAGACTGGAGTTTCATGCTATTGATACATATATTACCATAATACGTACATAGTTACAGTGCTAAGTGGACAACTTACCACCATAGTATGGCTGTTGATCCAAACTGCATTGTCCAATATTTTTTCAGCTATGGCAAGAGCACTCAAATTTTTTGTCTCTTCACCTACAAGATAACCCACAGTAGTAGTAGTAGTACAACATTTGTGGTCTAAGACAGTTAGTTACTCAACACTTATGGTAAAAGCATAATGCTGACTCGTGTACAATTGCATCATCATAATCATGCAATAAACTTTGAACTTGTGTGTAATTCAGTTCTGTAATTAACCCTCAGCGCGCATGCACGAGAGGGTTATAGTAGTCATCTTGTCTGTCTGTCTGTCACGCTCTGATTTAGGAAATTACTGACAATTAACAATTGATTTAGGTATAAACTTACTCAGGACGAAGATTTAAGACCTTTTATTGTGCTACTTTTTTTAATTTCGGGCTATTCGTTGAGAAAAAACAAAGCTTTCAACTCCGCGTAGGTACCAGCTTTTATGGGCAACGCCCCCTAGCATCACGTCATAATCACGTGAGCAAATAATTTCTGCAGCCAACGGTGTACTTAGCTTTATGCTCAGGCTCCTAAGTGTTACTCCGGGGAAGTTAACGGAGTTGAAAGAAGTGAAGTTTCGCATTGAAAATGTATACAGGTGAGTGTTTCTGGCTAGTTTAGCTTCTCTTATGAAGACAGCGTTTCCATGTACCATTTTCATTGGTCGAGCTATTTTGATACCTCATTAAAAATAGCTAACAGATTGCTTGTTCTTTTGGAAGGAGATTATATTGTAATACACTGTAGCTAGGTAGTGTTTAATAGCGCTGAGGGTTCGCACCTTTGGTGCTTCATTCAATTGAAAGAGATTTGATTGCTAGCTCTCAGTAATAATAAATAATAACAATGGTGCCCTGCAGTGCAATTGGCTAGACTAGCTTGCTCACTAGCTATCACTATCAAATATGGTTTATCTATCCCCCAACATAAGCAATTCCATTGTACTTACTTCCAGTGCATTTTCCCCACCACTGGTTTGATCCATCTCGGTGACAATGCTTCGATAGTGCACGGGCACCAACTGTGAGTTTAGCTTTAGGACGGTGTCTTTGTTGGAAAGATTCTAGGAGAACTTCTCGTCTGGGTGGAACTATGCTGGTACTTCCGGCTGTGTTCCTCAATCCAAGAAGATCCAATATTCCTCTTAACCCAAGAGACTATAGTTATAATAAATAATTACTACTTATACATCATTTGATTAAGATTTTTAGCTATACAGCTTTGTTGTTTTTTTGTTGTTGTTTTTTGTTTTGTTGTTGTCTTTTGTTTTTTACTGGTTTATTACTTTAACATTTCAAATTTGTGCTAAAATCTGGTTTAAGTTACAGTTTAATCTTAATATTGCAGAGCTATATAATAAAATTGAAAAGAGTATCTGGACAGTTTGTGCAACAAAAATCAGTCAAGGCTGATCCCACCCTTTACTTAAAGAACTTCGTCATACAGACTCTCATTAGTAAGTCTTGCCTCTTTCAGGTTGCCTATAAGCCCACTTGTCTGAGGTAAGTAAATACTTCACTGGAACAAAGCTTTCCACTTACCAAGCAGTTCAAAACAGAGGGGGGAGGGAGGAGGGGGAGGGGAAAGTGAAAGCAAGTAGACTTAAACTTGCTCAGTTTGTTTTCTTGACACAATTACCACCCACATCATATAACTAAACAAAAAATTTCTATCCATTCTTACTTTCAGAATATCAATCAAATATTTCTGTATCTCCTCATTTGACAAAGTCTTCAATTTTTCTAAATCATACTCCAACAAAAGTTTCTCTGTCTCTTGGTATCTAAGTACATCCATGATCATCAAATAATACCCGATTACCCTATACCCAGAAATAATGACTATAGTTAGTCTACAAAATGTTATAGCTAAGTTCTGGGTAACAGTGAGGGATAGTAGCCAGAGTATTTGCATATTTGAATGGTTAATTCTTTGTAATTAACCAAGAGTGCAATCGTGGTAGTCAAAAAGTATTTAACAAAAAATAAATAAATAAAAACATGAGATTTTGGTATATTTCAAACCTTTCACTTAGTTTATCTTCATGTAGTAAATCCATCTCAGGAAGTTGATCTAAAGGACATTTCCTACAAAAAAAATTTTAAACATAAAAACACCCCTTACTGAACAAAAATCTTTACTTCTGCAATATCCAATACTCAAGATTTTCTGCCAGTCTTTTGCAATAAGGTCCTTCAGGATAGCCATGCAGGGAAGGAGATGCCACTTGGTACCCTCTAACTCCTCCCTCAATGACCCCATGCTCCCATTCTTGATTACTACAACTACAGTGTGTTAAATCCTCACAGACGTCACTATCAAGGAAAGCCGCTTCATTGCAGCCCTTACGAAGAACCTTAGAATAGACATCACATTTAATCGACAGAGAACCATTAACTACCTGTACGGACCATTTCCAACGGATATAATAAGGAGACCGTCGACATCGTTAGGCCGCGAAAGAAGGACGATAAACAAATCGATTTATGACGTAATCAGAAACTACAGTAACGCCCATTTTCTACACGTGTGATACCAAAGCGAACGACCAGTACCTAATCATTAGAATATAATGGCCACTTCTCTCACTGCAAATGGATAGTCAAGAAAATCATTCAACTCTCAAGTCTGAATTTAAAAGTTTGGAACCTTCTCACCAATTGCGTATTCGCCGTACGTTACAAATATCTGCAGTTTGGGCTAGTTTTATCTTCTTAACCTCCTTTGGCTTCTTGCTGTCGAGACCTTATCTGAACAGGAAAAGGAAGGAACGCATGAAACAGCCAGGATATAAGCCACGTGTTACACTAAAAGAAACAGCTCCTTACAATTTGTATGGTATAAACGAGGAAGACTAACTAAACTATTTTATATAACATAGCAAATTAATTAAAGCACACCATGTCTGTTCCTAGTGTGGATCTGCTCACTACTTTTGTTTCTGCAATTAGTTCATGTAAAGGTGATGCTGAGTCTCTCCACACTGTGTTTACTGAAGCACCAGGCTCGGATACAGATAAAAAATCTATACTGGAGCAAGCCTTTCGAGACGTTCTGCACAAGAGAATGATAATGCAAAATGTGAAGAAGACCAAACCTCTGACTGATCTGGTCACACTCTCAAGTGCAGCTGCTATGCAGGGAGTCTCGTTTTATACAGTTCCTTTCATCCTCCTCAGCGATGTATTTGACTGTCACACACTGGATATATGTGAAGGTGTGTTTGTGTATGTGGAAAGTCATGTCTCCACATGGGTAAGCCATGAATTCTACAGCTCTGGGAAAATATTGCTACTGAGAATGTGCAATGACCTGCTTCGCAGGCTTTCAGCAGCCCAGAACACAGTCTTCTGTGGTCGAATACAACTCTTCTTGGCTCAACTTTTCCCGCTATCTGAAAAGTCTGCCCTCAACCTCATGAGTCACTTCAACGTAGAGAACATCACCACGTTTACCCACGAGGATGAACTGCACAGTGGTACGGATGACAGTCAGTCACAAAGTGACAGCATGTCAATGGACGTCTCTCAAGACGAAGACAGCGTCCCCACAGACTTCAATCTCTACCAGAAGTTGTGGGCCATTCAGGATTTCTTTCGTCAGCCGACCCAGTGCTACATGGCTGAGCACTGGAAGACCCTGACTTCCAACATGGATGAGATTTTCAAAGCATTTGATAGCTACAAGCTAGAAGAAGAGGCTAGGTCACTGCGAAGGAGCAAGAAGACTGCCAAAGGTGTGAACGATACTTTAGGTGAACACAAAGACTACAGCGAACTCCATTACTTCAACAAGTTCCTGACGAGCGAGAAGCTGATAAGTCTTCAGCTGCGAGATTCTCACTTCAGAAGGCATGTGCTCATTCAGTGTCTTGTCTTGTTCCAGTACCTCACCAGCAGCATTAAGTTCAAGGCACTCTCTCATGTGCTCTCTGATGCACAAGCTGTGTGGATAAAGACTGCCGCGGACAGGGTGTACACTTTGATCGCTGAAACACCTCCAAACGGATCCGAGTTTGCTGCTTACATTCGACAAGTATTGGTTAGAGAAGAAGGGTGGATTGCATGGAAGAACGAAGGCTGTCCATCGTATGAGAAAGACCCTCAAGTACTCGAACCGTATCCTGACAAATCTCACTTGGGAGATTCCAGTAGTTCTGTCAAAGTAGATATTGGAAACAAGGAACTGAATCGTCTGTGGAACCTCTGTCCCGACAACCTCCTCTCCTGCGAGCACAGCACCCGGTTGTTTGCGCCAGATAAAGCTAAATTTCTGGTGGAACCCATTGAGCAAGCGGACCCAGCAGCCAAGATCGATGCAGAATATAAAGTGGTGAACAATCCCAACTTCGTGTGGCAAGCTTTGCGGCTTCTCTCCACTACCAGCTCCCACTTTTTTCAGAATACAACCGCACCCATTAAACCAGTGTCCGAGTATTTGGAGCATGTCATAGTGCAAGAGGGCAAGGATTTGCAGCAAGCACAGCCACCCACGCCTACTCCTAATGGAACATCGTAGCACAAACCTTGCAAGTGTTTGACTGACCCATAATAGAGATAGCATAATTGTCATTGCCTTTACATAAATAATAGCACTGTTATTGTATTCTGATAGTACTAGACATGAGGTTTTAAAAAAGGTGAAGCTATGCGTGCGAATAGAGTCACTGATCTGTTGGAATTTCTTCTGAAGCTTCTTGTCTCTACTTCTTGTGCATTATCATACATTCTCGTTCTTTCCTACAGTAGAAGTAATAAGAGAAGTACAAGTGGTTGTTAATTTAAACTAAAAGATTATACTTCCAGTTAGAAAGATTTATAAAATATTATTGAAAAGAATAAATCAAAATGTTTCGATCCTGGAGGATCTTCACCAGTTGGAAACAATGAAAAAACTGACATTGATGAAGATTCTGTGGGATTTAAACGTTCTGATTTATTTTCAAAATGTTCAATAAGAATAAATATACATAGTTGCAAACGAAAAACAGGAATAGACCACACGCCTACCTATTAAATAATTAAATCTTTGAATTAATAACACTGAGGAGATGGTGCAATGATGATTTTTCACTACTATTCATCACTGAGAAGAGCTCTGCAAATGTACGGATTTTATTACTACTACAAGAAAACCTGACTAAACCGGAAATGGCTCGCAACTATGAATATATCATGAAGACATAGTAAAAATGAGTCTAACTTGTTATGATATACATATACTTGCAAGCTAATGAAAGTTAATTTTGTCTTGTTTTTAGCTTGAATGAGAGGGTGCAGTTTGTTAAAATGGGTGGAGTAACATCCATATCTACTACTACAAATGAAGTGAATCCAACTAATGGAGGACGAGGGAACACTAATGGAGGACGAGGGAACACTAATGGAGGACGAGGGAACACTAATGGAGGACGAGGGAACACTAATGGAGGACGAGGGAACACTAATGGAGGACGAGGGAACACTAATGGAGGACGAGGGAACACTAATGGATGATGAGGGAACACTAATGGAGGACGAGGGAACACTAATGATACTTCTACACTACGTACAGTATGTACCTCGTGCAATCTCGCCTTTAACCCAGGGTTTGCTGTGACCATACAAACTTGGGCTTCCAGGTCTCGAGTCAGCGATCTGCATCCTGCACAACATTGGACACTTACATGACACTAAAACATAACATTTTACGGTCTCTTGCTACCGTTGTTACTTGATCCCACGATAGTTAGTGAAGGGTGTGGCTCACCAGCCAGGTAACACCACAACCCTTTACCATGAAAAGTCCAGCCTGGCTTGTTGTACTCCAAATACTTGATGCGCCGAGTGCTTCTGGTTCTCTTCACTTGTTTAAGAAATTGATTAGCGAAATTGACGTACATTGCTGGAATATGACCTGCAGCTCCTTTAGCTTTGTAGAAGCCATTTGCCTAATTAAAGAGATAGCGTACACCATATGAACTAGTGTTGTGCTTGAGCACAAATGGTGAGCGAGCCTAAAACTACACTATTGTTAAACGTTTGGTTTTCAAGCTACTAAAAAAAGTTGAGTTTATAAAATTACGTATTATACGGTAAAGGCATTCAATGCCATAGTAACCACTCCCCGCAACTGTTTGAATTGAAAAAAGAAAAAGCAACAAAAAACAAGTCACGTTCTTTAAACTGTTTCTTTGTGATATTCTTAGTAATAGTTGTAATGCACAATACTTTCATATAACTGAACATACTTACGCAAGACTTACCTTCATGGTAAGTCTAGTGGACAATAAATTTTCAAGTAAATACTGTTGTGTAGGGCTTATAAGTATGACAAATAGCGTATTAACTTACCACTGCCACTAACTCGAATAGAAATGGAACTCCAGCATGTTTAAACTGCACCAGCAAAAGAATTCAAAGCAGTAAACAATTCAATTTCTAGGATAATACGGGTAATGACTGATAAACCAGAGGATACTGTTTAGTGATGTTTGGGACGGGGTCGAACACTGAGCTAACTCGAAAATACGAGAGGGTCGAAGTACAAAATGACATACGTACATCCAAACATTATATATAAACAAACAAACATCCCCGATTTTCAATTGTATTACCCCTGTAAGTGTCTCCCCACAGTTTGTACTCACTATTGTAATTATAACTGTATGAATGCATACCATTCATCTCCATCAAACCACATCAATGGATTCACAATATCATACATCGGCACTTTATGGTTGTATAACTATTGTATCACAATATCACACCATAACCTTATGGTTGTATAACTATTGTATTGAAATCGTGACCCAACAAGACAGCAACCCACAAACCTGAGGAGCTGCTGCCAAAACATTGAAAGACCCACAACTCCTCAGGATGGCCCGGATATATCCAGGAGGAAGATTGAAATATCCAGAAGCCAGGTAAAGGGTATCTTCAGAGTCCAGCTCCTCCAGCAGTGTCTTGGTGATGGTCTCATCTTGCCTGATTCCACAGAAGCCAGCCTGAAGCAGAGGGAAGACCACTGTGTCCAAGTCACCATCAAGACTTGGAGGTTCCCGGCTAACTGGCTCCATTAACTCTCGAAACCCCTCCCCCAGAGCAGTCTTAAAATCCCTGGCAGTTTTTCTGGATATGAGTGGATCATATGTGAGACCAGCCGGGTTCCTGGTGGACCCATATGGCCCGAGTGTGAAGGAATGATCTGCGACCATATTGACCAAGTCAGAGAAAAAGTCTGCTAGTTCCTTGCAATCTTTGAATAGAATGTAACGGTCCTGTCTGTTAACGAAATAATCTTCGCTCAAATTCGCACTACAATGTTTAAAAAAAGTTTATCAATAATTAAGATTGTTTTGCATTAACAATATTACATGCTTGTGTCTCATGCAATTCACTATTGATGAAAGAGGGAAATGCATCATATTAAACATTCTGTAATTTTTATTCTTGTATTTATTGATGGAATCCATAATGATGAGAGTTGAAATTAAAAAAAAGTGCTTTACATTCAATGATGATTTATAGCATATGACAACAGTTATAGCCAATACTTGGCACATGAGTATTAATGCTCTGCACATTATCACCATAATTACACTCTATGCTTACAACCCAACATGCATCTACTCTTACCCACTGAGTAAGACGTCCTCATCAGAGATGAATATTTTCATGTGTTGTAACCCCATAACTTCATTTAATCTCTCGGGTCCGTAGCACTTCAAGTAACCCCTCAGGTTGTGGGTGTGGTAAAGTCCAAATGTGAACCTGTCATAGTACCTCTTGACAAGGCTTTGTGCCATAGTACGAGAGTTTGGATGACCTCTTGACCCACGCAAATGATCAACAAGGAAGGTGCACTTTAAATTCTTCTTTGACTTGTCTGAAAGAGATTCATTGAAGCACTTGATCTGGAAAACAAACAAACAAACAAAGTTATATCCTCATTTCCACATTATTGAGTGATGTGCTTGAGCACAAATAGTGAGTAAGCCTGTGCACAAACAAAACATTTCAGAATAATCTGTCAGTTCATTTATGAAAGTATAAGTACATAGCCGTTGTGACCATACTTTATCTAGCAAATATAAAACTACTTTCTTCCCTCAACTTCCCAAGTACTGGGATTTTCTGTAGTCTTATTCTCACTATCTGAGTTATCAGTAGCTTTTGACAACAAGCACTCATAGCTAAAGGTGGAGTTTTTGAAATTACATCTGGTAAAGGGTCTTAATACCACAGTAACCTTTCGCCATAATATTTTGCAGCTTGAAAAAACAACAACAAGAAGTTCTAACGAATTACTGCACAGTGTTGAGTCTAACATTAAGTTTTAAGACCTAAGTGCATCTTGTGCGGCATTTTACAAAGGGGAAAACAATTAAATTTCCTTGAATGATATGGAATCGCTAAACTGAAAGACTCTGTAGTGGAGGTATAAGAAGGGGTAGACTACTACGAAGCAAACACAAAAATGCTAGGGTCAAAGTACAAAATGACATACATACGTCCACACTCCGATTTCAATTGTGTTACCCCTGATAGTGTCTCACTTGCCTCGCTCGCCCGCCAATAACGATTTCTTATGATAATTGGCGAGCGAGCGAGACACTATCAGGGGTAACTCAATTGAAAATCGGGGATATTTGTTTATATATATGTGGCGACGTACGTATGTCATTTTGTACTTTGACCCTTGCATATTTTTGTGTTATCTCGGTGTTCGATCCCGTTCCAAACTTCACTAAACAGAATCCTCCCGTTTCGCGATCATTACCCGTTTCATCCCATAAATTGTTTACCGCTTTGAGTTCTTTTGCAACTCAAAAACTAGCCTGAGTTTTATTTCTATTCGAGTTAGTGGCGGTGGTAAGTTAATGCGCTCCTAGCAACAGTATTTAGTTGAAAGTTCACTAGACTAACCACGAAGGTAAGTCTTGTGTGGGTATGGCCACTTTATGTGAAAGTATTGTGCGTTTTCAGCTATTACTTATAAGAATATCACAAAGAAAACATTTAAATAGTGTGACTTGTATTTTTGTTGCTTTTTTTTTTCTTTCAATTCAAACAGTTGCGGGGAGTGGTAACTATGGCATTCTTTACGGTATATGCGTAATTTAAAAATTCGCCGTTTTTTTTCTTCGAGCTTCTAAGTGCCACTTGTTGGTTGTCAAGAGCCAATGGTAGTCAGAATGGCTTCTAATGAAGCTACCACTACTGGAGGAAAGCTGAGAGAAGTATATAATTCCATATTTGTCAACTAAAGTTACTAAAATAACTCTGGACTTTTCTTTTGTAGCTGAGAGCTTGTTCAAGAGTTACTGGTAATAGAAGTAGTCAGAATGACGCATATTTATTTTTTATTTATACTTATATTTATTATTGTTTTTGCTGGCTAGACAAAAAATCAAGCAATTACAACAATAATAGGTAGCTAATTAAATTAATAAATAATAACATCAATAATAATAATAATAATAACAACAATAATAAAATAGTCAAACAAAACAAGTAGCTAAATAATAAATAAATAAATAAATAAATAAATAAATAATAAATAAATAAATAAATAAATAATAAATAAATAAATAAATAATAAATAAATAAATACTGTAAATAATAAGGATTAGGTGGTGATTGTTCCCACTGAGTGAGCTGGAAAATATAGTCCCTAGCCCCTCATTGTAGCTATATATATATATTTATATAGAATTACCATGAAATAAAAGCATCTTCAGGTAAAATACATCATATAACACTATTGTAGTTTTATGCAGCCTAACAAGGCAGGCTCGCTCGCCATTTGTGCTCAAGCACACCACTAGTAACCCACTACTGTATTAGTGACTATTGTGATAGCTAAAAAGCTTGTATGTAATGTATATACAATTACATATGTATACAGAATACACACTTACGATCTCCTTCTCTCTAGAACCAGTTCCAAAATACAGGGATGAGACTATCACACGATGCTGAGCCTTCAGAATCCCAGCCTGAACAGAATTGTTAAATAAATAAATAAATAAATAATAAATTTGAAAGTTTAATCAAAAGTTTAATCAAACTATGAAAATACCTTGATGGTGTCAAAGTAGGATGTTGGAGAAAAAATAACCTCTACATTTTTACCAGGTACCACAAATGACCTAGCCTGCTGTGGGAGCCAGTGTAACAACGAGTCCAGACGACCCATTCTCTCCAACTCGAGCCCGAGGTTCTGCCACGTGGGCGGAGCTACTAACTTGCATAATGGGCGGGGCTTCGTGCGTCGCTTAGTGACCCGGTGGCGCAGAAAGCTGCGATATTGGGTAAGACGGTGATGGCGTACGTGCCCGCTATTGCCTTTAGAGAATCTCCACTGGGCCCCTGGGGAGCTTTAAGGAGCAATGCCCAATCAGGAAGCGTAACACCGGACACAACCCCTCCAGCACTAAAACGTGTGTTATTTTAAATTGTTTTGATGTAAAGCCATGTGCTTGCTATGTTTCAGGCCCTACTGAAGCTATTGGCTCAATCTCCAGTATCAATACATTTATAAGTAAATCTGGATTCCCTAGAAAAAGTACTCTGCCACCTTTAATTCTTGACTTTTCAAAGCCACTTAATAAAGCAGACAAGTTAGGTGAACAAATGTCTTCAAAAAGAGGGCCCAAAAGAATAGCTCACAACAAAGGAGACCATAAAGATAATAAAGTAAGAAAAACTTTTTGTTGTTGATAAATATCATTTTAGTTGTCACCAAAAAAATATTATATGTTATCTTATGGTAATCAGGGTGCAGATACAGAAGAAGCCACACAAGTAGGAAAATGTGCGGACACACAGCTTATTGAGGTAAATAAAGGTGTTATAATTAAAAGAAAGAGAAGCTAATTTTGTAATAATTGTAGATGGCAGCGTTTCCTGGCTACAGTCCTGATAAGCCGACTCCATTACCTCACAACATCGATACTTTGGAACAGATGAAGAGAATCACAAGAGCCCATCGCAAACTTTCTACCAAGGTAAACTATGAGGTCATATCTGAAAGATATTTATAGAATGAACTTCATAGGCCAGAAAGTTTCGAGAAGCTTGGTGTAAATTGTTTTATAGTCGTTACTCACAAGAAATATTCTTGGACTACTACTGGTGGTTCTTTCTGCATCGGTACCAGGCAAGTGCAAATGAGACACTGTAGCAAAATGGATGAATTTTACTTTAATAATGTTTCAGGCTGGCCACCATGTTGCTATTCAAGATAGCCTGTTCACAAGAATATCTGATAACTATGTGAAGTTACTGTGTCAACCAATAGAAATGAAGTGGAGGGACACCCATTTCAAAGTAAGTTCAGTCCTCATGTAATGTTGCCAGCAAAATAAATTGTTGATATACAGATGTATCCAGATGCTATTGCACAATGCGTATATAGTACCTTTGTATGTGCCTATCCTAATTCCTGGAATAACTTTGACGAAGATTTTAAAAATGAACTGATTCTTTGCATCACACTGTGGCAAGTGGGGACAAGACCATTACCTGGACTTTGGACCAAGTGGAACCTTTCTCTTCTTGAGCCACAAAACCTGCTTAAAAATGTTGGAAAAGAGACTGAAAATGATAAAGCATTGCCGCATGAACCAGCAACAGTTGAAGTTAGTAGATTAGGAGGAGAAGATGGTGGAACTGATAAGGAAAAGCCAGTCAGTTTGGAATTCAGACGATTGTCACTTGATGAAGTTAGACAAACTCTACAAGGATCTACTGAGAGCTTGGTACCACTGGTACGACATGCCCACAGAGAACAGCCAGAAGAAGGTGGGATTTTACCGTCTGCTTCAGAAGAGAAAAGGATAGGACTAGCCAGAGAGCAGTTTCATGCTTTAGAGAAACGAAGCGTCAGAGAGTTTAAACCTATGCCAAGAAGAGTGTCACAATGTGTGTCAGACACAACAGTTTTGTCACTTTCTCAGAATTACATTACAGATGGGTCCAAGGGAGCCACTGCTGTCCCCAGACTAATTGCTCCAATAAAAGAAATTTCTCAAACTGAACAAATAAATGCTTCAAGAGGAACTGTCCAGTCAGCTTCAAAAGATCATCAATTAACAGCACAGCTGTCTCCCATAGCAACATCTCCTAAGCCTTCTAGAGTTGGGAGTGCTACTAAGAAAATTATAGAGCCATCTCCTCGAAGAACGTGCAATCAACCAGTGCATATGCCACCGATGGTAGGTTCTGGAACTTCTAAACTAGCTGCTACATCTTCACATCGGTCTGTTAGGAGAACAGTCCAACAACCCAAGACTTCCAAACAAACCCCACACTCATCTCCTAGGTCATCTCCTAGGTCATCTCCTAGATCATCACCAAGAAATGGTTCCAAGAGATCTAGATCCCAAAGAGCTACAAAAAGTGGAATCCAATCCTCTCCTAGAAATAACAAAGCAAGTCAATCTGCTTCAAAATCTGGTCATTCTAATTTATCCAAAGTTAATTCTGCATCAACACAGGGAGTAAAAGCTGCTACAGGTGTCCAGCAACATTTAAAAAACCAGCAGCAGGAACAGAAAAGAGTACGTGCACAGCCAAACAAGGATCTGTCCCCTGCAGATGAACTTATTAACAGAGCCAAGGCCAAAATTGGTGGATTTACACAGCGCCAAGTAGCCACTCCTACTGCTGGCCAGCAACCACTGGAACAATCAAAAAAATCCACTGCTTCAACTATAACACCAGATCACCTCAAGAATCAAAGACAAGGTCCAGTTACTAATGAACGAACTGTTTTGCAAGCAAAGAGAAGATTAACTGAAGCTTCTATGCATGCAGCACAAAGCAAGAATGTTGCAGGTCAGAAGGATCCAAGCACAGTATCTATAAATGACACTGTGTCACAATACAAAACCCAGCCAGTTAAACCATCCAATGAGTTTCAGTCTTCTCATAAGGTATCTCAAGATGATGGCAGTGAACAAACCACTCCAGCAAATCCAAAAGTTGTGTATCAACAAGCATGTGCCGAACTGAAAGAAATGGCAATAGCATTTAAAGAGAGAACTACAGAAGAAATATTATCATCCATCAAAGGTCCAGAATTTGAGCATGTATTATTTAATTTTCATGGGCACAGTCCACTAGTTAAGCATTATATCACCAACACTAGAAGAACCCACATTAACGAAAAAGAAAGTATTGTTGGACGAACAGAAATAGTTGAAGACCAGCCAGAGAAGGCAGCTTGCTATAAAGAAATATTAGCCCAATCAAAAAGAATGTCAGAACAAAATCATGCCATGTTTCAAAGGCAAGAAAAATTAACTTGATTACAAAATGAACTTATTTGCTAATCTCAATTATATGTGATAGGTATTATGAACTTCAGAAGCAAGTATTGAATGCATCAATGAAGAAAAGACTGGATGCCAAACACAAACACGAGGCGTGAGTTTAATGAAACACTTGATTAAATTGTATGACTTACTAATTTTCTTGTATAGTAATGTGAAAATGGTGTTAGCCAACAAGAAGGAAGTTCAGCAACTTAGTAATGAACTAACATTATGCGCTGCTCAGGTATTTTAACTTTTTTGTCGTTGTTGTTGGAGTGAAATAAAGTTATATATGAGACATGGGATGTAAGCCAAGCTAATAAATTTGTATGAGGCAGCATGCATGTTAGCTTTTGCCACTAGCTACTAACCTAGCTAGCTACCAAATTTACCACTTAAATAATATTTCAACAATTTTTTGTCAACATTAAAATTTACACTCGTGAGTGAAGCCTTTGGAATTGGAGTAGTGACAAAAAAAATGGTGGCAAGTGTCATGGCTTATGTGATTTCCAGTAAATTTCATTTGTGTGACATCATCTATCATCAAAAGTCTGATCAGGTGCATGGCTTATTAGTACACAATAGTCATGTAGAAAAAGGTCTGTTGTGAATAAGTTGGCAAGTTATAACCAACTTGCTCACTATAATGCAGGGATTGAGGGTTATACACCACAGTGAGTGTCTCACTTTCAGATATGCCTAATGTGCTAGATCACAATGTAACAGAAAAGACCCTGGAGCATAAATAGACTTTGATGTGTGTGTGTGTGTGTGTGTGTTGTGTCAATATAACCCACACACAATGCTGAACTCCACATACTCGCATTCAAACTTTGAAGTCATAATAAAATCAGTTGTTGGGAGCTATGAATGCAATCTATTTGTGACCAAGGACATCCCGGGTAGCTTACACTCCAAATTATACTCTTGAAGCACCTCGCACCAGAATTGTCCTCACAAAACCACATTTCTCTCCAAGTCCAGGGAATGAAGTTCAGCTGACATCAGTAGTGGAAATGTTGTAGTTTTCGTATATTATGTATTTTGTGATATAGATGATAACCCAAAAGTAATTAGTTGTACTATCTACTTTAGAGGAAGGATCTAGATCAATCTGAAAGGACCAAAGCAGTTCAGAAGGTTTTGGATAGAGTGATCAATCATTGAGAATAAAGTACATCTATTGCCAGTGCAGGTGAGACAAATAGCACCTTTGAACAAAATAATTAAATGTCTAAATGAATAATTTTTGTGATCTGTGTGATTTATCGTTCCCCAATATCCATTTCTTGTCGCAGGAACGTCACAGCATCCATAGGAGAGAACATCTTCTCTGCTTGTTCATCGTCTATCTCCACACCTGTGGAAATAATAAAGGCCATCTAGTTTGCTACTATTATCAACATTATGCTTTGGACTAAATTCACATGCAATTTCATGAATTTAAGAATTCATACAACCCTTGTATTTGTGCACCACTATTTATACCCAAGCATACCACTAGTAGTAAATAGTTTTGTCTCACTTGCTCTAAAAACTGTCTTTACAGAAAATAAATTCATACTTGTTACTCAACTGGTCATCATACATATACGGGTTAGATAAAAGTAGCAGGCTACATTTAAAACCAGAAAGTTTATTCCTATGAGCCATTCTGACAGGCGAGCTGTTTTATACTATCCACTCCTCAATAGAGTCATTGGCTGAATAAACCACAAAACAGGCATTGGCAGCACATACATCCTGAAGATGTTTCACTCCATGTGACATACTGGAAACTTGATGATATTCATAGATCTAAGCACTGTTGAATAGTGCCATAACCCCGATTTCAATAATAGCCCACCCAGCCCTCTCCTTGAACTCACCAAACTCGTCTTCAAAAGCCATCACAATTTCTACCACATCCAGACTATCTAAACCCAGATCATTGATGAAGTTTGATTCCAGAGTAAGCTGCACCACCAATAATACAAAAGCCTTTAAAAGGTAAATTTCCATCAATTTTATAAATCACCTTTTCCGGATCAACTTTGTCGAATAATTGCAAAACAGTTAGCACGCGGTCCTCCAATTCCCGTACGGTCATTTTAACGTCATCGCCATAAAATCTGAACGAAGCTGCAGGTGCTAGTATTGGAAAATTTGTGGACTTTCCCCACAAGAGTTTTGTTGAAGGAGAATTAAATTTTTGTACGTTGTAGGATAGGAATCTCACTGGATTACATCTCATTCCAGCCCATCTCGCCACGGTGTAGAAATTTCTAGCTACTATCCTGCCAGCCATGCCTCGTGTAAACGTAATTGAAGCCTCAAAATGAGCAATTACTATCAGGTAAGTAGTCGTTATTGATCACGTGATTATTAGTGAATTCGCTCGGGGGCTACAAGGTCGAGGCAGTTGAGAGAGAGCGATAAGAAGCGCTATAATAGCTGGAGTATTTGACATCTAATAAGAGAAATGTCTGAAGGTGTTGTACCTCCATTCTTAGGCTATCAAAACGGTCTTTATGACAGTGCTTTTATGGGGATCTTGCAACACTGCGTCAAACTTCCCCCTTTTCTTGATGCCTTTTTCAGCTTTCTGGCCCGTCGAACCGACTTCTATATCCTTCTAAGAGAAGACAACCCAAAAATGGGATTTCCATCTGGAGTAGCTGAAGAAATGGTTCGCAGTGTAAGTATGAAGACTTAGTGTACACATTATTTTTAATTGCATGGTATATTATTACTTTTTTCCCCTTTTTTTCAGGCCTTCAAGAAGTATGAAGTTCTTACGCGCAAGAGGGAAGCTGAAATGATGAGGGAAAAAGAAACAAAGAGATTGGAATTTCTTGAAGAGAAAAAGCCACCAGTCAAGGAAAAGGTTGAAGAACCAGAAGTTGATATACAGGATGAGCTGCCTATCACTCTGCCACCTTCTACAGAAGAGGAATCTGAAGCAACTGGAGAGAGCTCGGAAAAATCGAAGGAGAAGCGAAAAGATGCTCCAATTCTGTCCAAGGAAAAAGTTGATGACTGGGAGAAAGTTTCTGATGTTTACAATGGAGCGGACATGGAAAAGTACAAATGGTCGCAAACGATGACTGACTTGGATGTGAGGATTCCCGTGCCTGAGGGATCGACTGGCAAGAACATAAAAGTCGAGATACGGAACAGTCATCTCAAAGTTCTGGCCTTGACTCCTTCCAGACAGGTATAGTTTTGTAATTTGTGTTGTCTGCATTTCAAGAAGGTTGCCAGTATATGGTCACACTCTGTCTACAAGCATGGCAAGATATGAGATTGCTGTTGGTATTTCTTAGTGAGGTGGCACCAAAAGATCAGGTGGCATTTCACAGTATTGATATGTAAAGTAGTAGTTTCAGATTCAAGCATTGTACCCACACAACTGTTTCTATCCTCTTGCATGGCAGAATATGCCACACCAGCATCATTCCTTATTTCTCAATCTAGAAAATCTACTACAGTTATTAGCACCTGATTAAATATTGCTGATTAGAGGAGCAAGTGGGCCCAAGCAGCCAATCCTAACTAATTAACAGGTCCAGCATTCTTGTCCTCCAACCATGGTTTGTGAAAGTTTTAAATGAACTAATGGCTATCCACCAGCACACTTTAAGAAGTGATTTGTTCACATATGGTATGAGTGGATGGAGCGTAGTAGTGCAGTTTAAAACTTTCTGGTCATTTTGTGGGTGTTATATTGCGGAAGAATCATTGTACAGGTTACTGTTGATAAGACTATACTGCTGACAGTAACTTAAAGCATCAAGTCTAGACAACAATATGTAAAGTTAAGACAACCTGCCAAGCTTTCATAGATAAATTAGAAATGGAAACGTATCGTGCAGTTGATGATCTTTACCAAGTAACAACAAATTAGTATATTTGTTCATTTAC
>WLWI01001060.1_pt1 | contig 24119 bp, 13 predicted proteins | sample 6701501 | NCBI WGS metagenome assembly WLWI01 (sample SAMN12718690, study PRJNA515312) | sponge metagenome | isolation source: marine sponge | host: Mycale hentscheli | place: New Zealand: South Island, Marlborough, Capsize Point | collected 2014-11-01 | reverse complement strand
TGTAATATATTACAAATTCTGTTATGTTATTGAATATTGTATTATCCCAGGAAACTTGGACTGAATTAGGAGAAATTGCTACAGCCATAACTTTGGGGACCATTGCTACACAAATACAAGTTAGATACTCATTACAGTAGTCTAAATTATTATAAAGTATTACCTGGTTTTTGTAAAGTACTAGTGTTAAATACATCTGATAATGGGCCTTTTCCACCTCCAGTAGTAGCAGAAATGAATATATTAGATACTGTTGTACTAGTATTGAGATTTAATATTGAAAATTCTGTGTTACTTGTAGTATTTGTCAAATCAGTTCCATTCAGTGAGTATTGGATGGTGTAAAGTGAAAGAATTCCATTGAGAGGTTGAGGTTCAGTCCACATCAACATAATGCTGAAATATTTTGGCTTCAACAATAGATTACGAATGGCAGTAGGTCCTGATTGAAAAAAAAAGGTTCAGTATGAGTAATCAAGTGTATAGATCACTTCTTCTCTCCTTTAATAAAACATTTTACTATTTCTGTGATTCATTAAGCCTGTCTTTGTGAGTGTGTAGGTTCATTACATAAAGGGAGGGAGCCAAGCTCCCACCCCACCCCTCATCCCTGCCCCGTATTACTATTCTACCGACTACATCCTTCTCTACACATACAAATTCTACTTTGCATTGTCAAACTTACTGTCTTGCTTAGTTCTAATATTTCCACTAACTCTGGAGAAAGGTCCAGTATTTATATATATTACATTTATATATTTATATATATGTTATTGTGAATTGCTTACTATCTTCTGCTGTTCTAGTAACTTGACTAGCACTAGAAAATGAACCAGAGCCAGCACTGTTGACTCCAGTTACAGTGAAGGTATACTCAGTGAAGGGCTTGAGGTCAGTGATGAGATGAGTGGTAGCACTAGATGGAGTAGTGATTGACATGTCTCTAGTATTCCCCTCTCCATATTGAATGATGTAACTGGTGATTATTCCATTTCGGTCTAGACAATCTATCCCTGTCCATGTGAGGGTAATGTTAGTAGACATTATTACACTAGCAGTAGGTACTCCAGGACTACCACTAGGAGCTGAAAAAATAAGAAAAATTATCATATAATTATTATGTAATAGTTTACACCTCTACCTGTTTCACTTGTATTTAGAGTTGTAGTTCCAGTGCCTTCTAACACCGTCATATTATTTCTACCAGTAACACTAACAGAGTATTGAATACCAGCTCTCAGATTATCAAAAGTTACTGAGTCGCTGGTAGTAGATCCTGTTCTAGTGGGGACTCTACTACATGTGCTAGTTAGTATAACCGAGTAGATATCTACCAATAGACTATTTTGTGGCTGTGTGAAACGTAAAGCAGCCAACTGACTAGTCACTGATGAGATAGTAATCATAGGAGACAAAACACCATCTACAATAGCACAATAGTACAAAATTATAATAATTGGAACAAATGTCAACATACTGATACAATTAAAATGCTACATGCTACAACATGACATTTGGCCTCTCATAAATATATGTGCATTCCTAGCTTCACTGATCAATATAAATTCAGTTGCAATAGTTGAGTCTAAAGCATTACTCAGCCATAGCAGAGGTAATAAGTTTACACATTAGAACAGAAGGCATTTCAAGAAATGCACTTGTTTTTTATATAAATTTATATCTGTTACTATTGTTATGAACTTGAGGTATGTAATATTTGAGGGTTAAACATCATCAATGTAAAAAAAGGAAATATTAGTCTGAAGAAGACAGTTCAATCGCCAGCGTAACCGAAAGTCATAGACTTTCGTACTAGCTATTTCTTGTTGTTGAACTCTGAATTTGCTACCAAAATAATGCTTGAATTCATAGTTATAGGTATGTAAATAATTAGCAATGAAGTTTAGCAGTATTAATAGAATTGTTTTGTTTTTGTTTTTTGAACTTGGTGAATGGCCTTTGCAGAGAGCAGTCAAAATGCAGTTCCCAACATTATTGCAGGAAATACTTAATAGGTAAGTAGCTATATAGGTCTAGTACAGCTGTATAGACTTTAACAATTTTGTTCCCATGCATATTTTCTGAATTGTGCTTCGCTAAACATGTTGTTTGAAATGGATGACATTTTATCAGAAAAAATAAAATAAAATATTAATACAATTGTGGAACTGGCAACTGTGAATGTAATCCAGTTCACTTTCATCATCATATCATACATCAGTTCATTCACTTCGTTATCTAGAATTCCCATCAGTGTCACTATCGCTGCTGGTTTCTTGCATCTAATCTCCGCTTTCATCTCTACACTGTACTCTATAATGATCAGTTGCCATCTCAGCAATTGTTGTTGATGTGCTGGTGAAGATGATGGCTGACAACTGCTCAAGATAATAGGTACATTAAGAGAGTCTTGACATTTTACAGTGAGGGCCACAGTTGTTGTTTTTCTTATACTTACAGTGATGAATGAGGCGTCCAGTTTAGCACCCACATCCTTAATACTACTCAGTTATGATGTTATTGAGATGGTCATCACTGTCTCCAGTCCTTCACAAAAATATCAGCATGTGGCTGTTTTTATTCATTACCTTCAAATGGTCTTTGGTTGGAGATTATTATAATTTTTGTTATTATTATTATTATATTTATTATTATGATTATGATTATGATTATTACTAGTGATGTGCTTGAGCACAAATGGCGAGCGAGCATAAAGACTTATATGAATGATTTAACACTGAAGCTACTGAAAATAAGGTCCAGTTTTTTAATTTCGCATATAAGGTAAAGGGATTTCATTGTGGGGATAGATACACTTTGACTTCAGTGCCATAAAGTAGGATATATTTGAGCTTCAGCATTTTTTACAATAAAGGCATTAGCTACTATTTAAATTCTTTAGCTCATAGTTAATACATTATAAAAGAGTTAATTGTTCAATTAGCTAATTATATAAATCATTATTACTTTAGGATAAGGATATACTTTATTGATGATATTATTACAAATGACATTATCATTCACACACCTTGTACTTGTTAATTTTGTCAATAGGATTGAGTTCTTTAGTGTCAATGGTCTTTGGTTACATTATCTGATTATCAGTTACATTTTCCCAGCCTGGATGGAAAGTTAGATATTCTTAGTTTTGTATCAGTCTTATGTACATTACCTTTACTCTTGCTTGTGTAATTTAATATTTTACTAACACTGATTGAGACAAGCATTACCTTAGGGTGTACTGCGGCTAGCTACCAGTAGAATTCTGGTGGCAGTGTTACATGGGGAGGTGAGTTAGCAATACCTCTTCGTTTCTGAGCTCACAACAACTCTGGAGGAGTGCGTGAGGGAGAAAGAATCAGATCCCTACACAGACTGTTCTTCACCCCCCCCCCCCCCATACACACACAGAAAGGTTATGAAAATGTATGTAGGTGAAACAGCTAAAAAGTTTAAATTAAAAGTATTGAAATATTGAAGGGCGAAACAAGAAGCTTCAGCCATTGAGCATGCTTGGCAGCTTCATCATAAGATTTGGGAATTTGGGAGTAGGTAAAATTTTAAGACAATATTATTACCTGTTTTAGAGCAGCCAGGATAATGCTGGCTGTCTATACAGCATGGTAACTTGTGTGTTTCCAGAACATAAACATAACTCCAAAATTCTGCCCTTTCATTGCTGTCTATTTGCAGTCTATTATACGGGCATTCCTGGGGGAATTTCTCACATAAATAGGTATAACAGTGGGGCTGAAATAGGCTAACCCTCTCAAGCCAGATCATGCACATTGTAATACAGTAGTCAGGCCGGTCAGCTTTTAATAACTCCGCCATACTAAAGCAACTTAAGCACTTGTATAAGTGACCTCAATTTAGCTCTTCTTGCAAATTTCGTTGTTGGTTTGCAATCACACTTGGCAACTTGATGAGTCAGAAACTTGGCCAGGACATTGATTGGTATACAGTGGGACTCGGGACACGAGGTAAGAGATTAGTATTGATCTATTGAAATTGGGACATATTGGTGTCCCTGTGCCCCACACCTACCAATATAGTAAATCTAATTTGAAAATTCACTGTCCATTTGACCCTCAAGCCTGTTTTGTGTTACCTGCATGCCATGTAATTTAACTAAAACCATTATTAATTGACCAAGTGTGGGATACTTAGCAGTGTCTGTCTATGGAACTGATGGTATTAATATTATTATTATTATTATTTATTATTATTGTTATATTATTATTATTATTATTATTATTATTATTGTTATTATTATTATTGCCTAGAACAATTTAATTGATTTTTTGAACATGTAACATTTTTAATAGTCTAACATGTGCTAGTTTTGTATATAGATATTTTGGCTACAGCATCGCCATGTTTCCTGTTTGTTCTTTTTATTATAGCCAAAGATTTAACTGTCTCATCAATAAAATAGTAGCTACAAAACAGCACTAGAGATTCTATTATTCATCCTGTTTGATTATTGTTTTTAACATTCTTTCTCATTCATGAAATAAATCGTTAATTGTGAATTATTAAAAAAAAAAATAGACTATTAACTTCTTTTACAAAATGCCTCTTCACATAATTCTTCAGACATTTTTAATGTAGTGATTAAACAGGGTAACTGTTTAGTTCACTTATTTGAACAGTACCAATGATGAAAATTTGACAAAATTGAAGCATTAATTAAATTTAAAAATATTTATTACCACAAATGCATTATTATTATATCACATCCCTACCTATAGGTATAAACTATAAATTGAACAAAAAAAATAACAATAGAAGGTACACTACTTCAGCATAATGTTAGTATCAAGAGGTTTTGCACTGTGGGTGTCATTTGTACAAAGTGGGAATAGATTTATCCTGTGTATATATGAGGGTCTTTATTTATATATGAAAATTATAGTGTGCACTGACTTAAAATTTTTGACTTACCCATGACAGTCAGTGTTGTTTCAGACACAGCTGGTACACTCAGATACGTGCCAGTGGTAGCTCTCACACGAATATTAATAGTAGAACCAGTATTAAGAGTCTCAGTTGTGTAAGTAGATTCAGTCACTTCAGTACCAGCAGTATTGACATTCATAGTGTTTATATACACATGATATGTAGCTCCAGAGAAACCAGCTGGAGCAGTCCAGTTGGCCTGTACTCTCCTATTACTAATCTGTCTCAATACAATATTAGTAGGAGGATCTGGTTCTAGAATATGAAGAAACATGTTGTGGCATTAACTACCTGTATAAGTTGCATTTACTATCACACCTATTTACTGCAATATATTTAGGACAATTTTTACCGTATTACAGTTTGTGCTAAACGGAACTACTTGGGCAAAAAAAGCTATATTGTGCGGGTCCAGTGAACGCTTTTAATTTGCTCATGTAATCATAATGGAATGATAAGAATCATTATCTATAAAAGCTTGTACCTATAGGAAACAGACAGGTCCTGTTTTCTAAAAAAAAAAAAACAGCCCTGAAATTCAAGAAAGTTCAATACTACATAATTCAACGGTTAATCAGCTCCAAAATCAGAGGGTGACAGACAGATAAACAGATAGGACAGCTACTATAACCCTCTTGTGTATGTGCTCTGAGGGTTAATGACAGTAATGTACCCTCCCATCTCATGTACTGCTTCCAATTTCACCACACTTAGAAAAGAGCAGTAAAGATTAATGTTTTCCCAATCTTGTACCTACTTAGAATTGTGGGTATAGTCTTAGTATGCGTACTGACTCCTACAGTCTTGGTTGGGTGCTCAGCAGCATAGTTACCGAATTAGCTTCATAATAAATTCTATCTTGCCAATAGCAATATTATGGTTGAACTTTACAGAATTTTTTTTACTGGTATCAAAAACAATGCTTGAGTTTCATATAAAACACTTACTTAGTGTAAATATGAAAGATATTTACTATCTATTTCCTTTAAATAGTAAGCTTTTGATGAATTGGCTCTTTATTCACACAAATTTTATGCTTAGAATAAAATAGTGGATGCAGAATATGTAGCCTGGCTGGTTCATTAGCCTTTTGTTTTGAAGCCCACCACTTAGAGCTATACTTATTCAAATCCTGTCCATAATTATTTTTAAGTTTAGACAGTGTGAAGTTTAGTTTCATTCATAATTCAATGTACCTTGTATTGTAAATACTGTTGATGTCACTGGAGTTGGTGTATTAGCATTACTAACAGTATATGTGTAACTTCCAGGTAGATGTCCTGTCACTGCTAGAGCAACTCTATACATGCGACTCTCACATGATCCAGTACCTACAATAGTCTCTCCTCCTCCATCATAAAATGAGCTACTACCAGCTAGTCTTGTATTTCTATCAACAATATCATTATTTCTTCTCCAAGTCACTGATGTAGCTTGACCTCCTGTAGTTATTCCTTCTAGGACTAACTTTAGGTTTTCACGATCAGCTAATTGTGGTGGTGAATCAGGATCTAGTTGTATAGGAGCATTAGTAATGGCACCTACAATTAAAGTGTATAAAAATCAGTACATATACAACATTCAATTTGACCATAAAAAAGTAAATAAAACTGCAGTATATATTTCTCATATAATAAGTATTCATTATTTTTTCTTAACCTTTTGCGGACGAACGCGGGCGAGCAATTATGTAATTAAATACGCGCACGCCGTAAAACCAATTAGTTGCCTGAGACGGCGTTTTACCAGTGGAGTTTGACACGTGGAAAAAGAAAACGGGCGAGTGTTTCTTTTGTGTTAGGCCTCAAATAGTCTGCCTCTAGCGTTGTAGCTATGGTAATTCATTAGTTTATAGTTTATAGAGTTGTTTGAATACAAACTTAGTTGGAATTATCGAGGAGGCCATAGTTTGTTAGCTATTTTTTTAGCTTATATTTATGAAAGGAGAAATCACACCCAAGTTTAAGTTCTAGTTTTAGTTTGCTTATTTCTAGCTACTTTAGGCCTTTACTTCTTAGTAGATGTTCTATTTGAAAATAGCTAGACACAAAGTGTAGAAAATTTTTTTTTTAATTTAGTTAGTGCACTTGATATAAGTTATACTTATTTTATAAGACTTATTTTGTAGAATAGAGATTGCAAAATGTATACTATGTAAGCTACTGAATGTTTTAGCGCGCTACACGCTCTGTAACTATAATAACAGAGCGGGAAAGAGCTTGTCACGAATTCGTGACAGCCGTATTCTCTTGATGCACCCGGTGTGTCACAGATTCGTGACCATCGTACGCGTGCGTTAATTTGGTCACGAATTTGTGACGATCGTACGCAAAGGGTTAATAAAATAGTCCATTTATCATGTAAGCCTGCAAAGTTCATTTCAGTCATAGTGCATATTTCAGTGTTCTATAAACTGCAACAGAAGACAACTGCTTGAGCAGCCATACTGATGTCTAATGAGTTTCACATTGTCAGGAAAGCTATAATTGAGACTTTTGTTGGTATGGTATGAAAGTTACACAAGAAGTTACTGCAGAGAATTAATAGATATTATTTGTAAGTGAGCATAGTAAAACGAAAACATAATCAGCTGCAATTAAACTCTATTGGCATTCAGCACTTTAAAAAAAGAAAAAAAGTCAGCTTTGCAAGATATAAAATTTCCTAGTAGTCAATTTTTTTACTCAATCACATGTTACTAATATGCTATACACATCAATATGATACACATGCCAAGAATTGGCTCGAAGTGGTTCACTTACGACGGCGTTTCATTTTGCTCACTCACTAATAATGTTGTATATAAATTGTTGGGCAGAGTAATATGATGAGTTACATGTCACCATCTGATCTTACATTCAGGCAGTCTAAAGCATGTTGTATATGGTTAGTTAGATACACAGCTATCTTTATATCAAGAAGTGTATCTAGAATTTGTTTCATTCAATTTTTTTGCATAACCTAAGTGCTGTCTGATTTCACAGTGGATCTCACATGATTGTTTTGCTTGCAAGACAAAGCTGAACAACATAACATCCTGTTGTTTAGTTTGTAACAGTTATTTAGAGTTCTCTCACCTATTAGAGTTATAATGAGTGTAAAAATAAAATTTTAGTAGTGTGCACTTTCTGAGTATGTTAATGCTTCAGTATATTATGATATATTAGGAGGTAGACTGTAAAGGAGAATTAAAGAAAAATATTTACATAAGGGTTGCAGTAACTTTTGAACCACTTCTATATTTTAAATTAAAGTTATAATTTCCAGTAAGTTATGTTTGAGAAACTCAGCTAGAAAGACTCCTCCCTTCTATGGATTGCCTATAATCCATAAGCCAGATATTCCCTTAAGACCTATTGTTTCATTTATTGAGTCTCCTACATATCAATTATCCAAACATCTAGTCACCATTTTATCATCTTTAGTAGGAAAGACAAGCTCACATGTGGCCAATTCATTGGAGTTCTCAAATTTCATCAGAGAACTAGCAATTGGTACACAACTAGTGTCATTTGATGTAATTTCATGATTTACAAAAGTACCAGTAGATAGAGCCATTACCATAGCTGGAAACTGGTTAGTCAAAGATGATACCTAATCTGAAAGAACAAGCTTGTGTCCAAAGGAAGTGATTACATTGCTCACATTGTGCCTAAATGCTACATACTTAGTGTATCATGATGAGTATTACCAACTGTTGAACAGCAATGGGCTCCTTTGTGTCTGTAACTATAGCCAACTTAGTAATGGAATGAATGTAACAAAAAACATCAACCACTTACAATTATACTCATCCTATCTTTTGGAAAAGATATGTGGATGATATCTGCCCAGCAATGAAAGTTGACTTGGTTGATGACTTTCTGCTTCACTTAAATTCTATCTAATTATCTATCAATTTCACAGTCGAAAGAGAATGTGATGGTAAACTGGCTTTCTTGGATACTGAGATTGTGCACCATAGTGATGGCAGTTTGACCACCAAAGTTTACAGGAAAACAACCCACACAGACAAAAATGCTGTTGCCAAAACACTCTTCAACTGAGCAGGAAAGACCGGTAACACTAATGAAGATAGAGTCGAAGAGGATTTACATGTGAAAACAGCTTTGAAAGAAAATGGTTATCTCATTCATCTATGGTGCACAATCTCAGTATCCAAGAAAGCCAGTTTACCATCACATTCTCTTTCGACTGTGAAATTGATAGATAATTAGATAGAATTTAAGTCATAAAAGACCACACTACGAATCAAAATGGACAGTAGTATTACCATAATATGTGACCGTCTACAGGAAAACCGGGCACAACGCGGCACCCTTCGAAATTTTTTTTTGCACTTACAGAGTTGTCGGCGTCCAGATATTGAGCTCTCCAAGTTTTATCGTAGCTTAAGTCGTTCCCACTATAATAGACCTAACCATTCCCTTCCGTCAGCTTGAAACAATACATTTTTAAGAAATCGATCGATCTTTTCTCGATATTTACGCACGCCGCGTTGTGCCCGGTTTTCCTGTAGACGGTGACATATGTGAAAACCTATCAGAAAACATTAAAAGAATTCTACATAGCCTTGTAAAGAATACATTCTATAACCTCTAGTTTTTTGTTTTTTTTTTTGTTTTTTTTCTGTTTTGAAGCCTACTTATGATACAGTGAAGATTCACAAAAATACGCAAGAAACAACAAACGTTTTCTGTAAAAGGGCTATCTCATTATGAGTTAAAAATACAATGTTTAAATGAAACTAGTAAGTAGTTTTGTTTGCTAATATTATATCTAAGATGGATTACTTACCCTTTGTGCTGTAGCACATTTTTGTTGTAAAGATTAGTTACATGCACTAGAAGGAGTCATGGTGGGACAGCCTTTGTCTCTTCCTGCTAAATGACTTGTTTCATTTTGTGCTGGAAAGCTGGACACATTGTATAATGTTTAGTTACATAAACTAACCAGTTTGTAAGATTTTTCGCTGGGTGAAAGGGTCTGGTATTTAGCTCCATTTGACTGGAGCTATAGGTGGGGTTATGTGCACCACAGTGACAACTATGTTTGGGACTCTTCAAGTAGTTGTGTTGTACACAGATTTGCTAGATACAGTTGTGCTGGACATAATTTTGAATAGAGGACTACAACACTTACTGACAGAACCTTGTTAGGAATTTTTTTGATGGTAGTTAAGATAACCTTTCCTAAACAATAAATTACTCAAAAATCAATTCTTACTTTATATGCTTCAACATTCTTACAGTTGATTGCTTCATTTCTTTCAGTGATGCTTACTGAAAGACAAAATCAGCACTATAACTAGTGGCATGCTTCAGCACAAAGCCAACTTAGTTTGAAGTATTTAAATTGAAATCATTTATAGTTTTTTTTAGATTCTCAATATAAACATTCAATTATTTTATTATTATTGAACATGGTAATAAGAATGGCTGCTTTATATGATTAATAGACTGATTAAGTGTGAATTTTTTAGCCCTTTTGTTACTTAATATTCTATTGTGTTCCCTGACTAGTTTTCCTGAAGCCTAAGTTTAGCCAATGGCAAGCCTTGAACTAAATAATGTTTGTTGAAGCCAAGCCAATCCAATGCCATGTTGTTGATGACTTAACAAAATCAATCAAGGAGTTGACCTGGATCTTCATAGAAAAATTGTCTGATTTCAACCCTTTACCAGTTAAAAGATGTCTACCTGATAGTGCCTATCAAGTTTCTTGGAATCTTGTCACACCACGATTGAATGGAGCATGTTTTTTAAACACTTCTATGGCAATGAGTGTTCTCATCAGAGTAAAGGTTTGTTGGGGGAATTTCACAAAGCTATGTTAGAATATATATCACTAGCTAGGCCATGCCAAACTTTTACCCCACAAAGACCGTGTTTTCTGTATTAGTGATATTACTTTCCAGTTCACATGGTTACAAAGATCAGCTCAACCACAATGAAGTACCATCCAGTCTTTCATGCTTCTGCTTGATATGGTGGAGTATTCTATCTTATAAGTATCCGTGAGGACACATCAACCTGCTACTTCCAAAATTAGAGTCACTACTGTTAAAAAACAAACTATTCCAAAACTTGAGCTATCTGAGCAAGGCAGTGCAAATTCTTAACTGCTCCCTGTGGTGGCACAGTCCTCAATGGCTCTCTCTTCCTCCTGAACAATGGCCTGTCTTTACTAACCGGGACATTTCCACTAACGTATTTGAAGAGAACAGACTTCTATTGCAAATTGTGTACAGATATCAGGAACCATAGCTAACCTTCCTTGGCAGAACTTTTCCTTGGGTTAGATGCTTCCTATCCAATCTTAAAAAATGTGTGGTGGTAAAGACTTCACAAACTTTGCAATCATTCGAATATTGAGCAAAATCTCTCTGTATTCTTTACTTTGGCTTTTCTGAGGCTTTCTCACATCACAGGAATCAATCGGCCAACCAAGATGTTTGGTTTTTCTTGGATGAGCCCAATTTATAGCTAGTTGTCATTTCACACTTATTCATGCGTCATTTCACATTTGCACTTAGTGAGCATACCCAATCAATTCTTTCTTTTTTTTGCTCATTTATCACTCTCAAGTATCACCTTTGTTACTCATCCTATCATTTATCACTTCTCATTGTTACTTGAAACGTTTATGTCTGAATTTATCAAACCACAGCTAATACTGTATAACTAGCTAGTTAGTGAGAAGTCCAGAGCGGGGAACTGTTTACAATAAAAATTCCCAGTCTGATTTACTAAATGAGTTGAATTCTCAGATGACAACCGAGAGGCCTGCCTTTACAACCTGATTTAGCTAGAGGTTGACCATGAGTGAGTATTCCCCTCTTCAATATTAATTTAGTTAATTAACTTAGAAACTGTATATGTTCAATTAGTTACCAAGTAACAATAAGTAAGAAGTACTACAATACACTTACATTGTCCTTGAACTTGAGGAGTAGAAATAATTGCTATTACAAAAAGTGGCCAGATCATTTTCAACACTGAAAGAAAAAATAATGCACATAAAAAGTCAAGATCCATCACTTGTATACTAAATATTAACATGCATCATCATTACATATCAACTGAGAAAAAGTTGTGTAAAATGATAAATTATTGAATATACAAGTTGTGTGTGTGAGTGTGCTCGGTGAGCTTACCTAGCTATGCCTCAAGACAGGAGGATGCTTTTATAACTACAGTTTCATCCTCATTTTCAAAAAAGAATTTGCTTGTAAACAATTAGCTAAACAATATAAAGTTTACTATATTAAGCCACGAACAGATAGATATATTCACGTTGAGTAAGCGCTTTTAGAAATTCATAGTTTGTCACCTCAGAAGTCATGTATTAACTTTTCAACAACACTGTAGAGAAACAGTGCCATCTTCCAGTGGCTCTATATAGTAAGTAGCTGCTACAGTTTGTAGCACACTTGTCATTTGAAAATCAAGTTTGCTCTGCAAGACCTGATGGTCATTGTGTTATTGAACGTACTATTAATATACTTCACAGAAACTATATACATATTATCTATATGATACACTTGTGTGTCAGTAATGACGACGGTATGTATTAATGAATAATTTATGAGCTGAGCAAGTTGGTAAAGTATGGTCATTTCCTGAAAGGGAAAAGCAAGGGGATAAAAAATCAGGGATAAAAAATCAGGGAGAAAGAATTCGTGTGGGGCTTGAACCCTAGACCATAACTTCCACACGGTGCACACTTACCATAACCATTGAATTGTCCTGACCTAGCACTTACAGTGAATCCAGGAGTGCCTTATTAATATATTGTATCCACTCCTTTCTTTTTTTTCTTTCATTTATTTTTAGGTCTTGCCCAGTCCATTGCCCACTCCAGGGTGTCTCTGTATCCATGAATAAATCAGTCGCTAAACTGAGTTGGGAAAGCGTGTTCAACTAGAGTAGCTAACCATAATCTACCACAAATCATAGATAGAAGACAAGCAACAAGGGTGTCAGAATGGGTGCGGCTATGCGGCCATGGCTGCACCAATATTTTTTACCAGATCTTGTGGTTGTTGTCAAACTTGGGCGGTCGAAATTGAGTGGTCGAAATGATATCTGCTGGAATTAAATAGCTAACATTGAGCCTTTTGGAATATTTTTAGGAAACTCCATACCAGCATTGTCCTTAATTTACTATATTTCAAAGCGATCTTTTGGGAAAACAAACATTATTCAGTTGTAAAATGGCCCTTTATGCACTACTAGGAGTCTGCCCGTTTAGTTATTTGCCACATATACTTGAAAATGTTGGAAGAAAATAAAGCTATAACTGTCAATAAGGCATGCATTTGTAAGTTGTAAGTTTTTGTGAGTGTGGCTTGCTTTATATGTTCAAGTAGCTATATTAGCTATACATACTCAAAATAATAGTTATAATCATAATTTAACAAATTATTTATTTGACAAGAACCTATTGATTGTTTATAAGAATCATTTGTTTTGTACTGGGTAAAAATGGCTTGTACTGAATGGTTTGGTGTGATTACAGTGGAAACGGATCACTTGTATAAATGAGTGGATGTGATTAAGTGGGTGTACATGGTTATAATGGCTACACCAATTAGATCCTTCCTACTCCTCAGAGTTGGGTGGAAATGAGAAAACCTGAGATAGCTCAGGAAGAAAGGGATCAGGAGAGGGAAATCGTGGATAAACATATTATCTTACGTTACTGCATTCTTAATCTTATGAGTACACAAAGCTTTATGGAGTGGTGGGGTACTTGCTAGTATGTAATATTGAATCATGGCTTGATTTGTACACCTCTGACTTGTGTCCCACTTCATTTCGCTCACTCTTTGATTCATCTCTTTACTTTAATTACTATTGAAACACATACTTTTACATTTTTATGCATAAATTTATTAATTAAAATAATGTAATAACCTGAGAAAAACCAAGTTGAAAATACTCTATTAAAATTTTTAAAAAGTTCAGTGGATGTTTAATACCATGAACAATTTTCATTAAAACTATTTGTTGCTGGTAACTGTGTAGTTTGCTGTATTGGAAAAAATATCTTTTGATGCTTTATTTGCGAGTGAGCAAAGCAAGCGAGGCACTTAGGGGTAACACAATTTGAAAATTGGGGATGTTTGTTATCGAGCGAGCGAAGCGAGCAAGATATAATTAGGGATGGATAGTGCAAAATCGGGTATATGTTATATATATGGATGGATGGTACGTATGCTCCTTAAACGCGCATGCGGGTTCCCTTTTTTTCTCCTAAAAACACGGCTTTTTAGGCTTTAAGTTATCTTGCTCAGTTATCATTTTCTACCATTGGTTAAGGCTACATAAGTTTCCCTCTCCTGCTCTTTTTTTCTAAACTATCTGAGCTTTTCTTATACCCCACCTCTCCTTTCTTCAGTTGTTCTTCTTGAGTCATAAAGTCCCCTTTTCCTTTGTCTATCTCTCCTGCTTCTGAATTTCTGTCATACTTTGAGAAACTTTTGTCTTGTATTTCGTACTTTTGCCTCCCTTTTGGAAACTAACCCCCCAGCCTTTATTTGTCAATTCCACCAACTTTTTAGCTACAATTAATTGCTCTCCTTTTTGCCTTACCTACACCGCCTTACCTCGCCGATTTTACCTGCTTTTTAGTTACGATTAATCGCCTTCTACGTTCTCTTTCATACTTTTGCCTTCCTTTTTGAAACTTACGCCTCTTTTTAGAATTAACCAGCATTTCTACTGAATGTGATGACACTTTACCATGTTGAATATAAGAAACACTTCAACTTTCTTGTGTACATTCACACAAACAGACTATCATATTTTTGTAACCACAGGTTCTATCTGATCTTTTGTGATTGCCATATACGGTCATGCTCTGCATGTGTAGTTAGTTCTTTCAGTGATTATTAATTAGAGTAAAGTAATCTTGCTAAGTCTAGTAGGTGTAGCTAGTTGACTCCCTTCACAACTAATACAACTCTGCCAAAATACCAAACCATACAAGCTCATTAATTATTCATGAATACACACACCGTCGTTCATCATCGTTGTCGGTCATTGTTGTCGGTCATTGTTGTCATCGTTACTGACACACAAGCGTGTTATTATATAGCTATAGGCTATTAGAACTAAGAAAATTTGCTATTATTTAAAATTTTAGTTTTATTTTTTTTCTCATAAAACGTAAAATACTCAAAACCTAAGGGAATTTGGTTTCATTTAACTAAAACTAAGCTATAGAGAACATGAAAAAATAAAACTAAATACTTAAGAAGACAACAAATGTGACTAAAACTAAATCTACCAGTAAAATGGATGACAAAAACTAAAACTAAGCAATCTGTATAATACATGCTTGTGTGTCAGTAACGATGATACTCAGTCAAATATTAAGTAAACTGTCAAGAAAGAAATGGTTTCCAGGAAGGGACAGTTTCTCAACAACGTCGTAGTAGCTTCGATCCTGTTGCCTTCAGTTCATCCTGACTGACTCGGTTCCCTCACATGCTACCTCAACAACAATTGACTGCCCAGTCGCCATTTTGAAGTAAACTAAAACTCGGACTCCAAAATCTACCTCAGTGTTTGTGCTGTAGTTTATATACCACTTATATTACTTCAAACCATCGTACGGCGGTGAAAGGATTAAGCCAATGGGGAAGCAGGCCAGTTCATTCCTCTAAGTGTTGTTATTACTGTCTGAGCTAAATTGAATGATTCTTCTATGCTATAATAAGCCGATGCAATGTACAATGACCAGCTATATCTCACAGGTGGCAAAATCTGGAAGTTTATAAGCAATAAGGAACTATAGCACAATAACTATTTCAATGAGTTGATAGAGAAGGAAGCTGAAAATACATTTATAGCTATACAGAAACAAGATAACTCTGACAATATAGGTGTAGATTGTTATCTTTCAGTCCAGTCTAAGAATGGTTATTTTTGGGATAAAGATTTGTTGAAGAAGAAATTTTTATACAAATAATGACAGTGAAAGGTGTGTACTAGTTGTGCCTAAAGAATGCAGGCATTCAGAAGTTTTAGCTCACAATAATTCGGTCATATGGGTGACAAGAAGTCTAAGTATGAAATAACCCATACTAATTTAAAAATTCTTCTGTGACTAGGTACAGACATTAGGTCCATATATTTTGTATTTCACTAGTCATAAAATATTTACAAAATACACAAACGTTTCAACCATTTTACAATGGTCATCATCAGTGTGTGGATGATAATAAAGTCAAAACAGCTCTGTCATAACAAGTTCCTCATGACATTGTTTTGACTTTATTATAAATCCATACACTGATGATGACCATTGTAAAATGGTTGAAATGTTTGTGTATTTTGTAAATATTTTATGACTAGTGAAATACAAAATATATGGAACTTATGTAATAGACCAGAAATTCACATGGCCAGGTATGATGTCAGATATAATGGAATGCTGTAGAAGTTGTATGTGACTGCCAGAAACAGAGTAAAGTCAAACCTCAAAAGGACCGTATGGGAATGACACCTATTGCAACTGAATCATTTGAGAGTTTAGCTGTTGAGTTGGTAGGACCCGGTGTCATTTTGGTTTAAAATAACTTATCACTACAAATGATTCCTAAGTCTAGGTCAGGCTATATATACTTATTACACATGATTATGCTTAGCAAGCCAGATATCCTGAAGCATTGCCTCTAAAGTCAATAACAACAGATGAAGTAGCAGAAGGTTTGGTGGAATCATTGTGCGGACACGGTGAGCCCAGACAGTTGCTGTCAGATCAGGGAAAACAATTTAAGTATGCATTAAAGATTTATAAGCTGCATTCCTCCCCATACCACCCACAATCAAATGAAACAGTAGAAAGATTTCATGGAACCTTGATCCACATGCTCAGAAGAGCCTTGAGTAAAGGAATAGACTGGGCAAGTCAAATAAAGTATTGTCTGTATGCTATCAGAAGTGCACCTAACAGGAGCACAGGTTTCACCCCATATGAGATTGTGTTGTGTAAGAATGCTAGATCCCCACTTGACTTGTTAGTGGAAGAACTAGAAGTCCAGGAGACAAGTCTATACCTGTGTGTCAGTGGATAGAAAATCTCAATAAACATCTAAGTGTTATAAGAGATCATGTGAGAAAATCTTATTTGCATGCTAGAGACCAAAGAAAATCTCAGCATGACAAGGGCTGAGCTGTACCAGTATTTATTGCATGTGCCACTAACTTGGAATCTCCTGGCTTATCACTGCAAGAACATGCTCCCATCTACTCTTTATACTGTTCATTTCCACTTCCTGTACTCTACTTAATCTCTTTCCTGACAAGCGAGGTTTGTCTGTGTCAACATTATGTTCCTCAGCTGAGACACTAGTCTGCACACCATCACAGTTTCTTTCTTAAACTCCTTGCAGTTATGTTCACATGCACCACTCTTCCTTTGCCTGATCTACCTGGTATATTTAACTTCACATTGACCCCATTGGTCATGCTTTCTGCTTCAAAAGGGCCTTTCCAATCTTCTGATAACTTCTCAAAGAGACCTTACCAACTATGTGGCCCAAATAATTGACACAATCTTACTCCCACTCACATTTTTGAGGGCATGTCATCATGTAAGGAACAGCATAACTGGTCACACCAGCTATCACACAATCCTTAAGTCTCTGGAAGGTAGAAGGTGCGATTCTTAATCCAAAGGGCATTTTTGTGAATTGGAATTTTCCCCATGGTTATAAAAGCTGTTTTCTCTTTATCATGGCTAAGAAAGCTGCATCTCGAACCTTACTTATAGTTTCATCTACAGTAGGGATGTAGTAAGGGTCTGGTGTTGTGACTGTATTCGATGTTCTATAGTCAACACATAGTCTAATACACTTTGGTCTGGTTTAACTATGGGCACTACAGAGCTGGACCATGGACTAGCTGGGTTCAATAATGCCTAATTCAAGTAGATTGTTTACTTCTTTCTGAGCACCTTCAAGTTTATGAGGACATATAATATCAGGGATAGAGGAAGTTCTCATGAATTGGTCAGGCTAGGAAGTAGGTGTAGTCAAGACAGTTTGTGGGTGTTGCTAAGGCCAGTTCATGGGTGTGGTAAGTACAGTAAATACTTTATTAGCTAGAAGTGTTAAATGCTTACAATGATGCTAACACTAATATTCATAGACAGACTGGCACAGACTACATAGAAAACTATATCTACACTTGTGACACTATTTTTGACTTTCCTATTTATAACAATCAATAATGCCAAGCCACCGCAAGAATGACCATCAGAGCGGTAAAAGAATCAGTAGAGATCGTCAATTTGGGATTGCCTTTTAAAAATAATCATTATTTCAGAATTCTGCACTTGAAAAGACAAACTGGACTGGTTCTTCCAAGCCTGTACACTTTAAAAGAGAATTTAACCAGGATGTTTGGTACTTTTAAGAACTCTGGGAAAAACATAGCACACCTGAAGCTAGAGCAGTAAGTATAAAAAATTATGTCAGACCATAAAAGAGCAACTTAAGTCCTTCCTATAGGCCTCTGTGCATACTATAGGAAATTTGTTAAGCATTATGTAGACATAGCCAGACCACTCCATGCTCTCGCTCACAAGTCCCAGCCATTGAAAGTTGTGTGGACTGAGGAGTATCTGGCTTCCTACAGTAAGATATGTTCATTGTTATTTTGTGCAGAATTTCTTACCATACCTACAGGGTCAGACAAGTTATTGTGCAGACAATGCCTTTGGAGGAGGCACCTCAGTAATCAGAAATGGAGTGGAATTGCCGTAAATTTCTACTCAAGAAACTCGTGGATTGTGAATCTAGATATTCTGCTTTTGTATTTGAGTGCCAGACTGCGGTAGACTGTCTCAGGCAATTAGAAGCTCAACTAAATGGTCGCCATTTCCAGTTACAGACAGACCACTTCTTCAACAAATAATTTTAACTCAAAAACAAAAGATTGGCTTACAAGATTGTGATTTTTCTATCTATTACCGGCCACGAAGTACTAGTAGTAATGCTGATGGTCTTTTTAGACAAGCTTGGGACATCCAGCAAGAAGATGAAGTCTCAAGGATAAAGCACAACTCAATGGAGGACAACTTCAGTTCTGCCATTTCACTACCGTAACCGCCATATGGCGGTTTGACTATGGGAAATTGTTGTTTATTCTCGTCTGTGTTTCCTCACTCCAATGCTATAATTAAGAAGAGTTAATAAGTAATGTTCAAAGTCCTTGCAGTGGTGTTTCTAAGCCACAGCGCAAACATTGAGGGTGCTTTTGAAGTCTGAGCTTTGGCTTAATGGTAACTGGGTGGTCAATTGTTGAAGTAATAGACCTGGATTTACAGCAACCTTGGCTTTTTAGATGGTGAATGTCCTAAATCAGAAGGTATAGAAGAAATTAAGCCATTCAACTACAAAGAGAGAGTTGCTCTGTGAAAAAATCAAGGCATTTGACTAAAGCTTTAGAAGACAAAGATGAAGATTTGCATGAGAAAGTAAAGTTGTACTGGTCTTAGAATTAGTTACAAACAGTCTAGTATCAGATATGGAAAGTTGTTTATATATTTGCAGTTATTTTATAACAATTTTTTAAACAAAGTTAAAAAAAATTTCCCTGACATTTCAGCGGATAATATTGTTGGTGTGGCAAAAGTGGTAGCTTGATTGGCCTCTACACTCTAAAATTGCTTCCTACACCCATGTCATGGCACTTTTCAGACAGCTAATGAAGTGGGGCACGGGGTAAAAAGCAATCATTAATTACTCAAACAGATACTAAAATACAACCATTGAAAGTTGGAAGCTCTGTCATTTCCAAATTGAGCTAACTAGCTACGTAAAACTAATGTGGCCAATATATTTATCTCATGGCTGTTCTATTACAACCTTCAGATGTCCTTCTACATAAATAATAAAGTTTAACAGATAATTTTGAATTAGTCAATGGCTTAACACAATTACAGCTAAATACATGTAGCTACCAACCACAGTTGATGAATATAATATATATGTACACACACATACATATTTTTATGCTGTTAGTACTCCCCTGTCACACTTCCCAGAAGACAGCCATTGTACCTAGCTAAGTCATAACCTTATTGACCTGGATAAACAGCTAGCTACATTGAGAAGATTGCGTTATTTAGCAGACTAGTAATTTTGCTTACTAAAGACCTATTCCATAACTTACCCCCACCCCTCCCCATCACAACAATTACCTCTCTCCGTTTCGCAGAGCTTCATGGCTTCCTCGCGGTACAACAAACAAACCCTTCGGCCAACGCCCAGAAAGATTGCAGACCGCAGGAGTATGCTGCAGTTGAGGTCAGAGGTTACGCGAATCAAGTCCGGATGCCGGGCGCCATTTTCATTTCAATGTCAATATTCACAATCGTAAATTATATAGAACGTTCATATAAAATGTGGAAATCACCGACATAGCGCGAAATGTCAAGTAACTATTTTAAAAAATGATGCTTCAGTCATTCTTGCTATTAATGCACCTGATTCTAAAACATGTATCTATAGCACTTTTTATAGAGTACTAGAGCACTGAAAGTGCAGAGATGCTGAATCAGCAATGTCAGCAAATCTAACCCATTTCTTAGTTGTAGAATTTTTTTTCATTGTATACTGATCTTCTAGTTTGAACCCACCCACTTTATATTTCCAGAAATTATCTGAAAGCTTATAGGCCAGAGTTAATACTACTATAAACTATTAGTTATGAATTGTTCATTAGTAAATATTTGCTTTAAGATCAAGGATTAATACTAAAATATTGTTTAGAGTAGCTATAACATTACAGTCAACAATATTAAAAAGAAAAACGAATGAAGATTAGTGATGGAAATTCTTAACACTTTACATTTAGATGCAACCACTAGAACTACCGCATCGTATTCAAACAAAAATATATTCATCCTGGGACTGCTGTTGCACACACACACACACACACACACACACACACACACACACACACACACACACACACACACACACACACACACACTAATATTCTCAAAAGAAACTGTGTCACTATCCATTTATAAATTTTATGTGTGCTTATTTAAATGTATCAAGTTAGGTAAAATTTAAATTGAATTCTATTCCTTCTTTTCTTTGTTAGAATGGACACATTGTTATTATAATAATAATAAAATGTTAGCTAGGTCAGATTAATAACAATTAAAGTACTAATGCACTTATATAGTTCCAGTTATGAGAGTGCAATAGCCAATAGATATAACACCAGGTGTTGTGAATGTGCTCCATGAAATTGAGTGAAAGAATATACAAGTAAATTGACAGGCAAGTTATGTATTCCACGAATAGTGATGTAGTTTATGTAAATAACATCTGCCTGTTTGTGGGACACCACATGTAGTTATTGTAACTAACGCTATCCTGTTATGCAAACCATGTTATGACAACAAGCCTAATATGTTTTTTATTAAATGATATTGCTACAACTTCAAAATTATTGTAGTTGTATGAGTGGCCTAGTCAGAAAATAAGGTTGAAGAAATTCAGCTAAGCATTCAATCAGGCTGTTTTATTGACACAAAATAGTCATTTAAATGGTGTTTATCTCTTTTATAAATTCTGAGCTCAGCAAAAGTTATCGACCTCCTGCACCATCAAAACTAGTAGTGTGCTTACTACCTAAAATATTTTAACTTTATTGTTTTTCAGCTGAGAGTATTAGTAGTTTGGTAACCCCACGAGTTTAGTTATTACTATTTAATGACTTAGAAAGAGCTGAAACTTTTTGAATTTGAATTTAGGCTAGTGAAGATCACTAGTTCTATGCTTATATGATTAGCTATTGCTGTAATTTTGTCTCTCATTTAACCTATATAACAAAATGCAGTAAACCTGAATATTTTTCCTTTCATTATGTGTCAATAACAATAACACGGTAAGCACTCAGATCAGGTTGTGCTGGCATTATATACGGCAACTGTGGTTTTTGTTGCTCACATTGATGGCTGGCTCCCATTGTCTTCAAGATCTAGCTCCATATAAAATAGCACCTATCTCCCCCCCCCCCCCCCCCCCCCCCCCCCCCCCTTTCCTTTTCCCCCTCCCCCCAGCCTCAACTCACTTCAGCTAATGGTACTAACTCGACAGGGGATGTTATATTCTTTTTATGCATACAGATTTGTTGGTTTCTACACTGTTTATACATAGGTAGTTGTTGTTTTTTGTCGTCTTGTGACTGTTAAACTAACTGAGAAGTAGAAAGCACTATGCTTATTTAGAGCTAGTTAAAACATAAACACTAATACTTTTACATGCAGTAATTCTGCTAGCTTTCCAAGTTACTTCCTAATAAGGTAGTATGTAGTCGTATACATAGCATACTGACCTTGTTGGTGTAGTTGGAAAGTCAACACATTATTATAAGCAACTTAAGCAGAGTAACCATAATCATGACTGAGCTTTTCCAGCAATGGAATTATAGTGATGGACTAGTAGCAAGCTCACTGATGATAAAGATGACACAATATTTACACATGTTTATAGAAGTGATATCAAACATGTCCTGAACTATTGACAGCATGTAATTTTTAGTTGAGAGCAATTTCACACTAAAATTATGCAGTTTAAATCTTCAATAATACCCCTTATGTTATATGAAACCTAAATATGAATAAAAAAAGGAGCAAAAAAAATTATTTCATATAATATTGTTGGAAATGAAGCCAGCAATATATGCTCAACAAAGTTTAGTTAGGCTATTGAGTACCTACTTTGGGAGAATTAGACAATACTGAAAATGTATCAAGGCATTGATGACATAACCATGTATATGTGAAACCCAAGTGCAGTTTTGGATTTTGGTGCAATACACATAAAGTTTGTCTGTGTAATGATCCAGTTTTATTATGAAAAACAAAGAGCAGTAGACACCTGCACACAGGTCTAATTATGTGTACCTGCACACAGGTCTAATTATGTGTACCTGCACACAGGTCTAATTATGTGTGTGTTATGAAAACCTACCAAGCTGATTATTTTCAAGTAGTTTCCCACTGATGGATATGACTGAGGGTTTGGTCATTGAATGACAATTAATACAAACAATAGACAGTAACATGGCATGTTATGAGCATTTGCCTGTTTTAACATGTGTGATTCGTCTCATTTTTAACATGTGTAATTCATTTTGTAAGTAACATTGGGTTTATCATACTATTTCATACTATTTCAATAAATCTTGAGCTCAGATTCATTTTCTTCTTAGGTTGTAGCCTAAAATATAGATTTGTTAATTTTTTGAAAATGTGTGTTACCAGTATGAGAATACCACATAAACTATTATACATTCTATTCCAGTACTTTAAAGAAAATTTTTTTCACTAGCTAAGCGTACTCATAAACAAAATACTCATATTTGTATATGAAGTGTTTCTCTTCAGTTTTGGAAGTTAGCATAGGTGTCAAAAGAGTCTAGGAAAGTGAGCGTGGCTTCAAATATAGCTTCATAATTTTCCTGCAGTTACAAACAAAAAGTCATAAATCAAGATGGAAGATCTTTACAGTTTAACAAAGTTGTACACTGGTACAGATTGTGATAAATAATGGGATTCAAGACACTTGGTGTAAAAATAATTATTAAATATATTTTAGTCAATAAAATTATAGATTGAGTTTTAATCTATTACAAAAGAACATTTTAACTCCACAATATACATGCAATCATAGAATTGATGACAAAGTATATGTATGTATGTATGTATGTATGCATGTATGTATGTATGTATGTATGCATGTACAATGTATGTATGTATGTATGTATGCATGTATGTAATACTTTTCACACTGAATTTGCCTGATCTTTTATCCATATTAAATCATGTGAGGTTCTAGTTACCAATGAAAATAAACTTAAGTTTCGCCTTTATATGAGAGCAACTGAACTGTTATGCTTCTTTAAATCTAATGTGACTTACCACTGTTGGCACAGCTCCAGGCTTTTGAATTCTCAGAGCTTTAACCACTTGGAAGACATCAACCACACCCTCAGTCTTGCAGCGATCAATGATGGTAGCCAGAGCACAGAACATTCCACTACGAGTGACAGTATCACTAAAATACACAGAATGCATGCAGTAAAAGTTGTGATACATCACTACAATGCAAACATAATGGC
>WLWI01001058.1_pt1 | contig 24132 bp, 14 predicted proteins | sample 6701501 | NCBI WGS metagenome assembly WLWI01 (sample SAMN12718690, study PRJNA515312) | sponge metagenome | isolation source: marine sponge | host: Mycale hentscheli | place: New Zealand: South Island, Marlborough, Capsize Point | collected 2014-11-01 | reverse complement strand
ACTACTACTACTACTACTACTACTACTACTACTACTACTACTACTACTAGTACAAGTACCACATTCAGTACTAACAGTGAGGATTGTTTACAAACAGTACTGCTCTGTTTGCAATTACCACTAAGCAATTAAACACTGGTACATACGCAAGTTCTTCACCAAATGGAATTTAGTCTCACAGTAAAATCAGAAAGCGTTTAACCATAATAAAACTATAATACTATTACTACCACCAACATGTTCACAGCTCATTTGTCAACAAATAATAATAACAATGAAGCACCAAAGGTGCGAACCTTCAATACTGTAGCTCGAGCAATGAAAATGGTACATGGAAACGCTGTCTTCATAAGAGAAGAAGCTAAGCTAGCCAGAAATACTAACCGGTATACATTTTCAAAGCGAAATTTCACTACTTTCAACTCCACTAACTTCATTTCTTTCAACTCCATCAACTTCCCTGAGCATAAAGCAAACTACATCGCTGGCTGCAAGAAATTATTTGCTCACGTAATTATTATGTGACGCTAGGGGACGTTACCCACAAAATCTGGCACCTATACGGAGCTGAAGCTTCACGTTTTTGCAACAATTTAGCCCGAAATTAAAAAAGTAGCACAATCAAAGGTCTTAAAAATTATCATTCTGAGTAAGTTCATACTTAAATCAACAGTTAATTTGTAAGTAATCTCCTAAATCAGAGTGTGACAGACAGACAGGATGACTACTCTAACCCTCTCACGCATGTGCACAGTAATAATAGGAAGTACAAAGGAGGAATCCATCAAATACGCATGCTCTAACACAATTACACATTTCTCTTTGCTAACTACAGTAACTATTTCGCTGCCTTTCATTTAACAAGCTACATGTATATATGTGACCGTCTACGGGAAAACCGGGCACAACGCGGCGTGCGTAATATCGAGAAAAGATCGATCGATTTCTTAAAAATGTATTGTTTCAAGCCGACGGAAGGGAACGGTTAGGTCTATTATAGCGGGAACGACTTAAGCTACGACGATAAAACTTGGAGAGCTCAATATCTGGACGCCGACAACTCCGTAAGTGCAACAAAAAAATTTTTTCGAAGGGTGCCGCGTTGTGCCTGGTTTTCCTGTAGACGGTCACATATTGTTGTTGTTGTTATTTTACTTTTAGATTAGTGGTGTTTTATTATGTGGTTCTTGTATTTGTTGCTGTTGCTATTTTATTTTTCCTTTATATTATAGTGTCTAAATTTCTCTATGGTCATACTATATAAAATGCTTGTTTTTGTGTGTATGTTTTTATGAGTATATCTTTCCATATCGTAAAATTTCACCTAATATTAGAATTTATATTAGCTTGGTAACACCCAGGCCTTGTTGTCTTGTTGTTCTCCTGTTGTTGTTTCGCAATTACTGAGCATGAAATCAAACAAAAGATATTTAACTATCAGCCAGCCAGACATGACAAAAGAAAGAGATAGAGGGATACACTACCTAGTCCAGTTGCCTCTACCTTCCAAGTAATCTGACTAAAATTGGCACTGATATTGATGAGGGTTAATTGGGCCTAATTAACCAACAATAACCCTTCTTTACGGGGGTTTTTTTTTGTTGTTTTTTTATACTGCAGGTATGGTGTTGGAATTCTCAATTCGGTTTCTAACTTTGTTTCTCCCGAGCTCGGCGAAAGCAGCTGTGTACCACGGCTGCCTGGTACTGGTAGCAGCAGTGGTAATTGGCAGGTATGCTATGTTCATCCATTACTGTGTCTAGACTGAGAGGAGTTGAAGGAAGCCTGAATGGAGTATGTAGCAAGAGGAGTTTGGGAAAATGATTTGACAGAGTTCATGTGCATTGATGAGAGAAGGTTTATAACTCTCAGTGTATACTTAATGTCTCAAGTTATGTGGTAATTGTGTTAGCTGATATATTTTTCCGGGTTAACTGTCTGAGCGTTTGAGTATTAGTATGGTATTACTGTGTTTACTGGCATTAACTTGATGGGATTAGGTTGTTATCGTGTATTATTGGAGTGTGTGTGTGTGTGTGTGTGTGTGTGTGTGTGTGTGTGGAGGACGTGTTGTTTGTATGTATTTCTGCATGTAATGTGTGGTTGTCTAATTGATTAATTAATTAATGAGGGTTGATGGGAAAGGAGTAAATTAGCATGTGTTTTTTAATATACATGTGTATAAAGTGGTGTGTGCATACACATACCACGTTGGTCATTTCATTGTAAAGTGACAAAAAATATTTCCCTTCTTTGTTTTAGCTTTATGCAGTTCAAGCCCCTTGCCTATGGGATGAGTGGTCCGAAAGCAGCTGATCCTAATTCCACTATGCATGGTCTGAAGTGGCTGGACTCCTGGGACATATAGCTATGCCTCTCACCTTTTTAAAACTACTGTTGTGCAATATTATTTGGCCATTACTGTCTCTTATTATTTATTGACACTCTGTGGATACATTTTGTTCAATGAAACATTTTGTGAGCAATTGACGCGCACGCTGCGCTACTATTCCGTGTCCTTTTTACTCTGGCATGCGCAAGCGGAAGTGCTCGGAATATAAAAGAGTCGAGTCGTAGAGTTTTCCACACGAATAAACAACCAGCTGGAAGTATTTTGATTAGCTGAAGTGTATAGTCATCACTATAGTCACTATTTGTGGAAATGGGAGGCAAAGATAGCCCACAACCTCAGTATGCAAATGTTGCTACTCTGCCGTCTACCTGGGATGTTCAGGGAAAGCTACTGCAGCAGAAGTCGTCACCCCCTATAACTTACGTCCCGAAGAGCACTTCTTCCATAAATCTCGACATGAAAGTGAACAGAACTCCGCTGCATGCCCCGAGAAGGTCTCTGAGGAGACCTGCTCAAGAAAAGCAGCGCAGCCCGATTACTGAGCGTAAGGACTCTACCGCAAGTCGCGAGCGAGCCTCATCCACAGACGGGAGCTCTTCGCCTATCAGACAGTACATGGAGTGCATAGAGCCCAGAACTTTGTGCTGCGCCATTGTAGGCGACAGCGGGGTTGGCAAGACGAGCTTACTCCTCAGTTACACCACTGGGAAAATCTCGGAAACACACCAGCCAACGATATATGACAAATTTTCAAGTAAGTATAAATTTCACAAGCTAGATTAATTCAATCTAATTTGCAAAATGGTTAAAAAGACTTGACTAATTTACTTTCTTTTTTGTTTATTTTTCAGCATCTGTATGTGTACACAGCAAGAGGATAGGAATCACTTTGTGTGATACATCTGGACAGGTAAGCAGTTTTGAACGCATGCATGACCACCTGCATAGCATGAATATCTAAATCTAGATGCACCGAAGGTCTTTGAATACTAACTGCTACACAAATTCATCCACATCTTTAATTATGTGCACTAATTTAGCCAGCATGAATCAGTTTATAAGGCCAAAACCATGACCTTTTTGTTTTCTTGTCTTGCCCCTGCAGGATGATTTTGCACACTTGAGACCCCTGTGCTACCCTCAACTCGATGCTGCTCTCATCTGCTTCTCAGTTGTCGATCCAACTTCGTACGAAAATGTCAAGTCAAAATGGGTAAAAGAAATAAGACGTCACTGTCCAGGGGTTCCCTTGATACTTATCGGCACCCAAGTGGACAAAAGAGAAGACGCTGCTTACGTGAAGCAGCTCAAATTGAAGGGAGTCAGAACGGTGTCTCGTTCGGAAGGCAGCAAACTCGCATCACTTATTAAAGCTACGTCATACGTGGAGTGTTCGGCCCTGCGGCAGCTCAATGTCAAGAATGCATTTGATGAGGCCATTGCAGCATCACTAGAGCTGACCAGCAACTCCAAGAAGAGGTCCCCACGTGGAACCTGCACCATTTTGTAACTCTTTGTGTGTTTTTTTTTGTTCTTTCAAATTCCTTCATCTGACACTATTTCAGTCCACATTTCACTCTACAGTCATCTTTACTTCCTTTTTTGTTTTTGCATCAGAAATTTGGCACTCAGCAAATTCATTTATGCTTGCACCAGTCAAGGAAAATTAAAGTATTATTGCAATTGTTGAAATTTGTTATTTCACCATGAACTAAGAAACAATAATTATATATCTTTAATATATAATTATATGTAATTGATATATTCTTCATGTAATTTAATCTTCATGCAGAAATTACTGTTCTTGGTATCGTCCCAATTTACTGCTGATTAGGGTTGTAGCAAAATATGTAACAGATTTAAAAAGTGCAGATCTTGTATATTAAAAAAATAAATCTGATAACATTATACATTGTCACTGACTTGACTGAGCTCATCACAGTCCATCAAAAACTCCTCGTCTTCCTCTGCTGTCAGATTGGACTGTAGTCTCCCGTGATGTACTCTGAACTTCCAGCAACGGCAAGCACCAAACAGCTTGGAGAAACATGTTCTATTGTTGTCAATCACCAAGGGGTCTTCAAAATCTAAGGGATACTCCTCCAGTCCATCATGATGATCTTTACCTGAAGCCGATTCTGAGGGAGCTGAGGAGCGTGCCACCGTCCACGGGTCATTACTCACCATTTGCCTGTCGTTATTAGTGGTCCTGTCTTCTCCAGACAGTGTGAGTTGAACTGAAGGTGCAGCATCCATTTGTCTCAAGTGATCATCTCTGGATTCACTCAGTGCCTTCAGTATGTCCTTGGAGGTGAGGTTCCTTCTCTTTGATCCTTCAAGACGTTTCAGCTTGTCTTCTGAAAGGAAAGCATTTAATAGAGTCCACCTAAAAGTGAGCAAGGCATACATTCCCCAATTCAGTTTTAATACAAAATTACCACATACACCTTGTCATTAAAAATGTGTTGTTGTTGTTGTTGATTTATGTATTAATAGAAACCATTCATTGGCATTAGTCAAGTAAATAAATCAAATGACTTGTGTCAAACAGGAGGAAAAAGAAACTAATTTGCACACCTTTAACTCCCAATAATGCTGTAATAAGAGAAATAATAAAAGCTCAAAATAAGTTAAGTCATTAAACAGAAGAGTACAGTATATGTTTTCCTGCCAAGGGCTGACGTCCATTAGCTAGGTTGACTTTAATTACAACAAATCTTCTTAGCGAGGTTGGCACAACTCTTGTGTAGCGCATGCAATTAAACATTCCGGCTGAGAGCACATGTTCATATTTGAGCAAACGGTGATGCTGCTGTGCTGATCATAATTACTACTAATGGTGGTTTGATTAGAATTTTTATTATAACGTTTTTAGTGCAATGTGTTGACATTTGAGTTGCATCATGCAAATTTGAAAATAAGTTTTTCCGTCTTCTTTTTTTTTAATTTTATTTATTTATTTTTTTTATTATTATTTTTTTTTATTCCTGTATAAATCAATTTCTTAATCGAGAAGTGAAATCTTTCAATTGCTGTTGATAAGTAAATTGCAAAGGAAGAATTTGAAACCTCGGGTTAAATCTTTAATCAAACGTGTGATTCAAAATGAGAAAAACCAGCTATTATGAGTAAAATATATTGGAAGACAGGAAAGCCTCCAGAGTACAAGAGCTAACTGGTGAAAGAGAGACTGAGTATGAAGTGATTTCAGCAGCCTCAGTAAAACACTATGATTCAAATGCAAGCATATTTCGTCTATTCTTACAGTGAAGACTGTGCCTGATGAAACTTCCATGGGAGATTGATTGGAAATTACCACAAAACTATTGAATACACATCACATCTTCTGTAAGCCACTCTGTATTACAAACATCTCTTCCATTACTTAGGAGTTATTGACCTCTCATACCCAGACTATTAGAAGGCATGTTAAAGTTGCTATGCACTGTATGCTTAATTTTATTCACCTTGGTCGGTGCACTCAGGAAACTACAGCCTAGGACCCTAAAAAAAAGTGCTTCCCTCCAAGGAGTTGTAGGTATCAGTGAACTGTAAATTAGATACTTGTTTGAATAATAACAGAAATGACAAAATGAGCTCAGGGAACATATTTCTCCAAAGCTTGGAATGAGCAACCAGTAATGAGGTAGTCTAGATAATGAACACAGGATAGTCACTTATGAAAAACCCACCATCAAATCTAACTGCACATTGTGTTAAATTTAAGGTTTGATTGGCTAGCACTATGCCAACTGTGACAGACAACACCTGTGGTAAAGGGTTTTATCTGTTTGATATTTTAACACACAACCCTTTACCAATCCAGAAAGAAAGAAAAAAAGGAAAGGGGAAGGCAGGATGAGGTGGTATCACAGCATTAAGCAGGGTAAACAATACCAGAGTTGTGACTATGAGCAATTTATAGACATCACACATTAAAATCGACAATGATTACACATCAAATTATATCATCCACTTATGGGCCAGACCCTTTACCAATTTGGTCAAACTCTTCCAGCAAGAGCAACTATAAAAGGTAATGAGAACAGAGTTCGATCAGATCTCTGTTCTCCAGTGAACAGTTGGATGAAAGGTGCCCTTCATATTCTGCTGGAACATGAAGTGTGCACCCAATAAAAAGCATTCTTATGCTCTAGTTCAGTAAGCCTGCCAACTAAGTGTTCATATTAACTTTTCGTTACAAGTCTGGTTATTTGGCTCGGCATGCATATAATTGGTAAATACCTAAAGATTGTAGATATCGTGCCCTTTTGTCCCCATCCAGAGCACCCAAATCTCTGGTTTTAACATCATCTGGTGGAGGTGCCAACATCGGAGCCACACGAAGAGGGTGGTCTCGCGTAGTAGCCAGACCTTCCAAGTAGCGGTTACGGTTGGTAAAGGGTCTGGCTACGCGAGACTACAAGATGAGGGGTGCCTCCTTTTGTTCAGACTGAGTGTATTACACTAAAACCTTTTACCCAACCTGACTTTTCAACCCAACACTGGTTAGGTAAAGGGTAGTAGAACTAATAAGTTGTTGCTACATTGAGTAGTAGTATATTGCATGCGTCTCAATATATAAAAAATATATATATAAATGAATATGAAAATGGCAATTACTTGATGATGATAATGATTTTGAAACTAATATTCTGAGCGTGTGAAGTGCTCTATTGGTACAGTCTGCTCAAAAGAGCGATCTTCTGTTTCACCCCCCCTCCATTCTGGCACAAAGTCCTCAGGCAATTCCACAGAATCCACAAAGAAGTCCTCTTCATCTGATTCACTGGTGGCCTCAGACACTCTCCTGGCTCTCTCACTGTCCTTGTGCACCATCAGCTGGATTCTGATGTAGTAGATGGCCAATGGATGCCTTTTGACAACCAAATTAGTTATAAATGCCGGCAAACCTTTCAAGTCTGTGGACTAAATAAGGGAAAATGTGTGTAAATACATGGGCAGTAAAATTATTCATACTGTATAGGAAGTAATACATATTGTATAGGTCATTATGACTGCTGGTCATTGTTTGTGTTATGGTTTTATATATGTATACGTGTATATAACTTTAGTAAAAAAAAAATTGCTAATTTAAAACCAAAGCAGCAACATTTTATTGATCTGAGAACATCTCACTTGCTCACCAATAAGCTTACAAATACAACTATGTAATTGCCGTACATAGCCACATGCGCGTGTCCATGGCAACTAAAGACTCACACTGCTGATGTATGTGACCAGGGTCTTGGTCCCAGTAGCATTATAATTCTCCAATACCCAGCCTGAACCTAGACCAATCTAACAGGAGGGCAGGCAAGGGAAGATGGGAGTGTGTAAAAGTGAAGAGGAAGAGAAAAATAAGAATGTAAGGATCACTAAAAATAAATAAAACAAATAAAAACAAAACAAAACAAACAAAACAACATTATTTTAAAGTTTCCCACGGTTACCTCTATTCTCTTGAGTCCAGCTGGGCACGGATAGTCAGGATCTTCTAATGACACGGCTGCTTGAATATATTGGCTGCCCTGAGAGTAACCATATTTAAGGGTAAGAAGCCACTGAATGTCTTGTCTTTTTTTTTTTCCAACTCACTTGGAATGCACACTTCATGAAGATGAGCATGTCTCTCCTGGTGTTCACCAAACACTTCTTAGTCTCAAACCTCTGATAGCCTGCAAATAAACACAGAGAGATGTCATATAATAGTGATGACAGTATCCTGTAGCATGCCAGTCACTAGGGAAACCAGGGGAAATAAGTAGCACCCTCTGGACCGAGATTTAAGTTAAACCAATAATAATAAATTAATGATTAAAACAGTCATATATATTATATGCATGCAGTTGAGGTTGTAGTACTTTACCACAGCCAAAACAACTACAGAACGGCAAAAGAAGTCCTGCTATCTGTTGTTATTGAATTTACTTTGAGTCTGGCTCGTTTGCTTTCATTTTGCACTGACTTGACCTCTGGTGACATTCAAGTGATTACCATGATAATATCAAAAGCTAACATACAATGCTACCTACAAGAAAATGTTCTCGTTCTAAGAGCCAACATTATATTAATTAAAACTTAACCTGACGTTTCGATTTCTTGCCAAAGAGAAAAATTGCTATTATTAAAACAGTAATTGTTGCAATCTAACCAGCTAGATATGGACTTCTAATTCATTGTAAGTTTGCAACAACAGTGCCCAGTGCCCGTAGAATCTGAGTTACATGGATAACAGTGATAAGAAAGCAAGTGAAACTAGTCAGGAAAGACAATTGATAACTTTCTAAATCCACAAACCAGGAATGTAGGAAGCAGGAAAAGTTCACCTAATTGAAGCCAGGGATAGAGAAAAGCATAGAGAAGACAAGGGGGGAGAAACATAACTTTATTCTAGATCCTGGTACTTGCTAGTAATAAGTAGGACTTCTCTTGCTGTGTGTGTGTGTGTGTGCATGTGTGTGTGTGTGTGTGTGTGTGTGTGTACATGTGCGTGCATGTGTGTGTGTGTGTGTGTGTGTGTGGAAGGCAGTATTGGGTAGTGGAAGTTTGACAGCAATAGATAACCCATACCAGTGTAGTGTGTGATACACAGATGTGTCACCGCTCATTGAAATTTGGTAGGCTTCACCTATCACAAATAGTTGTAGGCTTGTTTTTGTTTTTGTTGTTTTTAATCGTCTTAACCATATTTATACTTAGGCAGGCTTTCCTGATGGGTCTCATATCAGAATTGGATGCCATCTTGACAATTATGATAATCCTTTGTATGTTCATATCTATTTAATGGTGCACCATGGTAGTTCTAATAGTCCAATCAATTTTTTCAATTCATATATATTACCCAACAGCCTATGAGGTGCATAATTAATGAACCGTCCAATGAGAAATTAGTTCTTATGCATTTCCTATAGCCTAGAGCCATGGTACAAGTCTGTTTCACCACTCCATTTAGTTGGTATGGGATTTACACTATCCTTGGGTCTTCGGCCCTTTGGTTAGATCCCTTACCAACCTCCCCATCACGGTGTAACCTATACTAATGAACTATAGAGGACACAAGATGGATATATAGGACTGACTTACCAATATAGGCTGCCTCGTGTTCTGTCTCTGACAAAACCACTAAGTTCCTGGCTTCCTGTAACATCACATCAAAATATGCCATAAGATTGTAACACGTACTATGTAACATTGAAAATGATTTGTGTTTTTCTTTCAGCTGAACTCAACTTGTGATATCAGCTTGGGATTCACACAAAGAGACACCTGGTAGGTATAAGCCAAAAAATGTGCAAAAAACAACAACAATAAAGCGAGTATCTTCGGTGTGTGTGTGTGTGTGTGTGTGTGTGTGTGTGTATGTGTGTGTGTGTGTGTGTGTATGTGTGTGCTAGCGATTACTTGATATTTTTTCACTATACACTCTTTTGTTGTTGCAAGTACACAAATCTCTCTCTCCCTCGATCTCTCTTTCACCCTTCGTACTGCCTATATGCAATTTACAATTCAAGTAACCACTGTGCTGTGAGATGTGAAACATGCTTCATAAAGATCCATTCTTTTACTACATAAAATATATACTAAAATTATTTCTAACCTCTGTAGTAATAAAATGATAATTCAAACTTTTCAGCTACACAGTACTTTCCTCAGTGACTTTGAAAGTGATAAAATTTAAAAGAAATGCAAGCCAAAGTGTTCAAATAACTATCATCATTAACCCTCAGCAAGCATGGTTCTAGTAGTCATCCTGTCTGTCTGTCTGTCATGCTCTGATTTTGGAGATTACTGACAATTAACAGTTAATTTAGGTATGAATTTACACTCAGAACAACAATTTAAGACCTTGTGCTACTTTTTAAATTTCAGGCTGATTTTTGAGAAAGTGTAAAGCTGTCAGCTCCGTGTAAATAAATATATATGGCTTTTGTAAGTAATGCCTCCTATCATCACATTGCAATCATGTGAATAAATAATTTCTTGCTGCCAGCGGAGTTTTGCTTTATGCTGGGAAGTAAACCGAGTGTGTTGGAAGTGAAGTTTCGCATATACCAGTGAGCGTCTCTGGCCTGTTTAGCTTCTTCTCTTGTGAAGACTCTGTTTACACATTGCTCAAGCATATTGATACCTGATTATTAAGATAACCAATAAATTATTCCTTAGGTTGTATAATAGCTAGCTGGTGTATGGTAGCGCTGAGGGTTCGCACCCTTGGTGCTTCATTATTATTATGGGAGTTACAATTATTAAAATAAATAGCAATTAGCATGCTTCCCTTAGTTACGTACAATAAGAAATTTGTCCCAGGACAGGTTGTTCTCCACATTCCTCAAGAATGTCGCAATCTCCTTCACCGGCTTATCAATGACTCCTCTCCCCATGAAACTGCAAAATATGTGCGTATATGATAGTGAGGCCACACCTACTATGTTATTAAACAATGCCACCACACCCCCTTATATCATAACTATAACTAGCATTTCGCCTGATTTGTTTGTACTATAGGTGTTGTCAGTTCAAACAGCAGATTAGGACACTATATGTGACCGTCTACAGGAAAACCGGGCACAACGCGGCGTGCATAAACATCGAGAAAAGATCAAATCGATTTCTTAAAAATGTATTGTTTCAAGCCGACGGAAGGGAACGGTTAGGTCTATTATAGTGGGAACGACTTAAGCTACGACGATAAAACTTGGAGAGCTCAATATCCGGACGCCGACAACTCTGTAAGACTTTTTTCGAAGGGTGCCGCGTTGTGCCTGGTTTTCCTGTAGACGGTCACATATAGTGTTGTTGTTTTTGCTTTGTTTTGTGGGGGGGGGGGGGGGGGGGGGGGGGGGGGGGGGGAGGAGGGGTTGTTTCTATTTCACGGTCTTGGGTTCGATTCCCAGTGGCGACCAAACTATTTTAAATTCTGTATACAGTATATATATATATATTAAAAAGCCTGTAAAAGAGAGAGAATACGTCTAATGAGTATCATTTTATCTAGAATGCCTGAAAATTATTGTGTCTGAAAGAAATGCTGAATAACTTATTAACAATGGACTTCAAAGAGAGGATGGGTGAATCTAGCTCACAGTTAAATATGGGGGTGTGACTTAGTCAATTGCTAGCTACAAGCATGTTTACGTCACTAGCTATATATTAACTATTTAAAATCATACCTAATTTCTAGACACTATGACATTATATACCTTAAATGTGAAGACACTGGTATCTTCTTCTTGAAGACCACCACGTCATGCTTCTCATAGTCATACCTACACCCACCCACAGTTGTCATGGAATCAATATAAAATCTGTATATGATGTTCATCAGTACACAATGACATTCTCCAAAATCATGAGTAACATTTGGCGTTTTGTGAATAGCTGAAACTATAATCTAGACCAGATTAAATACGTATTCCTAAATGTTTATATCTCGTTTATTTCTTAGGAGTAAAAATTTGTTCATAATTCCATGTGACCTGAGAATAATCTCGTGGAATGTTCTGCCATCAGTTAAAAATTCTTATCATAATTAGGTAATATGACAACAGGAGACGCTCATACGAGAGGGTGACCACCAGGAATACTCTAAATAGTTGACAGCAAACCTGCAGATTGGAAGACTAGGAACAAATGAGCAGATAAGCACAGGAGAGTTTAAACTAATTCAATAAATACAGACTACAAGCTATTGAGGAAAATTTCATTTATCATTATAATATTATCCCTGAATTCTTTCATTTTATGACGTGTACCGACTTATATTGAGAAATTTCAGAAAATTCGACTGTAAGTTTTTTGCTAATTTATACTCCATTTTTATCATTGATACTCATAAACAACAACAACAACAAAAAAAAACAATAATAGTAATTAAGCTTTGTTGTCTAGCATAAGGACCCGGGATAAAGATACAATACTCCAAGATTAAACAATCCTGGCAGAAAGAATACACTAATGGACCTTCCCCTCCTCCTCCTCTTTCATGTTGTTGTTCCTTGCAAGAAGTTACGTGATATGCATCTGTTACGGCTTGAGCCGTAATCTGATGCAAGTGTAACATTGTTGTCTTAAGTCAACCAAGAAGCTTATCAAGCTCGTGCTATACACATGTACGTAAAATTTTGTTGTAGTTGCCTGGTCTTATCAGAACCTCAGTGGGCATACAGATGATCAATACATGACACAACACTCACTGGAAATGTATGCAAATCCGACAAAACCCAGTGTTTGATAGAGGGCTAAACATTTTGAACAAGCAGTACAGCTGCAATACAATTATTACCAGAGGCTCTTTGTATGACTATGTAGTGGCTAGTGATAGTCTATCACTGCTTTTGTTGTTGGTTTTTAATATGTGCAACAATTATACCACAACTCAACCAATTTTTATATGTAATTCTTGAGGGGAAAAAAAAGCAAGTGGCAATTGGCTGACAGCCAGCCATTTCCTTTGTCAATTTTTTTTTCACACTCTCTTCAGTGTGACCTACCTCCAGTCGGTCTGCAGCTTCCTCCTGCCTTCACAATAGCTGGCATCTTCCCCAAACCTGGAGTCTACTTCTTGAATAGACCGTACCTGTAAATTTAATAGAATCCATTACTGGAGTAGACAACAATTCTAAGTTAACAACTGCTGTTCTTAGATGTGACAGACAGTAGCATGTCATTGACTGACATGAAATACCCCATCAATAATACATTCTAGGCTGATATGTACAGTTACACCACGACGTGGAGGTTGCTACGGGATTTACACAACCGAGGGCCAAAGAGCCGAGGATAGTGCAAATTCCGTACCAACCAAACGGAATAGAGCAATCGATTTGTACCATAGCTCTTGGCTATAGGAAATGCACAAAAACTAATTCTGATTGGACGGTTTACTTATTCACCTCCTAGAAGGTTGGATATGAAATATATTCACCGTGAATTGAGCAATCCGATTGGACGGTTTGAACATACCATGGTACAAATATATATACATGTATATATGTAGGTTGGATGCTTTATCTCTCTTACAAAATTTTGTAATCGGCAAAACTTAGCACTTGCTATTCCCACGCAAAAAAAAAGTATTTTTATGTGTGTGTTTATATGACTTCTCTTCATTGTGTATGTAGCAACAATTGGCTTACTAATATTAACCACCAGTACCTAATTACCACCTATACCAAATAACCAATCCCCTCCCTCATACCAAATCTAGTTGTATGAATGCAATCATGTTCACTGGCAAGTATTGACACACATGGACATCTACCACCATTGCAGTTTACCTTTATAATAGTATTCATAACATCCTACTCTCAAGTATGGTAGCTTACAACCAGTGAGTGTGGGACCAGGCTGAGCTGCGTGGGTTAGTGCTTCATGTGTTAACTTCTCAGAACAAAAAAAAATATATGCATGTATTAATTGATGACTAGACCTCTACACCCCCACTGTTGCCCGACTATAATATAGGGTGCTTCTTTATGCTTATAAGCAATCCAGTAATCATCCTCTAGCATATGTACATGCTATTTGATAGATTTGAAACTCTATCCTTCGATGCACACAATCACATCAGATATTCAAATTATGTCAGTATGTTCTATCCTACAGTTGCAATGGATGATCAAGACAAGCTGCTACCGAGGTCACTGGCTTGTTCCTAGATAACAATGTTGTGCTATTCTCACCTGTAAACAATGACAAGACTGCTGTTTTGGAATAGTTCACAAGAATAACATGGCACCTTGTACGGAGGACTGCACATTGCCGTCATACGACTATAATCTATATTATCTTAAATCTTACTTTCAGATCACTCCAATCAATCTATTCTATAACCCATAGCTACTTGTAGCCAGTTCCTCTGGACTGTACCTGCTCCAACATCTTGGTGACCATAATTGCACCCAGCTTGTCCCAGTTTAACTTGTCATAACCAGCTGCAGGATAAAAGTAGTATGCTATATTGACCTGTCTCTCTGCAGGTACAGAAAGCACACTGGCGAGCTTACCTACTCTAGTTAGGGCCTTGTATTTCGTTCCTTCGATGGGAGTCTGGAAAATATTGAACTAGTTGACACGGAAATGCAACATAAAAATCACTAACAGATTTAGAAGCCATGTTTAGAGCTGGAGAGAGAGTGACGAACGCAAGCAGGTTTACTATGCCATCTTTTCGCTATGGCGCATCGGAGAGTATCACGCCGAAGTCGTCTCCCTCCTACAATTAATTTGCATCCTTAGCGCGCGTGCATTACTCGAATTGAGCAAGGGGTGTGTCCCAGCCACCGCACCGGCATCGTAAACTGTAAGTCTGCGCATACTATTTACTTCTGGTGCATGCTACAGTACTGTGAAATTTTTTTAACCACAGAGAGGAGCAAGTCAATTAGGTCTCAGTACCTCTCAATTAACTGTGAATTTGTATACCCACAAAAATATCAATCATGTATGAAGAGAATCACAGAAAAGAAATGAACACGTTATAATCTTGAATAATTCTTGACAAGTGACAATTGAATGAAAGTACGGTCATGTACAAGTATATCTAGTCCGATTTCCAGTGCCATTCCTGTGGCCACCGCCACCCCCCATGGCACAGTTTGCACACACATCGTTACTGACCACGCACACATTTTTGGCACCTACTTCCATGCTGAGGTCACCCACGCTTCTGCCGCAACACTGATGTCGCTGTCTCAAACCGCGTTTCCTGCTGGGCGTGGCTTGGTAGCCAACAAATTCCGATAGCCCCACAGGATCTTCGTACTGCTTGGCGATAGTATTAACGGATACAAAGGATGCCAGTGCATCAGTTCCAAAATCGACAGAATCAAGAGAATCGTTCAGTCGCAATGGACCAGCTTGAGCATCCTCTACTCTTTCATCAGAAGTTGCTGTGGCTTTACTCTTTGTGGGAACCTTTCTGGTGTGCTGCTTCGGCTTCCGACTTCTAATTTGTTCAACGATTGATAGTTTGAGGTAGTGGACTGTCAGAGGCTGCTTCTCCAAGTATATCTTCATGACGGAAGCTGGAATATTGCCCTTTAAGTCTATCTGTAATAATAATAATAATAATAATAATAATAACAACAACAACAACAACAATAACAACAACAATAATAATAAGATCGGCAAGAGAATGGAATATGCATAAGAGTGAGAGAGTGAAGCAGGAGAGCAGAAAGTAAATAAAGAAATCATTAATTGGTAATGATTAACAAAATTTCTACAGTACCGGATTTCTGGAAATTACACTCTCTAAACTGGTACAATTTTCAGTTTCAAACAGAATCAGAGAAACAAGAGAGAAAACAAATGGAAAGAGAAGCAGAAGGCAAAAGAACTAGGGGAGAGAGGGGGGAAGGGAGGGGGGGAGGGGGAGGAGGGATGTTGCAACAACAAAAAGGCTGAGAACTACAGAAGTACTGAAACAACCAAAAAGTTAAACACAATCAAAATACCTAAGTTAGTTAAGTTAAAAACAATCAAAATACCTAAATCTTTATTCCTGCATTACAAGCAATCTTAACCACAAAAATGCTTGGTGCACTTACATCACAGACGTATGAGACGAGTGATTTTGATTTTTTCCCTTCGTACGGCTCCACAACCCATCCTGAGCCCATGTAACACTAAAATACATTAAAATATATATTAAAAAAAAAGTTTATTTGATGCACTTATATCCAACATGTATAGTATAAATAGTACAAAGTAGATAAACAATATACAACAATTAATATATAAACACAACAACAACTTTTATTAGTCAACATACAGTTCTTAAAACATTGCTGGTACTTCCTAAAGAAGTGTGCACATCCAGCTGAAATGCTGTTCAATTTGCATTCCAAAGAAACTAACACAAGTTAAAAGTCACAACACATCCTTCAAACTATGTCATTAGTTTAGTACTGTCAACAAACAGTTGACTAGCTTTTCCCAGCTTGACTAAGACTAAAAATCGCATACATCAGCACTCACCCACCCACACATTTTACTTTAATAACTAGAATGTGGTTGATCATGCAGTAATAGCCAGGCAAGTTTTCAACTGTAAATTTACATGGCACGTTCTTTAAAAAACTACTTTACCAGTTATTGTACAAGCATATCATTAAACCTGGTCAGAAATCATGTTTATGCAAGTTCATCAAATAAATTCCACAACATGAAAAGTATACACCCTGGTAATCTTTAATCTAAGTATACAGTAAGGTGGGTATTGATCAATGCTTTCAATTTCTAATTTGTGATGAATGACTCACACTTCATGGTCTACATCTAAAAGCGAGTTTATTTTATAGGATACACTATCATACTACAATCTCTGCATCTCTTGTAATATCAAAATAGGGGAGGAATAGCAACATGGTACTTCAAAGGAGTTGAGTGTACCAATGTTTATAGCATTACTGGAACTATTAATGAACTTCAGCAGTCAGCAGCACGTAAATTGCCCACTAAAAATTTATGGGAAAATCGCTGTTCAATTGAAATCGCACGGGGAAAAGTGAAATAGCGTGTAAATAAGTGAAAGTGTGAAATAGCATGGAAACTAAGTGAAATACCATGGTAACTAAGTGAAATAGTAAGGGTAAGTGCGCATTCGTGCAGCTGTAGCCTTGAAAACGTACAGTTTGAGTAGTTTCAAGTTGGAATATGTCTAGCTTTAGCGCAGAAGGTCTACCCGTATTAGACTGAAATTTTCAACAGATAAGGAGGAGCCATAGGCTAAAAACGAATTCCGAGAGGAAGCTAACCCTGAAACACAAACGGATTGTGAGTGAACAATACAGTGTAGCTACAGTGCAAATGAAGCTGACCTACTGTTAGCGAGTGATAGCACGGGTAACCTGTGCTATTAGGAATCAATAGCACACATAAAGCAATTGAAAACACTCAACTTAGACTCATGTTATTTCAACTGCCTTACTCATACTATTAATCCCAAATAGCACGGTTACCTGTGCTATTACTCGAACTAAGTGGCTAATCAGGAGCAAGCAAGGTAATGAGAGCCAGTGTGGAACTACCATCATCACACACACACCTTACCACAAGAAATATATAGTTAACTGGCACATGAGCATCACAAAGAATATCATAGGCTAACTATAGGGAGAATGTGTAATTGTTTTATTAGTTATTATAGTACATCCATGTTGCTAACGCAAGTAATTCATTGGGGAAAAAAATGTTTGGGTCCTCATAATGACAGCAACAAAATTGTAAAATTCACCCATTCAGTGTCAGATTAAGAAATGATTATGCCTCACTGTTATTTTCTTAGTTCCATGTACTTCATAGAGCAAGGCTAACACTAAATTTTCACTTGACCATACCTCTTCCAAATGCTTGGAACCATAAAAAAAAAAGTAAATTGTAGAACCCTTTCAATCCAGTACACATACATATGATCATTAAACTTTCATCAGTGATATTAATAAAATATGTGATTCTCCAAATGTAATATGGTAAGGTATCATCAAACTGTATGCTTTGCTATAGGGGCCAAAAGGCATGGACCTGCTCCAGGACAGTACATACCCAGACCTTTAGTCCCTGGTAAAAGGTACCACTTTCTAGCTGTGCTCAAAGAGAATAATCAACCACAGCAACCATGAACATGACAATTGAGGAAGTTAAAATTTGATTTTTTTCTTTTTTTGTTTCGAGATTTATACCTTAGAAATTTAGTGCAGAGATTCCTCAGAATCTCATGAGCAATTCAAACAACAGATTAGGTTTAATAGCAGGGTTTTGTTTTGCATTGTACAAATAGAAATCGGAATGATCCACCATAACAAAACACATCTGAATCATGACAGACGCATTGCTGGTTTGTTATGGAGCTATAATTGTTGTTATTGTTTGCTCACCTCTCCTCTTGTGATATTCTTTACTGATGGGCATGACTGATGCTGTATGGAAATAGCTGCATGGATGTATTTGTCCACCTAAACAAAGCATAACATAATCACACACACACACACACACACACAAAAAAAAAAAAAGGGAAAAAAAAAATCCTAGCCCCTCCCTGTCCATACAATTAGCCTTCATAGTCAGACACTACATAAATGGTAGCACAGCACTGAGATGGTATGAACTGATGAGATATAAAATTGGTATGGATTATTCAGACATTTGCTTCCTAAACCTAAGTATGTACTCTATCTGCTTTCATCTGAATACTCAAGGATTGATCAAGTATGCAAGACACTATTACATACATACATGGGCTTGGTACGTTACTCCCTTTCACATAAAATGGGCGGAACAATTATCTCTTAGAAATTCATTAATTTTGTAGTAATATATACATCATACATAATGTCTTTCAGGGAGATACCACAGTCTGTTCAAGCAGATGAGCTATGGAAAAAAAAAAGTTGAATATATGACGGGAATTTTTTTCCTCTAAACAAGCACACACACACACACACACACACACACACGCCATGTTCCATTGTTTACAATTGCTGTGGATCTCTATTCACTGAGAAATTAGTATAAGTTACACCACAATGTGAAGGTCAATACAAGATTTACACAACCGAGGGCCCAAGGCCCAAGGACAGTGTAAATTTCTTACCGACTGAACACAGAGGGTGTAACTGACTCTCACTATGGCTCTAGGAAACACTTAAAACCTAGTTTATTTATTGGATGGTTCATTTATTCACCTCCTAGGAGGTGGGTATGAAATATATCCACCATGAATTGAGCATTCTGATTGGACAGTTTGAACATGCCATGGGTACAATCTTAATTATAAAATAAAACCAAACATATCTATTTCTTACTGAGAAGCTGCTGTGCATGAAGAGACAAAAGTCTCTCTTCCCTTTGAACCAAAACTTCTTTATCTCGTGGCAAAAGTAGCAAATAACGCTTCTGTGGCAGTCTGACTCAGACAAGAGCTGGGCTATCCTAGAATCCTGCAACACACACACACACACCATATACACACACTTGTGGTAAATATCACACATACCTAGCATAGCATATTTTTGTGGTAAAATCATTCACACTGCAAAGTCAAAAACAAAACAAGCCTAATTTCACCTGTACCCACTTGAAAAGCATGTCACGTCCAAACGATATACATGAAAAAAAATTTCCCCCCATATATTAGCCCCCCATAAGATCAAGATGTGAATGTGATGACAGAACCCAGGAAACAATTCATCTTCTGACTAGCACATAGTAATACACTATATATATTGTATGTATGTATATACATGTATATACATATATTATATATATATTAAAGGAATCATCCTATTCAAGTGGAAGATATTGATTGTAGTTATTATGAGTAATGATAGGCTAACTTCACCCACTTACAGTCATGAATTTGTTCCACTGCGGGTAGTTCTGTATGTTGTGGATGAAAGCTGCCACCACACACACTGGGAGGTCAATCACACTTCGGGCTAGAAAACTGTTAACAACAAACAAAGGATAATATAATATATAACACAGATTGTCTCGAGAAGTTGGAAGTATAAAAAGTGTATTTTTGTAAAAATTTCCAGAGCTATCATCAGCACTACAGAAGCCATAAATGTCATTTACATTTACAAACTGTTCGTCTAATAAACTAAAATTGACTACCCATACTGTGGATTACCCTCAATGCTAACTCATTGAAACCTGTACATAATGTATGAACTTCCAATAAATACACTTAAACAACCACCATGGCAAAGATCAGGAAAATGGTGCTCTTTCAATATGACAATATAAGCTAATGGTACCAGGGTTGGGGTCAAATACTTTGAATAGTATTTAAATACAAATACAAATACTTTGAAGAATTCAAATACAAAATACAAATACTTTCTTAGATGTAGTATTTCAATTACAAATACAAATACTTTTGAATTGCATCACAATTACAGTCGAAGTGTTACATGGAAAAATATATTACACCTGACAAACATTAGTTCTTTAAAAGTTTCGTCCTTTGAACAATACCTGTTGGGTTAAAACATCTTTCCCGCTATGCTATAGAATCTTTGAACTGGCACTAAAGATACAGGACTGCATAAATACACTGGAACTAGTGTTGCCAAGTATGGGGTGGTTGTAGGTGTGATTATGATTCAGAGGCTCTGTGGTTTTTCTCTATTACTTGAGGACGCTGGTTTGATTCGCATTGAAGCAACTTCGACGCAAGTATGCCCTTTATTCATATACATTCAGTTCATTTAACAGTAGCGTTTCACAATAGGAGGTGGAGCTATTTTGTTACTACAATGTAACTATGCCAGCATGGACCAAGCAACACTTGATTCTGTACTTTCCAGAACTAAACAATAGAATGAATTTGTCCAATAGAAATATGTTCAGGAAATCTTTTATTTTCTACTTTCTACTATTACAAAAGCTCGCATTCCTACCTTATGATTGGAAAAAAAGTATTTGAAATACAAATACTTCACTTTTTAGATCTTACAAATACTCAAAAAATGTATTTAATGACAGCTTAGTAGCAGACTAGGCTGGGTTAATACCAGGCAGAGTAAGTAAAGGGAAGTGTCAGGTGGGACCATGTGCACAGGGCCGGCCCTCCATGTGCGGGAGATGAATAATTAGAACATACCAGTGAGGAAGAGGAAAAGTTACTGAAGGCCCCGCTGCTGGTACTTCTGCTGCTAGTATACTTCTGCTGCTAGTATTGTTGTACGAGTGAGCGAGGACTGAGCCTCTGAGCCTAACTTTAGCGAGCAGGGTCAAAGTGCTGGTGGCTAGAAGCCGGAAGTCTGGCAGTGGTGGTGACTCCAGCATAGCATCAGCGGTCTGGGCAGCAGCAGCTCTCTGCTGGCAGTGGCACAGTGGGGGGGGTATGTTTTATTGAAATAGCCTACCTGGGTGGTTTATTTTTGCTCTATCTATTGTTGATGTATTGCCTGACTGGCTGTGGTGGAGCTACAGATTTTGATTATGTTAGTTTTTGGTAGCAACTTAGGTAACAACTTAGGTAACAATGGTTGCCATTATTTGATACTTTCACTAGCTGTAGTAGGTGGTATACTGCACTAAGAAAGGGCAAGCCACCCATCAGCAACTTGGGATGGCATGTGGCTTGATAGCATGTGTACAGGGCGTATGGGGCTCCATAGTTAGTCTGTCACATTTCGCTATGAGCATGTGGCTCACTTAATAGTAGTGACTTTTAAAGGGCATGTGGCTCTATATAGTAGATGAAATGTTGTTATGAGCATGTGGCTCACTTAATAGTAGTGACTTTTAAAGGGCATGTGGCTCTATATAGTAGATGAAATGTTGTTATGAGCATGTGGCTCACTTAATAGCGGTGACGTACAGGGTGTGTGGCTCTATATAGTAGATGAAATGTTGTTATGAGCATGTGGCTCACTTAATAGCGGTGACTTAGAGGGTGTGTGGCTCTATATAGTAGATGAAGTATAGTGTTATGAGCCTGTGGCTCACTTAGTAGTGGTGACCTAAAGGGCGTGTGGCTCTATATGTGACAGTACTTGGGAAAAGGGACCAATTGCGTTAAAAATTGAAAAATGAGTTATTCATACCACTGTGTAGAGCACTTCATATGGAGTATTTTGATTCTAAGTTTATAGGCAGGCGCTGCTTGGTTCACTAAATATACGAGCGGCAATCTAACCAACTTGAGCACAGTTATTTCTAGAAAACTGCAATTAAAACTTCTTATTCAATTTCTGGCGGAGTTAACGTTGAATTCCGTAATCTAACCGGAAGTCCGTGTTACACGTTACGTAAGACTTTTACTTGGAAAATGGTGGTGCTCAGCTGAACGGCAGTAAGTTATAGTTGGGGCCGCTTACTTCGTTGATGGGGGAGGCCTTACTCAGTTCAGACCCTACATTGTGTAAGAGTACTAGACAGGTATGGATTTAAGTAGCACTAGATGCGTATAGACATAGTTTTGCAGGCCATTTTGTGCTTCTTTTTTTTCTTTTCTTTCTTCAGTTTCCAACAGTTTGATAGTTACAGTAAGTCATGGTAACTATAATACAAGAAATGATCAACTAGCTTGGTTTGTTAGTTCACTGGCTAGCTAAGTTTAGGATTATAGAGGCAGCCAGCTTGTTGCCTGTTTGGAACAAATGAACAATGAATAATAATAGTAGGAATCTTTTTAAATCAATGAACAAAAATGATGGACTTTCAAAATGTGTTGCCTTCTCTTGTTGCAGTGTGACAGAAATCCTCATCATCACTGAAACCTTTGTCCAGTTAGAGATTTGCTGATTCTTTCAGTGTCTTCATAATTATAGTCCCCAGGAGAGTCTCCTGGTCTGCAGACTCCAACTACAAGACTCCATAAATAGCAACATCAACTCATATAGCTTGATTCACGTTTATTATTTCTATTCTGTTGCTGCAATGCTATAACAAAAACTTATAAAAATTTACCCTCGATTTTCCGAGGTCAGGGTAATTTGCTGCTAGGCAACAAATTGAATTCGCCCACGATTTTCAATTACTCGCGGGTTGGATTTCCGTGCTTGCACAGAAGGTCAAAAAAGAGAATAAAAGGTGGCTGTGTTTAAACAGTGCGCTCAGACCTTTAACAACGGTTTCAGCCACTCAAATTTGGTGTCAGTGTAGCTAAAGGGTAGGAGATACCAGTGAGCAAATAAAAAGAAAATCAAAAAAAAAATTATTATTTTTTGTCGGTGTTTGGGCTCTACTGTACATTTTTGATTTTACGTAATTGGTCCCTTTTCCCAAGTACTGTCACATAAATGTGTTACGAGCGTGTGGCTCACTTAATAGTGGTGACTTAAAGGGCGTGTAGCTCTACATAGTAGATGGAGTATTGTGTTATGGGCATGTGGCTCACTTAATAGCAGTGAATAGGGGGCGTGGGCTCCCTATAATACTTAAAGTAATGGGCCATAAGCATACGTGGCTCACTTAATAGCAAGGACTTACATGGCATGCAGCTCTTTATAGTAGCTAAGGTATAGTGCCATGAGCGTGTGGCTCACTTAATAGCACCTAGGGAGAGGCGTGGCATGGGGCCACCGCTTTGGCTCGGAGAAGCATAGGCCTGGTATTGGGACTGTGTGCTGATGGCACGGTTGTTGTGTTCATACAGGCCTGGGCACGGTCGATGATCATGCTGTGGCGGCACTGGGCCTACCAAGTCAGCAGATGGCTCAAAGCCAAATGGTGTGGATCCGACCAGTCGCCCAGCAGAGGTGGCAGCAAAGGCAGCAGAGGGGGCAGCGAAGGCAGAAATTTTCAATGGGTGTTACCCTGCCTACTATTCCAGCCAGGCTGGTTAAGCGGATCCTGGCGGGGGAATTTGTGGACATGGGGGAATTGTCCCAGGACGCCCTCCGGGCGGAGTTTCGAAGGTCCACTGAAGGGGAAGAGAAACCTTCGAAGGCAAAGCCATTCTGACCAGTTGCCGATCGGGATGCTTGGGTGACCAGCTTTGCCCAAGTACGCAGGGGTGGTGAGTCGCTCCTATCCGCAGAAGGCTGTGGCTCTATGGGGGCCAGGGTTGGGGTCAAATACTCTGAATAGTATTTAAATACAAATACAAATACTTGAAAGAATTCAAATACAAAATACAAATACAAATACTTTCTTAGATATAGTATTTCAATTACAAATACAAATACTTTTTAATTGCATCACCATTAGCGAAAGTGTTATGTGGATTATTATTATATTTTTTGATATTTATTGTGAAATTAGAGCTATTAAAAATGAACGTTTGTATTTTAACATCACTACATCTGATAAGTTAAAAA
>WLWI01001053.1_pt1 | contig 24192 bp, 24 predicted proteins | sample 6701501 | NCBI WGS metagenome assembly WLWI01 (sample SAMN12718690, study PRJNA515312) | sponge metagenome | isolation source: marine sponge | host: Mycale hentscheli | place: New Zealand: South Island, Marlborough, Capsize Point | collected 2014-11-01 | reverse complement strand
GGAGTGGATGAGGAGAGATTTACACTTGTTTCGCAATATGCAAATTGTATAGGGCTGGCTTTCCAGGTGCAGGACGATATTCTTGATATTGAAAGTGACACGGAAACACTGGGTAAACCTCAAGGTTCAGATGTTGCCCGAAATAAGCCGACTTACCCTAACCTGTTAGGCTTGCAAGGTGCAAAAGACACAGCGGCGAGACTCCATACTGAAGCACTGGATTGTCTCAAAGGTTTTGACGAGAAAGCTGACACACTTCGAATGATCGCAGACTACATAGTGCAACGGAACAAATGAGCTTGTTAGTTGCCAAATACCTGTTAGATTTGCACTTTTTTACAAAGCTGGGTGCTTGAAGGACAAAAACCTAGTAAAATACTCTGACATTACTTTCATCTCGCAACTGATTTTTGAACTAAAGAGTTAAGCCTCAGTTGCATTCTATTTATAGGTTATTTAATACATGAATCAACCCGCAGCTGTAATTAACAAAGAGATACCTGACGTTCAGAACAGTCAGGATACGCGGCAAATCGCTATTGATAAGGTTGGAATCAAAGACATACGTCATCCTGTCGTCGTCCGCGATCGTAGTGGCGGTGAGCAACATACCGTGGCTAACTTCAATATGTACGTGAGTCTGCCCCACAATTTCAAGGGCACACACATGTCACGTTTTGTGGAAATTCTTAATAACCATGAATACGAAATTACGGTCGATTCGTTTAAACGGATGATCGAGGAAATGACGGAGTTACTGGACGCGCAATCAGGTCATGTTGAAATGAGTTTCCCTTATTTTGTCAATAAGGCAGCGCCGGTCTCTGGGGTAAAGAGCCTGATGGACTATGAGGTTTCATTTATCGGTGAAATTGTTGAAGGAACCCCTGCTGTTTTAGTTAAAGTACTGGTTCCAGTAACAAGTCTATGCCCTTGTTCTAAAAAGATTTCCGATAGAGGCGCACACAACCAGCGTTCTCACATCACCGTCAAGGTAAAGACCAAAGATTTTATCTGGATAGAAGAGATTATTGACTCTGTTGAAAAAGTCGCTTCATGCGAGCTTTATGGCCTATTAAAACGTCCGGATGAAAAATACGTCACTGAATATGCTTATGATAATCCTAAGTTTGTTGAAGATATCGTCCGTGATGTTGCCATTGAGTTCAATAAAGATGACCGGATAGCGGGTTATACAGTGGAATCAGAAAATTTCGAGTCCATACATAATCACTCGGCTTACGCTATGTTGTCGCATGACAAGGAAGCAGAAACTTAAACAAGCCCGGGGTCCCTTTCCAATCTAAAGATTCACGAATATTTTCCGCTTTTGCGTCAAATATTTGCCCTTGCAGTTGGCAATCTAAAGGTTAAATTCCTTGTTTTGATCTCTAAGTGATTGATAATTATATCATCTGTGAGTTTGGCACTAAAAATGCCTGATATATTATCGCAAGCAAATGAATTTCCCCCTCCTTAATCTTGCAGGGTGTCTTTATGACACCCTTTTTTTTCTTGAACCTTATTTTTACCAATGACTCTATAATTAGAGAATCCCTGAAGTCTCCAATTAACAGGTTCGATGATACATAAACTCAAAATATCGCTGCTAATAGTTCTTTTGCTACCGACTCTGGCTGGGGCAGAAATGATCTCAATGCGAGATTACAATCTTCTAACGCGAGGTATGTCTGAAGCTGAAGATTATTACAGGTTGGGACCCTTCGATTTTGAATCAATTTATAGCGATCACTATGAAGAAATCAGGAAGAAAGTCTGGTATTACATTCCCGCTCGTGAGAATTCAAAATCATGGATTACAGAGATCAGCTTTGACCGCAGAGGAATAGTGAGCGAACTAAAACGTTATCGGGTTAGAAACTGAATTATTTTTCATCTCGTATATTCTTGGCTTTTATCCATAAGTCTTCCATTTGATCCAGGGAAGCCTGCTCCAGAGTCACTCCCTGTTTTTCAAGTTCGTCTTCAATAAAACGAAACCTCAATTCAAATTTACGATTGGTAAACCTGAGGGCCGATTCCGGCTCAACCTTGATGTGCCTGGCCAGGTTTATACAGGAAAATAACAAATCACCCATTTCTTCGGTTAATTTCTCCTTGTCAGCGCCCGCTTCAATCTCCCTTCTCAGTTCCAGCAATTCTTCTTCTATTTTTGCCGTTACAGGTTCAATACTATGCCAGTCGAAACCGGCTGTTGCTGCTCGCTTTTGTAGTTTTTCAGCGCGCATGATAGCGGGCATGTTGGTACTTATATCATCCAGATATCGAGGTTCCACTCCCTCTTCTTGCGCCTTCTCCTGTCTTTCCATTTTCTTGATTTCTTCCCAGCTAGTAGTAACCTTTTTCAGGCTGTCTAAATCCATATCAGCGAAAACGTGCGGATGTCGACGTATCAATTTCGCTGAGACGGTTTCTGCTACTTTATTAAAATCGAAATGACCATTTTCGTTCGCCATCTCAGCGTAAAACACGATATGAAACAACAAATCCCCCAGTTCACTGCAAAGACCTTCCATATCATTTTTTTCAATGCTATCTATTACTTCGTAAACTTCTTCGAGGGTATAAGGCGCGATTGATGCTATAGATTGCTTCGCATCCCAGGGACAGCCTTCGTCAGGATTTCGCAAGGTCTTCATTATGGATAACAGTTCGTTAATCGAATTCATTCTGAATTTCCGTCAATTAATTGGTCTAATAACTTGATTTTTAGTCATCTTTCTAATAAAACAGAAGTGTTTCTAGCGTCTGTTTCGTGTGAACCAACACTGTGCAAGCGTTAGTTCTGTTAGTGAATGTACAACTATGGGATTAAATCATGCCACCATTAATCTTGCGACTTGATATATCCGGCAAGCCGGTAACCTGGATACCCTGGCAGACAGCTGTGTGTCTGTACAGTCGCGATATGATCGCCTGGACAGCCGGTGAACATAGTTTTACTTTTCATGGTGGTGTAAATCGACAGAGTGGTGAAAGATCAGTTGTAGACATTAATTCGATCATTGCAATAAAACGCTCTGCCAAGCATAAACATCTTGGCCGGACCATTCCGCCACTTACAAATCGTGAACTTTTTCTGCGTGATGCGCATTTATGTATGTATTGTGGGAAAGAATATCATGAGTCCTATTTAACTCGTGATCATGTTATTCCTATCTCGCGTGGTGGCAGGGATCTCTGGCGAAATGTGGTTACCGCTTGCAGAAACTGTAATACACGCAAGGGGAACCGAATCCCTGAGCAAGCCAATATGCCTTTACTGGCAATCCCTTATGTCCCGAACTGGGCTGAATACCTGGCATTGTCAAACCGGAAAATTCTGGGTGACCAGATGGAGTTTCTAAAGTCTCAATTTTCCGGGCACCCTATGCTTTTTCACAAGCACTAATCCTTGAAACTGGTCCCTGTTTTTTTATCTTATTTAACTAAACTACCTGGTTTCATTTACCCACAAAGTTACCGTCAACGCAGGAGAATCTGCAGATGAAGTTTATATTAGTATGCTCATTAATTATGCTCACCCAAACCACTATGGCAGCGGACAGCTCCGGCAATATCGCAATTTGGGGGGCAGGCAAAAAATCCTGTTTTAGTTATAGTTCAGCGCGAAAGAGTGGCGATGATGGCAATTTTCAAAATTATCTGATGGGTTATTTAACTGCCTACAATGCTCAGACACCTGATACTTACCGAATCTCTGGTAAGAAAAACTTGCCAGAAATTTTGTCCTGGCTGGACAACTATTGCGAGACCAAGCCAGTTCACGGTTTTGACCAGGCCTTAATCGAATTTATTACTGAACACTATCCGATGAGATACAAACGAGCGCCTGGAAACAACTCAAGATCTTGAATTGAAAGCTTTATTCGCTGAATCTTGAGAACCAATAATGACTTTACGCTGAAATTGCCAAGTCAGGCTTCTTAAATCATATTATTATTGTCTGAAAAAATAGTGGTTTAGCCAAAAGAAATTGATAATCAAGCCGAATTCCGTCATCATTCGCCTACCAAAAATTGGGGAATCCAGATTGTACGTATAACAGGAGAATCATTTATGAAAACAACAATAGTAAAAGCTTCAATTTTCGCCCTGGCGCTTGGAACATTGGGTGGTTGTGCAACTACAGAAGAAATAGCTCAAATTAGGGCAACAGCTGAAAAAGCATTGTCTACCGCTAACAGTGCCACTTCAAGAGCTGACAATGCACTATCCGTGGCAAATCAGGCACTGGATGCTGCAAACTCTGCTCAGTCTACCGCAGAAGCCGCTGCTGCTTGCTGTAGTGAAAATACCAGTCGTTTAGATCGCATGTTTGAAAAAGCAATGCAAAAATAAACTGCTGTATTAGCTAGAAATGCAAAGCCCCTTGATTATTTCAAGGGGCTTTTTTTTTTGATGTAATTGAAAGTAGAAATAGAGTAAAGAGGATACGCTAATTTAAAATACCTGTTTCCAGCTGCAAGTCTATTCCACTATCCCCTGATGCTTCCTCAAGAGTTTCGTTCATCGCATCGATTTGTGTTACAGATGAAGTCAGGCGTCCAATTAAAATCGGAATGCCCGTCATTTCCTTAATCACCTGCTTGGCAAGATCCCATTCGATCTGGTAATCCTGCTCCTCCGTCAGCTTAACAATCATTTTAACTACACTGGTCAAATTATCTTTATACACTTCACTATCCTCTTCTAAAAAAGGATGGGCTTCCAGATAAATTTTGTCGTCCAGACGTCCAACTTTATAAGGTTGATTCACAATATGTACAGGGGTTCGTAATTTAACCTGCTGGAAAAGCTCTTCTATATCTTCAGGGTAAAGCCTTATACAGCCGTGGCTTACTCGCATGCCAATACCGAAAGGTTTGTTTGTACCATGAATCAAATAATCGGGTATACCTAATCTCATAGCATAATCACCGAGAGGATTATCTGGTCCAGGCTTAACTCGTTTCGGTAGTGGATCACCTGCTGCTTCATGCTCTTCGCGAATGGATTTAGGTGGATGCCAGGAAGGATGTTTCTTTTTTTCGATTATGCGAGTATTTATATAAGGTGTTTGCCAACCCTGCCGGCCAATTCCCAACGGGTAAGTCACAATTTTCGTCACTTCTCCAGGCTTCACTTTTGGAAAATAGTAAAGACGCATTTCAGGAATATTGAGAACAATGCCATCTCGCTTGGCCATTGGTAAGACATACCTAGACGGCAATATCACATCTTCCTTTGAGTCGGGTAGCCATGTATCAAGCTTAGGATTTACACGTTTTATTTCGTGAAACCCCAGGCCATTTGCCCGTGCGATATCTAACAAGGTATCTTCAGAAGAGGCGCGCGTTTTTCGTATTTCACCCACCAGCGAGTCGTTTGTATTCGCCAACTCATAAACTTCAGCTGACACATTAAATACAAAAATATAAAGCAAGAAAAACTGTAAGTTACAGAGTAGGTAATGACGTCGTGTAAAATGCATATATAGAAAAGCTGGTTACTGGAATGCGTTATTTTATGATAGTACGTCTATTAGTGCGAACTAATTACAAGCATTTAGACATGCGATAAATGTTTATGTTCACCGATGCGTAATAGACTGGGCAGGAGAATAAGAGTAAAGATAGCACTGACACTCATGCCACCAACGATCACACCTGCCATGCCCCTATATAATTCGGTTCCAGCCCCAGGTACCAGTAACAGTGGCAACATGCCAAAAATGCTCGTCAGTGTACTCATGATAATTGGACGTAAACGTTGGCGAATTGCCTGTTGAACTGAGTCCTCTCGACTTAAGCCATCCCGCTCACTTGCTCGGGCCTGGTGAACCAGCAAAATGGCGTTATTGACCACCAGGCCAAGTAGAATAATGAAGCCAATCATCGTAATTAAATCCATCGGTTGGAAAACGGCTCTGCCAAATAGGCCCGGTACCGTATTGATCATAAACAAGGCTACGACACCGCCTACAGTCGCCAGAGGTAGCGCGAGGATAACCAGAAAACTGTCACGAAAAGATCGAAATAACGCACTCATCAACAGATAGAGAATAGCGATAGCCAGCAGAAAACTGTTTTGCATGCCTTTAAGTGCGAGCTCCAACTTGTCCGCAGTCCCTGTGTAAAGAACATCGCCATCTTCGGGTAAGGCTTCCCGAATCTTACCTTCTACATCACGTTTCATTATTTCAATCGCATTTTCGAGTGATACATTTTCAGGCGGTGTAATTCTTAATGTCACCGTTCTACGACGATTTACCCGACGAATTTCTTCGGGCCCAGAAGTTCTGACAATATCCACAAGCTCATTCAGAGGCAAGATACCCGCCTTGGGGGTTGCTAGCGGTATGCTGGCGAGCTCTTCCGGAGTTTCCCATGGTTGTGCTCGAACAATAATGTCCATGGTTTGCTCTCCGTCAAAGTAATCGCCGACATAAAGACCATCACTTACAGCTCGGGTTACACCTGCCATGGTTGCCCTATTCCATCCCGCTTCAGTTATACGTCTTTCATTCGGGATCAAGCGTAATTCAGGTTGGGCCAGCTCGAGTCCAGGTAAAGGCTGGGCAGTCGAGCCCGGGATCGCTTTTTGGACTTCGAGGAAACCAATTGTAGCGGCTTCCATTACTGTTGCCAGATCTCTACCTTGAATATCCACATCAATTGTTCTGCCTTCTCCGAATCCACCAAACAGGGAAGCTTTGTTGGCAAATGCAATAACGTCCGGAAATCCTGCGACGATACTTCTTACTTCTGTAAGAACGGCATCTATTTCTTTTGGGTCTTCTGCAATAACACCCATAAACACACCCTGTCCCCAACCAACGAAAAAATAATGATGAACATAGGGGAATTTCTCTCCACTTAGGTGAGGAGCTAATCGTTCTGCGACTACGGCCCCTAGTTCTTTTTCAACCTGAGAAATATTGGCACCAGGGGGTGGCAAGATGAAAGCTATTGCGAGGTTACGATTTCCTTCTGGCAGATAGTCTTTTTGAGGCATTAGCATAAAGGCTGTAAATAAGGGCACAATTATTAACATGGCTATCCACGCATGGCGTTTGTTTGCCGTGCCAGTAAGTCTCATAATAAATTCTGAGCCTTTTCTCCACCAATGCTCATGTTTGTCTATGAATTTCGTCTCGCTCATATACTCCATTGCAAAAGCGGGAATTACAGTTGTCGCGACAATGAACGATAAGCAAATTGCCGCCGTAATAGTCAGAGCCAGATCAGCGAACAACTGACCCGCCTCTCCTTCTAGAAAAACGATTGGCAGAAATATCGCGACTGTCGTCGCTGTAGACGCGATCAGGGCACCCAATACCTGTAAGGCTCCCCTTTCAGATGCTTCAGCGGAAGAAATACCCTGCTCTCTTAACCTGATAATGTTTTCCAGCACGACGATGGAAGCATCCAGTACCATTCCCACAGCAAAGGCGAGTCCAGCCATAGAAATAACATTTAAGGTACGTCCAGCGAGATGCATAAGCAGGAAACTTGTAATCAAACAAATTGGGATAGCCAGTGCGACCGTGAGTGTGGGTCGTAAATTGCGTAAAAAGAGCCATAAGATAACCACCGCAAGAAAAATACCCAGGCCGAGGTTATTTCTTAGCATGCTGATTGATTGATTAATGTAGATAGTCTCATCAAAAACATGATCGATCGTGAGGCCCGCTCGAGCCAAGGGTCCTTCACGTAACTCCACTACAGCCTCTTTAATTCCTTCCATTACCTGTAGAACATTCACGCCGGTCTCGCGTTTCGCATTGACTGCAATGGCACGTTCTCCCCTTGCAAGTACAAAACTGTCTTTATCGACGAGGCGCTGCTCAACAATCGCTACATCTCTTAGATATACCGGGTAGCCATCACGCCAATGAATAATCATACCGCCTAGCTCTTCGGCTCTATATTTCCCTGAGAAACGAATACTGTACTCACGCTTGCCGACATCTGTGGCGCCGCCAGAGACATCTTCACCAGAGCCTGACAATTGCGAGACAACAGGCAATTGGATATCCAGACTGGCTACCTTATAGGGATCAAAAGTAATCCTGACCTCACGGTCTCGGCCTCCATGAACTTCAGATTTGGCGACACCAGGGATTTGTTCGAAACGTGTCTGTACTACTTCTTCCACAAAATCTTTATAACCAGAAACTGCGTGATTATTCCCTTCCATGGGCTTAACCATGAACCAGGCAATTGCATTTGCGTCGCCACCGACCGTTGCTAAAACAGGCTCATCTGCATCCTCAGGATAACTGGGCACCTGGTTTAACCTGTTCAAAACCTCAATCAGCGCCCGGTTCAGTTCCATATCAACAGAAAAAGTTAGTGTAATTTCACCATATCCTTCAAAGGCGGCCGCAGTTATTTCTGTCATTCCAGGAAGACCTCGCAGGACATCCTCCTGTGGTTCTATGATTTCTGCTTCGACTTCGTTCGGCGCAGCAGCCCGCCATGATGTCCAAATGGTTATTTGTGGCTGTTGAATTTCTGGCGTAAGTTGAATGGGAAGTTTGGAAAGGCTAATTCCTCCAAACATGAGCGCCATAATAATGCCTACTATCACAGCGACAGGATTGCTGAGGCTGAGCTTTACCGGGTTCACGGTTGACTTTTGTTAGTCTGAATATTAACAGCCTGACCAGGGCGCAGCCGTTCATTGCCTCTTATAACGATCTTGTCCCCTGCAGCAATTTCACCCATGACTTCTATTAAATCGTCTTTACTTAAGCCGAGTTCTACACCGACATATTCGGCGACATTATTATCGCCTACTTTAAATACGCTAATATTGTTTTGCCTGATAACCAATGCATCTCTTGGAACGGCGATCACCATTTTAGGTTTTGAAACGGGAATTGAGACACGTACAGCATGACCTGACATCCATTCGGGCTCTACAAAACTTAGTCGTAATTCGTATAAGCGGGAAAGTTCATCACCCACTGGGACATATGTCCTCAGCGTTGCTGTGTTCGCGTGTTCAGCATCTTCAACCAGTATTTCTTCGTTTCGATGTATATTGTTAATTGCTGCCTGTGGAACGCGAACCTGAATTTCCAGTTCTTCAGTATTTACCAACCGAACAACCTGATCGCCTCTTTCAACTCTTTCCCCTACTGATTTATATCTTTCTGTCACAACGCCATCAAAAGGCGCGTATAAAACGGTACGCGCCAATTGATCTCTTGATTGTGCAAGACGAGCCCTCGCTACTTTAATTTCACCTTTGGTCTGTTTAAATTGAGAAGATACTTCGTCCAGACGGTTCTTCGCCGCGTTATTTTGTTCAGCAAGCATTTTTAGTCGCTTGACCTCACGTTCTAAAAATTCCAGGCGCGCTTCCTTTGGCAGAATTTCAGCTTCCATCTCAGCCGTGTGCAAGCTGAGCGTAAACGATTCAACAGACGCGAGTTTCTCACCCTTCTTTACACGATCTCCCACATCCAATACCTGTTCCAGTCTGCCTTCGACTTCAGAGGCAATTTTTGAATCGTATCGCCCCATCACCGTTCCGGATAACCAACTCTTGGAGAAAATCTCTATTTGAATGGCTTCAGCGACCTGCACAGGCACACGAGGGGTTTCTTCGGCAGCAGACAGAGCAAAGGACAAAAACAGTAGGTAAAACAGGGTGGAATTTATAATTTTACTTGAACTCGTTAAAATATCTTTTTCTCCCTATAAATTTCAATTTGAAAGAATCCTGTCCAATCTTGACCAATATACTAAACGAGTACGCCAAGCTGAAATTAAATTATGCTGATTTTTAGCTTCTTAGCACTAATTTCCCTGCTAAATATGCATATATAGCTTCTTAATTGTTTTGACGTTAATCAAATATATCTATTTTTCCTTCAATCTAGGCATTAATTCGACCAAATTACAGGGATTAGTTCTAAAGTCTAATTGTTGAGAAATAATCTTGTCCCAACCGGTTGCACAGGCTCCTGAAGAACCGGGCAAACAAAATATATAAGTCCCATTCACCACCCCGGCGATTGCTCTTGATTGTAACGCAGATGTGCCAATTTCCTCATAAGAGAGCATTCTAAACATCTCTCCAAAGCCTTCTATCTCTTTCTCAAATAAGGTAGAAATAGCTTCCGGGGTTCCATCCCTTCCAGTGACTCCTGTGCCACCAGTAGTTAATACTACATTTACAAGGTCATTCGCGCACCATGTGGACACTTTAGCGCGAATCTGATGAATATCATCCGGGACAATACTTTTTTCGAATAATTTATGTCCGGCCTCAGTCAACTTACTATCTAGTAACTTACCGGACTTATCGGTTTTATTCGTGCGTGAGTCTGATACAACCAGTACTGCAATATCTAGTGGTATAAAATCTTTTTTAGTCACTACTTACTCCTTTTACACATATCGGCAAATATGATGAATAATATGACAGCACGGAAATAAAAACACAGATAAATGTCAAAAAACACAGAAAACGACAATGTCTCAATGCGTTTGGACAAATGGCTTTGGTGCGCACGCTTTTACAAAACCCGAAGTCTTGCTGCAAAGGCCATCAAGGAAGGTAAAATCAAAATTAATGAGCTAAAAGTCAAACCTGCTCGATTAATTCAAATCAGTGAAAAACTGGTGATTAATCAAAAGCCCTTTCGCTATGAAATAACCGTAGAAAATATGGCGAAATCTCGAGTTTCAGCAAGTGAGGCTAGTCATTTATTTCATGAATCAGAAGAGAGTATATTGAAAAGAGAATCTGTCGCGTCCCAACTTAAACTTGCTGCAAGTTCACAAGGCCATGTCAATGGCCGACCCAATAAACAACAACGCAGAAAGATTATTCGCTTCACACGTCGTGTAGATTAACTAAAACAAACCCTCCCTCATGTTTTTCTATCTTCAAATAATACCAACCAAGACTTAAACCTCTTGCGAGAAAAAATACAAGAAGTGCCAACCATAGCCCGTGATTACCCAGAAATTGAAGTAGATACCAGGCAGGAATGAAAACCATAAAGGTAGATAACAACATCGAATTTCGCATTTCCAAACCTCTTACGGCACCAATGAATATTCCATCAAGGAGAAAACACCATACGCAGATAAGGGGCGAGATAATTAGCCATGGCAGATAAACAAATGCCAGATCTAATACTTCAGGGATACTTGTCATCATTATTATCAAATGCTTGCCAAATAATGCATACGTCATTACAAATATAAACGAAATTATCAAAGACCAGAGTAAAGCACTTTGCACTGACTGTTTGAACATTAATTTGTCAGCCGCTCCAATGGCCTTTCCCACCAGGGCCTCGGTCGCATTAGCGAAACCATCTAGGCCTAAAGCTGTTAAAGCCTGGAAATTCAACAAGACAGCATTAGCTGCCAAAATAACATCACCTTGTGCTGCACCCTGGCGTGCAAAAAAAGCAAAAACAAATATCAAGCACAAAGTTCGTATAAAAATATTTTTATTCAAAGACAGCATTTTCATCAGTCGTGCAGCATCCATAATGAACTCTGCCCGCCATAAGCCAGGATAATGTCGTAATTCACGTCGAACAAAAACAATGGCCATTATCAAACCACAGTATTGTGCTAAAACAGACGCCAGTGCGACACCTTTAACGCCCATGCCAAACCCAAATACGAATAACAGATCCAGACAAATGTTTATGACATTTACTGTTACTGCAAAATAAAGTGTTGCTCTGGCATTTTGCAAACCCAGCAACCAGCCAAATAATGACATTGAACAGAGAACCGCGGGCGCGCCCCAAATAGCCCAGTCAAAATAAATACGTGCGTGTGTTATTACCTCTTCACTACCGCCAATCAGAGAAAGGCCTAATGATGCAATTGGATTCTGCAATATCAACATCAACGTTGCTATAGACAAAGCAATAATAATTGCGTGAGCTAAAGTTGACCTTAACTCATCAATATTACCTTTGCCGTGAACCTGCGCAACGATTCCAGTCGTTCCCATGCGCAAAAAACCCATACCCCAATAAAGAAAATCAAAAATTACTGCTGCCACGGCGACAGCACCGAGGTAATACGGGTGAGCTAAATGTCCTACTACGGCCGTATCAACAATACCCAGCAGCGCGATGGATATATTAGATAGAATGAGCGGGCCGGCAAGTCGCCATATTTTCAAATGATTCTGGATTATCACAGTCTTAATTAAAGAAAATACAAAGTGGTTACATAGTAAACTTTAGAAGCGCTAACGCATGAGTACTATTTTCATGGGGAGAATGTATTGCCCCATTGTCCTGAAAAAAAGAGATCGTCAAATGGCTTTCGCTTTCGTTCGCTTAATTCTCGTTCAAGCATATTTTCAGGAATACAGTCTTCACTCAATTGGTATCCCACAGCCATAATCGCCATAGGCCTAAATGTCTCCGGAATAGAAAATGACTCTGTTACTTTATCAGCGTACATGCCTCCCATTTGATGAACCATTAAACCTAGCTCAGTCGCTTGTAAGCAAATATTCATCGATGCCGCTCCCGTATCGTACTCAGCCCACCTATTCTCTTCTCCATTATGAGAAAAAGTTTTGTTAGCCAAAACCAGTATCAATACTGGAGTATTCCTTGCCCACGACTGGTTTCCCTCTGTAAGACAGTTCAGTGCTCTTTCCCATGCGTCACTATCTTTATGACTATTACAAACCATATATCGCCAAGGTTCTTCGCCATGACAGGATGGAGCCCAACGAGCTGCCTCAAGAATCTGCAGTATCTGCTCTTCAGTAACTTCCCGATCTCGGTTATACGCGCGCCCACTCCAGCGAGAGCCTATAAGCGAATTAATGGGAAATTGCGAATCGATTGTTTTTTTGATCAACATTTTGTATTTTTATTCAAATTCATTAATCTACAGATTATGACATGCCATGCAAAAGGTAACTACGGTATCACATGCCATTCAAAAGCATATTTACGGTATGATATGCCATGCAAAAAATAACTACGGTACGACGTGCCATGCAATAAAGATAACTACGGGTATGATATGAAATGCGAGAAAACACTAAGGCTGTGATATGCCGATCTTTAAGATTTAACGACTATTTGCCAATCAACTTTATGAGTCAGAAATAATATGCACGGACAAGAAATTTACCAGGCAATATCATCAAGTATTAATACCATCATAAAGGGGCAAGAGTCATCCATCAGAATGTTACTCGCAGCTTTTATTAGTGGCGGTCATGTACTCCTTGAAGATGTTCCCGGCACTGGAAAGACAACGCTTGCCAAGGCGTTGGCGAAATCCATAAGCGCTGAATATCATCGCGTACAGTTTACCCCTGATTTACTACCCACGGACATTCTTGGTGTGTCCATTTTTGACCAACGTGATCATGACTTTCACTTTCATAAAGGACCTGTGTTTACCAATATCCTGTTGGCAGATGAAATCAATCGCGCATCTCCACGCACACAATCTGCCTTGCTCGAGGCTATGGGAGAGTCTCAGGTTAGTGTAGATGGTGTACTACACACCCTCGACGATCTTTTTTTTGTTATCGCCACACAGAATCCCATCGAATTCCACGGTACATATCCGCTTCCAGAGGCACAAATGGACCGATTCGCTATGCGCTTCGAACTTGGCTATGTTGACCAGGCTCAGGAAGTAGCCATCCTTTCAGAGCAAAACAAGATTCACCCAATCGAGTCGCTAACTCCTTGTGTAAGCTTGCAAGACGTTATCACAATCAAGAACCTTATTTCTGATGTACGTATAAGCGATGAACTAAAGGGTTACATAGTTAAGCTAATACGCGCGACCCGTGAGAACCAGGACGTGTTGAACGGAGCGAGTCCTCGCGCCTCATTATCACTAATGAAAGCGGCACAGGCTTTAGCATTATTTGATGGCATGGAGTATGTCACACCTGATCATATTCAGGAAATTGTAATCCCTGTAATCGCACATCGCTTAATGTTGAACTCGCAAGCCCAGTTTTCAGGCAGAACAGCAAAAATAGTTGTCGAAGAGGTGCTAAAAACGGTATCGGTACCAACATAAGCGGCCTGACAAAATGCTCAGACGATTACTCTTTAAAAACTTCAAATTCATATACAACTTTAGTCAATGGGCTCGGTATAGATATACTCCCACCGGCATACTCATCGCGAGTGGTATGTTGGCATCAGGAATATTTGGCGTAGACATCAGGCAGTCTATGGCTTATCAAATTTTTACCATCACAGCCTCGCTTCTTTTTGTATCATTTCTTGCCAGTCTATCTTTTAGAGGTCAGTTCAAGATAAGACGTGAATTACCGCAATACGGTACCGTTAATCAAATTCTACGTTACAAAATACATGTCGATAATACCGGGAAATTTAATCAGAGTGATTTGGTGTTGATTGACGACCTGGAAACGCGTTTACCTGATTTTGAAGAGTTTAGCGAAAGTCGCGATCCTCAGGATAAAAATCGTAACCGTTTTGACCGTATTATCGGATATCCACGACTAATGTCCCTCATCCGGAACATACGTGGTGGCACAATTCAACCTCTGACAATTGACAATGTCTTGACGCAAGACAGCACCGAAGTAAATGTTGAACTATTCCCATCGCGCCGGGGCTACATTCACTTTTCATCTACACGTATATCGCGACCTGACCCGTTTGGTTTGATTAGAGCGATGAAGAAATACAAACAAAAGAACAAATTACTGATTCTGCCGAAAACATATAGGACACCAAAAATTGAACTTAAAGGACTAAGGAAATATCAACAAGGTGGCATGACTCAGGCCAGCGTCATCGGAGACTCCCAGGAATTTATGTCACTACGTGACTATCGTCCAGGAGATCCACTGCGTTCCATTCACTGGCGAAGTTATGCCAAAACAGGCATTCCGGTTGTGAAGGAATTTCACGATGAGTTTTTTGTTCGCCAGGGATTAATATTGGATACATTTCAGGAAAATAAGCCAAAAATTGTATTTGAAGAAGCCGTTTCTATTGCCGCTTCATTTTGCCTAAGTCTGCCCGGGCAAGATGCTTTGCTGGATCTTATGTTTGTGGGTGATCGTGCATATCGATTTACAAGTGGTCGTGGACTAAGTCAGTCTGAAAATATGTTAGAAATACTTGCTTGTACTAAGGCTTGCAGTGACGACTCGTTTGATAAACTTTTTAATCTCATTCCTGAATATAGTGCCGAAACCAGCGGTATGATTTGTGTATTACTTGATTGGGATGATAAACGCAGAAAATTGATAGAATTAATTACCCAAACGGGGATCCCTGTTGTTGTATTTTTAATTATTGAACAACTAGTCGAAGAAAAGATTGATGCAGGACCATTAAAAAACTATCCGGAGCGTTTTTTCGTCCTTCCATGTGATGACATTCAGTCGTCTCTTGATCAAGCAAGAAATTTTAGCCTGGAAAGCAAATGATATCTTCCACCCTGCAATTACGTGCTGCATCTCCATTGTTAATGGGAAGTGCTCTGCTGCTGTGGGGTTGGCAGTGTAGTTTGCTTCCATATGCCCTGGTTATGGCATTATTGGTTGAGACTACACAACTTATCTCCTGGCGATGGTCAATATCTGATAAAGAGTTTAATACCCTATCCGACTTCAGTGGCGTTATGTTCTTTATAGCCGTCTTGTATATATTTTCAGATGAAGGAGCACAGGGAATATTTGTTATCCTGAAAATCCTGCCTTTTATACTATTCCCCTTATTGATAGTGCAGAAATATAGTGCGCACGGTTCAATGAAATCAAGCGCTTTGTTTGTAAGTTTGAGAAAACTTGATCCTGCTTTATCACCTGAAGCCAACACAAGAATTGATGTAAGTTTACCGTATTTTGTTTGCTGCATTGTTTCTGCCAGCGCTGGCAACCAAAGAACTATCTGGTTTTTCGTCCTCGTATGTTTTCTGATTTCATGCGTGCTCTGGAATATTCGTCCCAAGCGATATGCAACTCCAGTGTGGATTCTTATGATTGCATTAACATTTTCTATCGCCTATGCAGGGCAATTTGGCTTACGACAGTTACAAGCTTCTATTGAAGCAACTTTTCTTGGGGTTTTTGATCAATTCATGTGGAGATACAGAGACCCGAACCGTGCCACAACAACTATTGGTTCATTAGGTCGTTTAAAATTATCTGATCGAATTGTATTAAGATTAAGGACAGATTCAAAACTCCAATTACCCTTTCTATTACGAGAAGCAAGCTATAACACTTTTTCTCACGGCATCTGGAGTAGTAAAGATTCTGATTTCGTGGTTATAGATCAAAATCTGGATAATAGCTGGACTTTGGCAGACGCTAAGAATTCAGATGCTTCTGTCACTCTTTCCACATACATGGTCAGAGAAAAAGGAGTTATTCCATTACCACATGGCAGCACAAAACTAGAAAATGTTGCGGCAATCGAAATCGAGAAAAATCCAAAGGGTACAGTCCTAATGGATATTAGAGAAGGTTGGATCCAATATCAGGCTCAATTTCAGAACGACAATTTACATGAATTGTCACCTGACGAAAATGATTTGCATGTTAATAAATATTATCAGGAAGATTTCGTCCGTCTTGCTAAGGAATTAGAACTCTCTACGATGACAAGCAGTCAGGCCGTGTACACTGTCCAGCAATTCTTCCAGAACAATTTCAAGTACTCGCTAAATCAACAGCAGAGATATCCTAAAGGCAAATATCTCTCCAATTTTTTATTTAACAACCGGCAGGGCCACTGTGAATACTTCGCTACCGCTACGGTATTATTATTGCGCAGTGCTGGTATTCCAGCACGATATGCGGTCGGCTATTCAGTTGATGAGTATAGTTCGCTGGAAGGACAGTACGTTGCTCGTGCAAGGCACGCACATTCATGGGCACTGGTATATATTGATAATGAATGGCAAGTTCTCGATACAACGCCATCTGTATGGGCTCCCTACGAGGATGAAAACACCTCTGCTATAGAACCACTTATGGATCTTTGGGCATGGGTTTCTTACACCTGGTCTCGTTGGCAATCTGAGGATGCCGCTGAAGAAGAAGAGAACACGGGTTTTCTTTTATGGTTACTTATTCCATTAATTTCAATTCTGGCCTGGCGCATGTATTTCAAAGAACGTATCCAGAATAATAAATCTACTCCTAACCTGGAGAATCATTCTGAAGTTGCTGGAACAGATTCTTGTTTTTACCTGTTAATTGAGCAGATCGAGCAGTTTGGCTTACGTCGTAATACTGGCGAAACTCTTTTTGTATGGTTTAAAAGAATTGAAAATAAAATACAGGTTCGGCAACTGCACTCAGCACTACAATTACATTACCAATACAGATTTGATCCAGAGGGACTGAATTCAGACGATACACTTGAGCTGAAAAGACTCGTTACCGGCCTGCTTGCAGCCAGGAATGAATGGATAATTATTGATGATACGAATTGACACTATTATTTAAACAAGCAATGCTTGGTATAATTACCAGCCTCATTAGCAGTCCAATCTCCTTTTGGTTTTTCTTTTTGATTATTACACCAAGCTTCACTCCCTACTTCAGGAGAACATGCTGTTAACGATATAAGCAATGGAATTGCCAATATTAAAGTAAATTTCTTCATTAGTTTTCTCTCTAGTTAAAATAGCTTTGTAAAAGCACCTTCATGTTCCATAACATGATAAATCCACTACCACAAAACCATAAGCAGACCATTCTCCATCTTACTTTCATAAGTCATCAGCGGTTTATTTCCCACATCAGTGCACTTACCAGTCATGAGATTAAATTTCCACTTATGTAAGGGACAGGTAATTTCAGATCCTTGTTGATCCAGTTCAGATATCGCTGTTGCTTGATGAGGACAACGATTGTCGTAGACCCGAACCGTCTTACCGTCTTTGTAAACTAACAGGCTTCGACCATCACAGGTAATTGTCAGGCAAACACCATTCTGCAATTCATTCTCTGCCATTACATAACGCCAGGTCATATCTGTTTGCATGTTAGATAGTTCAAAATCTGGAATATCCATTTCCAGTAAAATATCGACAGCCCAGACAATTTTACTCAAACCCAGTGTTGGGAAGGCAACAAAAAGAGCATCAATTAATTCATTTGCTGTAACACCATGAGCTAAAGCACGTTTTAAATATTGCCGAAATCCGGAAGCAGTTTGTTTGTCAACTTTTGTAATTACAGAAATAATTGCTTTTGTTTTATCGTCCAGATGTCTTCCAGATTTTTTCAAAAAAGAAAAATATTCCTCCATTTCATCAGGCCTTATTTGCATAAGGTATTTCAGGGCCTCACTCATAATATTTCATATAATTTAATCATCGTCAGCATCTCCATAGTCCTGAAACTGCAGTAATACATCATAAACTTTATTACTGTTCTTAAATAATTCATCGGAATCATAAATGGAGATTTTGCTGCCATAATCAAGGTGCATTAGCATGACATGCAATTGCGTACTTCCATTACTTGTATATCGAAATGATTGCTCAAATAACAAACTGTTTTCACTCTGTCTAGACCTGGGTATTTTAACTGAGACTATACCTAATTTGCCGCTATCCACCTGGTAGCAAACATCTTTTTTCCCACCTGCTTGAAAGCACCTTATTCTAGCTCCTATGATGGGCGAATTTGTTTGTTGATTTAGAGGGCGAAATTTAACTTCCTGAAGCACCATTTCGGTTTTTTCATTTGTCCCGAATACGGCAAAATAATCGGCCAAAACGAATCCTGCTCCTGATAAAATCACAATAGATATTTTTAATAAAACCGCTGTTTTCATTTTCCTTAATCTCGTCGTAGTTTATCTCTTACTGCAATCGGCGTCGGAAATTGCATAACGATAATATAAGAAGAGATGACAAAGGTAATTAGTGTCGCCAGTTGAATTAGATAGGATGTATTTTCTCTAATGAAATGGGATTCCAGAGCAAGAACAGCAATAAGAAATGAAAACTCACTAATTTGCCCGAGTCGATAACCTACTTCCAGGGAGATCATCCTTTTTTCTCCAGCTTTAACAAACAAGGCCTTAAATACAGCTGGTTTTATGAATATTGCCGCGGCCGCAATTAATGAAGCTGGTACGATTATTTCCGCAATTATATCCATTTTGAAACTGGCGCCCAATGAAAAGAAAAAGATTATTAAAAAGAAGTCCCGTAAGGGTTTCAATTTTTCGGCAATAAAAAACGCTATTGGACTGGAAGCCAGAACGACGCCAGCAATAAAAGCTCCTATCTCGTGAGATAGACCCATCAAGACCGCAAGTTCTGCTATTCCCAGACACCAGGCGATCGCCAACAGAAAAATGTATTCATGTATTTGATCGTAACGCATAATCAAACGGATAATTACATACTTTTCCAGAATCCATGCAATTAGAATTACCAGAGGTAAGGCTGCCAGTTGCCATATTATATCTACTACTATGTTTCCACCTTTACCGTATCCCTGTAGTAATAACAGCACAAGTATGGCAATGAGATCTTGTAGGAGTAAAACACTAACAATGATTTGACCTGTATGTTTATGATGCAGAGTTGTGGTAGGTAATAATTTAACCCCAAGGATGGTGCTGGAAAACATCAATGTTGCACCTATTAGAATTGCCTCTAATAAAGGGTAGGAAAAAGCGTAAGCAATCATGAACCCAATCATGCCAAATACAATAGAACTAATTAGGGTCGCCCAAAGTGCCTCTCCCAGCATTCGCCAGAGTTGCTGCGGTAATAAATCCAGTCCTAGCAAATATAAGAGAAAAATAATGCCAATATTGGATATATCCTTAATTAGTTCTGCATCACTTACTAAACCCAAGCCCCACGGACCCATTAGAATTCCCAGGACTATATAGGCAACAATCATTGCCTGGCGTGCGAAAAGTGCCAGGGTGGCTAAGACCGCGGCACCTGTAAATATTAGAAAAATGGAAAACTCTATTGATGATTCTGGCAAGCTCATCGTGCCTCATATAAATGTGTTGGAGCCATCATGGCTCGATAATACCCAATATATTGGTGGACAAATCTGCTGAGTTTATTGAGATATTCAAATCTTAGTTTATCAGTATTGTTTTCGCCTATTTACCAATAATTTATTTTGTAATAAATAGCGGGACTGGTAGGATGAAGGGGTTCAAAATATAAAAAATGAAAGTAGATTTTGATTTAGGATTGAAATTAAAATATCTTTATTTTCAATAACTTGCGTAATATCATTAGGCTTCACCCTCGAGGAAACTTATGGCACTTCAATACGAACTGGCCGGTTCTCAGATAGATGGCACTCGTGGATATCAGAAAGATGCTTTTCTGATTACCCACCTCACGGACAAAGAAGGCAATCCTGCTGCATTGATCATTGTGGCCGATGGCATGGGCGGACATGCTGCAGGGAATGTTGCCAGCAACATGGCAGTTCAGGCCTTTAATAAACATGTCTCAGCCAATTACCCTACTGATAACCTGTCTGAAGTACTTCGTGAATGCGTCCATCAGGCCAATAACTCAATAAAAGAAACGGTCGCCGAGACACCCGCTTTGAGCGGAATGGGCTGCACGATGGTCGCCGCCATCCTCGAAGGCAGTAAAATGACCTGGGCCAGCGTTGGTGATAGTCATGTTTATCTTATTCGTAATAAAGAGTTGCTCAAAAAGAACCATGATCATAGTTATGGTGGTTTTCTCGATCGGATGGCAGCTGCTGGTACGCCTGTAGAACAGGAAGAAGGTTTGTCCCGTAATATGCTGATGAGTGCCATTATGGGGGACGACATAAACGAGATAGATGTCCCCGATGAAGGATTTCAACTGGAGGCAGGTGATCGACTGCTGATCTGCAGTGACGGCATGGATACCCTCAGTGCTGGCAAGATCATTCAGTATTCAGAGTGGTCTGAATCTACCAAGGAATGCGCCGATGCCTTGATGCAGGCAGTCGAAGATGTTGGCATGCCAAAGCAGGACAACACCAAAGCTGTGGTAGTAAATGTTTTTGATAAAGCCGAAGCTGAGGTTGCTGCGGCACCTGAGCCGGCAGCTGCTGCAGAAGCAACACCTGACCCAATGGATCATACATCAGAAATTGAGATAGACACGGTAAAGGAAGATGAAGTTGCCCCTATTGATGCTCAGGATGCTGATGATGGAGGAAAAAGCAGCTCTGGAATGATTATCGGCACCAGATTCTGTCGCAGTAAGTTACTCAGACGAGGATGATATTGAAGAATTCGATGACATTGATGAAGATGATGATGAAATTGTTGAAGATGATGAAATTGAACCAGCGGAACAAGTTGAGGACGTGGTCGCAGATACACCGGCGGCGACTCCAAGTCCTGTAGCCCCTGCCGCGCCCGCAAGTAACGCAAAAGAATTTGCTGACGTTCTTAAAGACGGTGGTAAGGGACCAATGATGGTTCGAATACCTGCCGGCACTTTTGATATGGGTAGTCCGGGTTCCTCACGTAACGCTGACGAACGTCCAAGACATAGCGTCAAGATTGAAGAGTATGCAATAAGCAAATATGAAGTCACGTTTGCTGAGTACGATGTATTCGTCAATGCAACCGGTAAAAAACCACCAAATGATTTGTATATGGATCGTACAACCCATCCAGTTATTTATGTTTCCTGGGATGACGCCTACTATTATGTTAAGTGGCTAAGTGAGCAAACCGGTCACAAGTACAGATTGCCAACTGAAGCGCAGTGGGAATATGCTGCCGGTACTGGAAAACGTTCGCCGTTCTGGTGGGGCTTTAAGGAAGAGCCTAAACGAGCACATTGTTTCGGTTGTGGCTCTGGCCTCGATCCCCGTAAACCTACCAAGATTGGCAGCTTTGGCGCTAATGAATTCAGACTTTTTGATACAGCAGGAAACGTCGCCGAATGGGTACATGATTGCTGGCACGATAATTACAAGAATGCGCCGACTACTGATGAAGTGTGGGAAGGTGGTGATTGTGCATACCGAGTGACAAGAGGTGGTGCCTACAGCAGCCCTCCGCAATCAATCAGGCACGCCAAACGCGACAAGTTTAAGTCGGACTCCGCCTATGACCATATCGGTATCAGGGTGGTAAGGGAGCTAAACTAGAGCTTAATTTTCCTGTTTTTTTCCTTGCTCTATAATCAAATAGATAATCAGCAACACTGCTGGTAGGCCTAAAGCACTGGAATACAGGAAAAAACTTGCATAACCGAAGCTGTCTACTACTACGCCTGAAAACCCACCGATAATTTTGCCCGGTAAGGTCATAAAAGAGCTGAATAAAGCATATTGTGTCGCTGTATAAGCTGTGTTGGTAAGGCTAGAGAGATAAGCTATAAATACCGATGTTGCAATACCCCCACTAAGATTATCAAAACTAATTACTATCGCCAGGGTGATTTTGCTTGGTTCGGTGTGTACCAGAAAAATAAAAAACAGGTTTGTCACAAGGACAAGAATAGCGCCTAGCAACAAGGGTCGCAACAAACCGTAGCGCATCACTAAGACACCCCCAAGTAGAGCACCTGCCATTGTCATAAAAAATCCAAATACTTTGATGATTGAACCTATCTCTGTGAGACTAAATCCTTTATCTAAATAAAATGGTTGTGCCATTACCCCCATCGTTAGATCGCTAATCCTGTATGAGCCAATTAGCATTAATATCACAAGCGCCAACCAACCATTACGTTTAAAAAAATCAACAAAAGGACTCACTACCGCATTAACAAACCAGGCTGATACTCTAGAAAAACTATTTGTGCTACTTGATAGCCCAATTATTCCTTCCAATTTTTCTTCAAGAATTACGGTATCTTGACTTATAGAATGTTCGGGTTCCTTTATTACCAGTGTTGTGAGCAGCCCAACTCCCATTAAGATCGCCATAGCAATATAGGCTAACTGCCATGAGTAAGCGTCGGCAATAAAAAGTGGCCCTGCTCCGGCTACCAGTAAAGCAACCCGATATCCGAGAACATATGTAGCGGCCATTGCACCCTGTGAAAGCTTATCAACCGCTTCAATTCGATAGGCATCAATAACGATATCTTGAGTAGCCGAACCAAAGGCCACACAAAGAGCGAATATGGCAATTTGTTGAAGCTGTATCGCCGGCTCACTAAAGGCCATCCCTAAAATACCAATAGTGATACATATCTGTGCAAGTAACATCCAGGACCTACGCTTACCTAGAGTTTTTGTTAATAATGGTAGAGGTAATCTATCCACAACGGGTGCCCAAAATACCTTGATCGAATACGTGATCCCTATCCAGCTAAAAAATCCTATCGTTGTACGAGCGACACCCTCATCGCGTAACCAGGTTGATAATGTTGAGTAGACGAGAAGAAACGGCAGCCCTGCGGAGAAGCCCAGAAAAATCATTCCAATAACGCGAGGCTTTGCATAGACAGCAAAGGCCTCGCTCCAGTTAATTATCCTAGTTTGCGTATTCATGGTCTTATTGTTTAGTATCGCAGACATGGGCACAGAAATAGAGCGAAAATTTTTGCTACTTAACGATAGCTGGAGAGCTGAGATTAATGCTAGTTCGAAAATCGTACAGGCCTATCTAGCGAATACTGGCCTCAGCTCCATACGAATCAGGTTGCAGGATGAGAAAGTCAATTTGAATATAAAAAGCATGACTATTGGTATAAGTCGTACAGAATATGAATATTCATTGCCTCTCGGTGATGCGAAAGAAATGATTAGAAGCTTATGCCTTCGCCCGGTAATCGAAAAAACCCGTTACTACATCAAACAGGACCTGCACACATGGGAAATAGATGAATTCAAGGGGGAAAACCAAGGTCTGCAGATAGCTGAAATAGAACTTTCTCATATAGACGAAGAATTAATAAAAGGAATAAAAAAGATGAATGTGAAAATATCTGTCTATACAGTTAATGAAAGACACATATATAAATTATGTAAAAAGCTAGGTATTAATTATATTGTAACTGATTATCCTAAATCATTCCTACCGAAATTTAGTTTCAAAAAGTTAAATTTCAAAAAATGATTTAATATTATTTAAAACACCTTTAGGCTTCTTTGCCTTGGGCTTCTTTGCCTTGGGCTTCTTTGCCTCAGGCTTCTTTGCCTCAGGCTTCTTTGCCTCAGGCTTCTTTGCCTCAGGCTTCTTTGCCTTGGGCTTTT